>Ga0154020_10000632_pt1 | contig 43032 bp, 28 predicted proteins | sample Klosneuvirus_201_FD_109709 | JGI IMG/M metagenome (GOLD analysis project Ga0154020, IMG submission 109709) | Active sludge microbial communities from wastewater, Klosterneuburg, Austria - Klosneuvirus_20160825_MG | ecosystem: Engineered > WWTP > Aerobic digester > Activated sludge | place... | reverse complement strand
TCGTCTCTGCAAAGTGTCGGCTTGTCCAACTTCATCAAATGCCATTACAATCACAGCTGCACCGTATTGCTTTATTTTATGAGCTTGTTCAATAAATTTAGCTTCGCCTTCTTTTAACGAGATCGAATTTACAATGGCTTTCCCTTGCACACATTTTAGTCCTGCTTCAATCACGCTCCATTTTGATGAATCAATCATTATAGGCACACGTGAAATATCCGGTTCAGAAGCAATAAGATTTAAAAATTTAGTCATGGCCGCTTCGCTGTCCAACATACCTTCATCCATATTCACATCGATTACTTGTGCGCCACCTTCTACTTGTTCACGCGCAATAGACAATGCTTCTTCGTAATTTCCTTCCTTAATTAATCGCAAGAATTTTTTTGAGCCTGTTACATTAGTACGCTCACCTACGTTCATGAAATTACTTTCCGGACGAAGTGTTACGGGTTCCAATCCGCTTAAATGCATAAGCGTATCAGGTACCGGCTTTTTGCGCGGCTTACTTTTTGCAGCGATCTTAGCTATCTCACGAATGTGATCAGGTGTAGTGCCACAGCATCCACCTACGATATTTAAAAATCCTGATTTTAAAAACTCTTCTATCTGATGGCCCATTTCATGAGCATCCTGATCGTATTCACCAAACTGATTTGGTAAACCGGCGTTAGGATATGCACTCACGTAAAATGGCGCTTTGGTTGACAACTCTTCAAGATATGGACGCATGTCTTTAGCGCCTAAAGCACAATTCAAACCTACGCTTAACAATTTTACATGCGATACCGAATTTAAAAACGCTTCAGTTGTTTGTCCTGATAAAGTTCTGCCGCTGGCATCAGTAATTGTTCCCGATACCATTACCGGCATTACCTTATTAATTTTTTCGCAATAATTTTGAATGGCGAATAGCGCTGCTTTTGCATTGAGTGTATCAAAAATAGTTTCAATTAATAAAACATCTGCTCCGCCGTCTACTAATCCGCGTACTTGTTCGGTATAAGCCTCAACTAATTCATCAAACGTGATGGCCCTAAACCCGGGATCATTCACATTGGGAGATAATGATAATGTACGATTGGTAGGACCCATAGCGCCTGCCACAAATTTTGGCAAGTCTTTAAATTCAGGGAATTCTGTCTTGAATTCTGCAATAGCTTCTTTTGCAATTTTTGCAGATTCGTAATTTAATTCATAAACCAATTCCTGCATGTCGTAATCGGCCATAGCAATACCGGTATCGCTAAAGGTATTTGTTTCAATAATATCAGCTCCAGCTTTTAAATACTCTTTATGGATCGCTTTAATGATTTGTGGCTGCGTTATAGATAATAAATCGTTATTACCTTTAAGATCTTTATGCCAGTCGGCAAAGCGTTTACCGCGGTAATCTTTTTCTTCAAGTTTGTATTGCTGAATCATGGTACCCATGGCGCCATCGATCACTAACACTTTTTTTTCTAATTCTTTTTCTATTGAGTGCATATATATAAAATAAAAAATCCCCTCTAGTTATACCGGAAGGGATTAGTTTAATATTTGAATTTATAGTTAACTAATTGTATCCGGCTTATTTGTTTTCGGTATTATCCGAAACACGATTTCCCACCTTCTGATGCAATTGTTGAAGTAGTTAATTAGTGAATTTAAATTCCACAATTAAATAACTCACAAGTTCACAATTTGCAACAGGGTTGGTAAGGCTTCACAGGGCGTGTCCCTCTGCCTTTCGTAATAAGCGTTGTAAAGAACTGATACAAATATAGCAATTTTTATATATCCTAAAAATGAATACTTTAGTGCTACCATAGTTAAAAAATGAAAAATTTAATCTTTACAATAGGTAGTTGTTTACTCTTCCTAAGCACAATTGCACAAAAGCCAAATGCCGTCAAACAGGTAGCCGAAAACATGAAGCAACAAGAGCTGGCCTGGAATGCCTTTGACATTGAGGGTTTCATGAAATATTATTGGAATAACGACAGCCTTAAGTTCATTGGCAGTAAGGGTATTACTTATGGTTGGAAAAACACACTTGATAACTATAAAAAAGGCTATCCGAACCAGGAAGCCATGGGACAACTCACGTTCACTAATTATACAATCGAACAGTTAGGCAAAGATGCTGTTTACGTGATTGGCAAATGGCACTTAAAGAAAAAAGATAAAGATGTAGGTGGGCATTACACTTTATTATGGAAAAAAATAAAAGGTGAATGGGTGATTGTATGTGACCATACCAGTTAAATCCTAACCCTTAATTTTTTATTATCCGATAAACTTTTGTCTTTTCATTTTTACTTAAGAAACGAACCGTGTAAATTCCATCAGGGTATGCTTGAATATTAATAGAGTTATTTCCCTTGCTTATCTGTCCGTTAAAAACCTCTTGACCTATTGAATTAATAATTGATATGGAACAATCATTTTCAAGCCCAACATTAAAATGTCCTGTATTTGGATTGGGAAATAATTTGGCATTTATTTCGGATGCGCTTTCAGATATACCCGTACAAGCACTTACACTCATATTAATAATGGCACTTTCCGCGCACCCACTAAGGTCATAAACAATTACTGTGTATGTACCTGCATTTGTTAAACTAGCATTAGCAATGTTGGGGTTTTGTACAGAGCTAGTAAAAGAATTTGGTCCGGACCATGAATAATTTAATGAAAATGTTGAAGTGGTAGAAACACTGAAGTAAATTGAAGAGCCCGTACAAGCCGGGTTATTTGCAGAGACACTTAAATTCATTGGAAGACATTCTCCAAACTTCACAAGAAAAGCATCGAATTGACCACCGAATATTGTTTGAAAAGAATTAGCCGAAGCTATGGCATTTGGCGAAGCCACATAACCGGAAACGTAAACATTACCGGTATTATCAACCGTACAACAATAAGCACCATCATCACCAGAACCGCCATAATATGTGCCCCATTGTCTTATTCCGCTATTGTTAAATTTAACAAGGAAAGCGTCATTAACCCCACCACCATTAATTGTTTGAAAGGCACCTGCAGTGGCCATCCCATTTGATAATGTACGCCCCGATAAGTATACATTACCTGATGCATCCGGTTTACATGAACTGCCATAATCCAAACTTGTTCCACCGTAGTAGGTGCCCCATTGCAAATTACCTGATGGGTTATATTTCTGCAAAAATGCATCATCAAACCCGGCATGGCTTGTTTGATGTCCTGCGCCCGTTGAAATGTTATTTGTTGATTGAGTACTTCCGGCTAAATATATATTTCCCGATGCATCGGTTGAACACGAGTAACCATAATCAATTGAGGCTCCACCGGCATACGTGCCCCACTGTAATACGCCAGACATATTAAACTTTGTAAGAAATGCATCATAATTTCCGCCCGGTATTACTTGCTGTGATAACGGCGTCGAAATATTTAATGTTGACTGAGTACTACCTGTAATAATTACATTTCCGGTAGCGTCAGTGATACACTGATAACCAAAATCGTTATTCGTTCCGCCATAATAAGTCCCCCATAAACGAACGCCTGTGCTATTAAATTTAACAAGCATTGCATCGTTTGGCCCTGCAGATAGGGCCGCCTGATGTGATCCAACAGTTGCAATATTAGCAGAGGAACCCGAATAACCACACAAATAAACATTTCCATTAATATCTAGTGAGCAAGAGAAAGCGCCATCATCGCCTGAACCACCGTAATACGTTCCCCATTGTCTTATACCTGAACTGCTAAATTTTACCAGAAATGCATCATTGGTTCCGCCGCCATAATTTGTTTGATGAGATCCTGAACTTGAAATGTTAACAGTTGATTGTGTTATGCCCGCCATAAAAACATCGCCCATTGAATTAATTTTACAGCTCTCCCCAATATCATTGCCTAATCCTCCATAATAAGTACACCATTGGCGTATTCCATTTGAATTCATCTTTACAATAAAGGCATCAGATCCTCCATTAAACATATTTTGATGAGCGCCTGTAGTTGCAATGTTCGCCCACGAACCTGTTCTCCCGCTCATATAAATGTTATTCAATGCATCAACTTCTGTTGAATAGCCATAATCTGCGCCTGCATCACCATAATACGTTCCCCAAATTCTTACAGCAGGATCAATAACTAATTCCTTACCAGGATCAAATTGTTTGATATCATAACTAATTTCATCTCCCTCAATAATCCATTCAGCATTCAGAGGCAGTCCTTCCTGAAAAACAACAGGCTTATTTTCTATAATAACACCATACTCTGTTTTTATTAACAGGTTCCCTTCACTATCTTTTTCCAATACAGCTCCGCTCACTTTAACACGTATTGATTTATAATCTGCTCCAGGAGCCACTATATAATCGTATTTTAAAGTCCCTTCTTTATTATAATAGTGTACATTTATATTGTCGTAAATATTTATTAGCGTTACACCCTCATAGCTTTTGATATTCAGCGCGCCCATCGGACAACAAGACAAATAATAATTTTTTATGCCACCCGAAATGGCATCCTTTATAACAGCAACATTTGTATTAACGCCAACCCAGTTTAAATCGACTCTATAAATTCCGACTTTGCTTTCTATATTAATCCCCTCTTCTTTGCGCAATTCTGAGAAACGAGTGTTTTGGCCATTATCAAACTTATATAATTGATAAGAAATTCCTGTCGACTTAATGTGAAAGGCAGATTGGCCATCAACACCGCTAAACATTATATCTGGTCTGGTTTTAAAATTTTGCTCGCAGATTTGCCCTTTGTTTTCTGTAAACAATATTTGTTTTTGCGGTTCAATATTTTCGGAATTATTACCTACACTATTGTTTACCAATGCACACGAAACAGCTAAAAGTAATTGAAGACTTCTTTTCATTATGATTTCTTTTTTCGAAATTATTTCGGTTAATTCAAAATAAATTTTATTTTTTATAAATCGTGTATTCCCTCTTTAAGAATTAAAATAGTGAATCGGCTTTAGAATTATCTTACGCGGGATAACTTAATACTACTATCTGAAATAAAAACTATGCATTTACTTAATTTCATTTCCAGGTAATTATTTTTTAATCAGTTTCTCTAATATCTCCTGAGCACTTTTTGCAATGACCGTTCCCGGACCAAATATGAATGATACACCTTCTTTATAGAGAAAATCATAATCTTGTTGAGGAATCACCCCTCCGGCAACTACCATAATATCACCCCGGCCGAATTTTTTTAATTCTTCTATCACTTGAGGTACTAATGTTTTGTGCCCTGCTGCTAAACTACTCACTCCCAAAATATGCACATCGTTTTCTACCGCTTGCTTTGCTGCTTCTGCAGGAGTTTGAAACAATGGGCCAATATCCACATCAAATCCCATATCGGCAAAACTGGTAGCAATTACTTTTGCGCCACGATCATGTCCGTCTTGTCCCATTTTTGCAATCATAATTCGCGGACGACGTCCTTCATTCGCCGCGAACCCATCTGCAAGTTCGCGCGCTTTTGCAAAATCTTTATCCATACTAATTTCTTTACTATAAACTCCGGCAATTGAACGGATATTGGCTTTATACCGGCCGAATTCTTTTTCTAAAGCAAAAGATATTTCTCCTAATGTTGCTCTTACTCGAGCAGCCTCTATTGCTAATTGCAATAAATTACCCTTTCCTGTTTTGGCGGCTTCTGTTAGTACGTTAAGTGCTTTTTCAACTTCAGCCGAATTGCGTTCCGCCTTCAACTTCTTTAACCTCTCTAATTGCTGGTTGCGTACTTTTGTATTATCAACTTCTAAAATATCAATGGTCGTTTTTTCATTGGTCTGAAATGCGTTTACTCCAACGATTATATCTTTACCGCCGTCGATGCGTGCTTGCTTGCGCGCCGCAGCTTCTTCTATCCGCATTTTAGGAATTCCGGTTTCAATGGCTTTTGCCATACCACCTAGCTCCTCTACCTCCTCAATTAATTTCCAAGCCCTTTGAGCAAGCTCATGCGTAAGTGTTTCTACATAATATGAACCCGCCCAAGGATCTACAACTTTACAAATATTTGTTTCTTGCTGTAAATAGATTTGTGTATTACGCGCAATACGTGCACTAAAATCAGTAGGCAAAGCTATGGCTTCGTCTAATGCATTGGTATGCAAACTTTGTGTGTGACCCATTGCAGCCGCTAATGCTTCAACGCAGGTACGTGCCACATTATTAAACGGATCCTGTTCTGTTAAACTCCATCCGCTCGTTTGACAATGGGTACGCAAGGCCATCGACTTAGACGACTTCGGATTAAATTGTTTTACAATCTTAGCCCATAACATTCTTCCAGCGCGCATTTTAGCAACCTCCATGAAATGATTCATTCCTATGGCCCAAAAGAAAGATAAACGCGGAGCAAAAGCATCAATATCTAAACCGGCCTTTATTCCTGTTCTTATATATTCCATCCCATCTGCTAAAGTGTAAGCCAATTCAATATCAGCAGTAGCGCCTGCCTCCTGCATGTGGTAACCGCTAATTGAAATTGAATTGAACTTTGGCATTTTTTGAGAGGTAAATTCAAAAATATCGGCAATGATCTTCATGGATGGCGCAGGCGGATAGATGTAAGTGTTGCGCACCATGAACTCTTTTAAAATATCATTTTGTATTGTGCCCGTTAACTTATCCATACTAACGCCCTGCTCCTCTGCGGCAACTATATAAAATGCCAGTATCGGCAGCACCGCACCATTCATTGTCATTGAAACACTCATTTGATCCAGTGGAATTTGATCGAACAGTACTTTCATGTCCATGATGCTATCTATAGCCACTCCCGCTTTTCCAACATCGCCCACCACGCGTTCATGGTCACTATCATAACCACGGTGAGTTGCCAAATCAAATGCTACTGATAAACCTTTTTGTCCGCCTGCTAAATTTCTTCTGTAAAACGCATTGCTTTCTTCCGCCGTGCTAAAACCTGCGTATTGGCGAATCGTCCAAGGACTTTGCACATACATGCTTGAATATGGCCCTCTTAAAAACGGAGGAACTCCCGCACCGAAATTTAAATGTTCGTATGCTTTAGTATCGTCGGCGGTATAAATTGATTTTAACTCAATCTGTTCTGCAGTTACAAAATTTTCATTGGCAGAATTTTTTAACTCCAAGTTAGGCGCTGTATATTTTATATTTGAAAAATCTTTACGCATAATTTAACTCGGTGTTGAGAATTGGTTATCTGACTTCATTTTTTCTGCTTCAAACGATTTAGCTAATCGTATCGGGCGTATAGGCGTGATATCTGTTTTTAAAGCAGTTGCAGTTTTACTACTTGTTGTAAGCGTAATCTTTTCATCTTTATTTTGAAATTTATTTACGCCAACCAAAACCAACTTTCCTTCCTTAACCTCATGAATCAACGTGCTTACCCCTTCAGAAATTAATGTCTGAATATAATTATTCTTTAAGCAAGCTATAAAACCACCTTTTGCTTCAATAGATTTAAATTGCTCCCATGCCCTTTCCGCTAAAGCATCCGTAATAGATTCTACGTAATAAGAACCAGCTGAAATGTCGGCCACTTTATTTAAATAACTTTCATCTTTTAAAATGTGCTGTTGGTTTCTGGCGATACGTGCACTGAATTCAGAAACAGTTTCAAAACCTTCATTAAATGGCAATACACATAAACTGTTGGCTCCACCAATTACCGCACTCATGGCTTCGGTAGTAGTGCGCAACATGTTATTATTCATGTCAAGCATACTTTTGTCAATTAGCGCAGTTTGTACATGAATATGTACCGGAAAATTGGTGCCATATTGCTGTTGTAACAAATCAATAAGTTTTCTGAAAGCCCGCAACTTAGCAATCTCGGTAAAAAAATCCGGCCCAACAGAAAAAGTAAAATGCAATACGCGATTCAACAACTCCTTGTTTTCGTTCAGATAATTGAAGTATTCGTTAGTATGAGCCAATCCAAATGCTAACTCATTAACGGTGCTGGCTCCCGCCTCTTCATACAAACTTACGTTAACAGGGACATGAACTAATTGCTCTAAAACTGACAGATCTTTTTGTTCCCCATCATGCCATTCGCCATAATAGGCAAATAAACAAATTGGGTCAATATTAACGAAACACTTGATTTTATTTTCGAGTGGATTTATTTTTCCGTAATAGTTTTTCAAATCGGCTAAAACATGAAGCGCATCATTACTAATAAAAAACTGTGAGTAAATATGCTCCAACGAAATGTTTTTAATTAAAGTAACCGTGTCAATCTTTTTATGAATATAGAACGCTACTCCGCTAGCGCCACCTTTCAATGCGGTTAACGCTCTTGCATTAGCTTCCTTTTCATCTGTCACAGTAATCTGCTCACAAATATCCCAATCACTATTGGCAAATACCGGATTCGCCTTTTGCGTTAAGTCTTCAGATGAATAAAACGGGTTTACACTTATACCATTGTGTGTATGCCAGGTGAGTTGCGAAAAATCAATTCCCTTTAAATCTTTTACGATTTGCTCTTTCCAACTTGAGGCAGTAGTACCGTTAAAGTCAGTAAACAATTTTTGCATACTTATAAAATTTGAGCAATTTCCTTCTTAATATATTCCAATGCAATATCGTACGGCATCTTCTTATCCATATTCGCTACAATATTCAAAATCATCATAGCCAATTCGTTGCTTGGTGCGTCAGGGGCCACTTTGCTCGAAGAAATATTTACTAGTTTAATAATTTCTTCCTTTGCGGTTTTTACCAATTCCCATGAATTATGCGACACAAAAATCTGTTGTGAAATATTGTGCTCATATTCTGATTTAATTGTGTGCACCAATTCCAGATGAAGTTGGCGGCTAGTCATGCCATGTTTGTTTACACGAATAACTAAGTTGTGTGGGTTAATACGCTCTAAATAAATCACTATTCTTTCATAAGCCTGTATTTTTTGTGGCGTAACTAAATTTTGTGATGCTTTTTTAAGCTCATGGTCCCTTCTTTTCTGTTCGTTGTCGAAAAACCGGCTAACCAAAAAATAAACAGCCAAAAAAACAGCTGCTGCCGGTAAAATAATCTTTAAAATATCAATAAGTGCTTCCATAAGGATTTGGGTTAGTCTATAAATTTCGTGATTATTTTGCTGATTTTACTATACTTTTGTTTAATTATTTGGGCTACTTTGCTATCTGAAATAATCTTATTTCAATTAATAACGGCTTATATTACAACTTAATACAAAATTTATGCGGTTTTTATGGAAATCTGCATTAATTAACATCTAAATACAAAACTGAATTATGGTATCACTTAGAAAATTATTTACCGTATTGCTCCTATGCGTTGCAACGGTAATTATTTCGATGGGCTTTTTTAGCAATTACTTTACTAAACCAATGGAAATTATGATAAGCAAAGGCGACAATTACGAAAAATTATGGAAAAAAGTTGATAGCTGCGAAGGCAAAGGCTTAACGGAATCAGCCTTAAAGGTTGTAGAAGCAATTTATACAAAGGCGAAAACAGAAAACAATGCAGCGCAATTTGTAAAAGCCGTTTTGCACCGAATGAAGTTTGAGAGTCAGAAAGAAGAATTCTCGTTGGAAAAATCAATTGTTAAACTCCGCGAAGAATCTGAATCCGCTAAATTTCCTGTTAAACCGGTGCTACAAAGCCTGCTAGCCGACTCTTATTGGCAATACTTTCAAAACAACCGTTGGCGATTTTACGACAGAAGTACAACTGTAAATTTTAAAAATGATGATATTACAACATGGGACTTAAAAACAATTACTGATGCAACTATTAAAAATTATAAAGCTTCATTGGAAAATGCAGATAGTTTAAAACGTACTAAAGTTGATATTTATGATGAAATAATTGTTAGAGGCACTGAAGATTGCCGTAGGTGGCGTCCAACCTTATATGATTTTTTATCTCACCGTGCTTTGTCTTTCTTTACAGGTTCAGAGCCCGACATTTCGCGGCCTGCAGCAAGGTTTAATGTGAATGATGAAGTTTACCTAAAAGCGTTTCCGGAATTTCTGAATGCAAAAATCACAAACCCTTCAGATAGTTTGGAAACAAAATATTATGCGCTGCAATTAATACAGGATTTGACCCGTTTTCATGAAAACGATAAACACTCAGATGCCTTAATTGATCTTGAATTATTAAGATTGGATTATATCTACCGCGAATCACAACATCCTAAAAAAGACACTCTTTATTTCAATACATTAAAAGGTTTGCAGGGGAAGTTTAATGGCAATAACCGCGTAACTGAGGTGGATTACAGAATAGCGCAATGGTTCGTTAAAAAAGCTTCCATGTATCAACCTTTAATAAACGATAATCATAAGTGGGACAAAAAAACCGCTATTGAAGTTTGCAAAGAAGCTATCAAAAAATTTCCTGAATCTTTTGGGGCAGCGGAATGTAAAAACCTTATTTCATCAATTGAATCAAAAGCAATGAATTTCAATATTGAAGATGTTAATGAAAACGGTAAACCGTTCCGTGCTTTGGTGACATCAGCAAATGTGAATAAAATATACTTTAAAGTCGTAAAAACATCTCATCTGGAATTGCGTAAAATATATAGAAAAGACTATGGCGAAAAATTATACAACAAACTTAACTCACTTCCAACAGTAAAAACTTTTGAGCAGGACATTACTAACGACGGCGATTACCAATCACATAATATGGAAATTAAAATGCCGGAATTGCCTTATGGCTATTATATGATTTTGTCATCGTTAACACCCGACTTTAAATACAGCAATAATCTTACCGCTTATGCACAATGTATTGTTTCAGACATCACAACTATAGAAAGGCGTAAAGATGAGGGCACTTATGATTTTTATGCTTACAACAGAATGACCGGAGATCCGCTTAAAAATATTTCCGTACAGGTTTGGCACGAAAAATATAATTACAGCTCTAGAGATTATGAAATAAAGAAAGGTCAAAGTTTGAAAACAGACGAGAAAGGTTATTTCAATATTAGCTATAATAACGAAGACGATCGTTCCTTTTTTGTTGAGTTAATAAACGGTAATGATTCCTACTTCAACAATAACAGTTACTATACTTATAAACCATATGAAAATAATTATACGCAAATACGTTCACATATTTTCACTGACAGGGCCATCTACAGGCCCGGACAAACTGTTTATTTTAAATCAATCCTTCTTGAAGGTAAAAACAATGAAAATCCGGTAATAAAACCAAACTACCCTGTAACGGTTACATTTTATGATGTGAATTATCAGAAGGTGGCAGAACAGCACTTAACAACAAATGAATTTGGAACAGTGAACGGATCATTTGTTGCGCCACAAGGTGTATTAAACGGACAAATGCATATTACAGATGGGCATGGCACAGCATATCTTTCAGTTGAAGATTATAAACGTCCGAAGTTTGAAGTAAAATTTAATCCGGTTGTTGGGTCATTTAAAATTAACGATAATATTACTGTGAACGGACTTGCAAAAGCCTATGCGGGTAATGTAATAGATGGCGCCAAAGTTTCTTATCGCGTCATTAGAAAAGTTAATTACCCATACTGGTGGTGGTGGTATCGTTCATACTACGGTACTAGTCAGGAAACTGAAATCACTAACGGAGAAACAATCACTAATGATACCGGAACCTACACTATTAATTTCAAAGCACTTCCTGATGAAAGCGTTTCGAAGGAAAGTCAAGCTACATACCGCTACGAAATTTTAGCCGATGTGACAGATATTAATGGAGAAACACATAGCAGTATGGCTAATGTAATAGTTGGTTACCAGGCAATACAATTGGGAATTTCATCAGAAGCCATTATCAATCAAACTATTTTCAAGTCATTTGGAATTACTACTTCAAATTTAAACGGCGTACCTGAAGCAACTAAAGGTAATTTTACAATCTATAAATTAAAACAACCTGACAAAGTTTTCAGAAGCAGATTGTGGGCACAACCCGACAGGCACGCCTTGTCAAAAGAAGAATATTACAAAACGTTTCCCGGTGACTTATATGCTGACGAATTAAATCAATACAAATGGGAAAAAGAATCGAAAATTTTAGAAAAAACTTTCGATACAGGAAGTAAAACAGAATATGATTTAAGCTCTGAATTGAAAAATCAAAAAGCAGGGATTTATGTTATTGAGGCTGTTTGCAAAGATAAATTTGGTGAAGAAGTTAAAGCATTTCAATACTTTACTTTATTTAATCCAAGCAATAATGATATACCGGAAATATCCCCTGAATGGTGGTATAGCAACAAATCAAAAGCAGAACCGGGAGAAACCGTTTCTTATATTCTGAATTCCGGTTATCCAAACGTAAATTACTTGTTTGAATTGGAACACAAAGGTAAGGTTATCGAATCAGGTGTTAATACAGCGTCTATGAAAGCCAATTCAATTACAATAAAAGAAGATTACCGGGGTAATGTGGCATACCGCACAACGTTCGTGAAACAAAACCGTTTTTATAATAACAGCGTTGTAGTAACAGTTCCATACACCAATAAAGAATTAGATATTGAATTTTCTACATTCAGAAATAAACTTCTTCCGGGACAGGACGAAGAGTGGAAACTGACTATCAAAGATAAAAAAGGAGATAAGTCGCTAGCTGAATTAATGGCCACCATGTACGACGCTTCACTGGATGCTTTTGCCGCTAACAATTGGTACTTTAACGTGTATCAAACTTATTATGCACGTTTAAACTGGACATCCTCGATAGGCAGAAGCGTTAATTCAACCGAGAATAACAACTTACATAATCCGTATGTTTATGTACCATCAAGATACTATGACCATCTAAATTATTTTGGCTTATACTTTTATAGTAACTACCGTTACGGAGGAGGTCCCGGCGATGGCCCTTATCCTATGGCTGCAGCAGAAATGGACATGTCTAAAGATGAAGAATCGCGCAGCGAGACCAAAGCAGCCTCTCCAAAAAAATCGGTAACGCGCGAAAAATCAAAAGCGGATAAAAACGGAGAGCAAAATGAATTAGCCGAAACAACAGCTACAGGTAACGCCCAGCAAGCCATTGGTGGCAAGGGCGGAGATACAGACGGAAAAGAAGGACAAAAAGGCAAAGGGGACGAATTAGGTAATGTAAAAGCAAGAAGCAACTTTAACGAAACCGCCTTCTTTTACCCTGTGCTGCAAACCAACGAAAAAGGTGAAACAGTTATTAAGTTTACAATTCCTGAAAGCCTTACTAAATGGAAGGTGATGGGATTAGCGCATACCAAAGATTTAAAAATAGGGCAATTTGAGAAAGAAGTCATCACTCAAAAAGACCTAATGGTTCAGCCTAATGCGCCACGTTTCTTCCGCGAAGGCGACAAGATGACTTTTATCTCAAAAATTTCTAATCTGTCTGAAAATGAATTATCAGGAAATGCAGAATTAAAACTATATGATGCATTAACTGAAAAAGAAATCTCGACTACTACCATTGACGGTAATTCACAAAGAACATTTACGGTGAAGAAAGGATTAAGCACGTCTATAGAATGGAATATTTCTATTCCAGATTATGCCCAAGCCATTAAATATAAAGTTGTAGCAAAAGCGGGTGCATTTAGCGACGGAGAAGAAATGGCTCTACCTGTGCTTACTAACCGTATGTTAGTAACAGAGAGTATGCCGCTACCAATCAGAAGCAATCAAACCAAAGATTTTTCTTTCACTAAATTCATTAGCCAAAACAACAATTCGTCAACACTTAAAAATCATTCATACACCCTGGAGTTTACTGCCAACCCGGCCTGGTATGCAGTGCAAGCTTTGCCGTATCTGATGGAATATCCATACGAGTGTGCTGAACAAACTTTTGCAAGGTATTATGCTAACACACTCGCGTCCCATGTTGTTAACTCTAAGCCAAAAATTAAACAAATTTTCGATGCTTGGAAAATGACAAGCTCAGAAGCGTTTTTATCTAATCTTGAAAAAAATCAGGAATTAAAAGCTGTAGTTCTGGAAGAAACCCCATGGGTACTGAATGCCAAGAACGAGAGCGAAAATAAACGAAGAGTTGGATTGTTATTCGACTTAAACAAAATGAGCAATGAATTAGCAAGGGCCTTTAAAAAACTAAAAAAAGCACAAACCCCGAACGGAGGGTTCTGGTGGTTTGAAGGCGGACCTGATGATTGGTATATTACCCAACACATCACAACAGGATTTGGTCACCTTGATAAATTAGGCGCCATAAAAACACGTGAGGATAATGAGATTTGGAATATGGTAACGAATGCCGTTCAGTATTGCGATAACCGTATGCGAGAAGAATATGAGTGGATGAAAAAACATAATCCGAAATACAAAACCGAAAATCATCTGAGCTATAATGCCATTCAGTATTTATATATGCGCAGTTTCTTCACGGATATTAATATAGCAAGCCGTAATAAAGAACATTTTGAGTATTACAAAAAGCAAGAACAAAGTTACTGGCTGCAAAACGGAAGATATATGCAGGGCATGATTGCGTTAACCTTACACCGTAACAAAGACACCAAAACACCAATTGATATCTTAAAGTCGTTAAAAGAAAACTCATTAAATAGCGAAGAAATGGGCATGTATTGGAAAGAAAACTACGGTTATTACTGGTACGAGGCTCCAATCGAAATGCAAGCCTTAATGATTGAAGCATTTGATGAGGTAATAAACGATACCAAATCGGTTGATGATTTAAAAACCTGGTTAATTAAGAGTAAACAAACCCAGCATTGGGGCACTACCCGATCAACAACTGAAGCAATTTATGCCATGCTATTGAAAGGCGGCGATTGGTTAGCTACAGAACCTAATGTTGAGATTACTGTTGGCGAAATTAAGTTAGATCCGAAAAATGATCCAACTATAAAAGCAGAAGCCGGTACGGGCTACTTCAAAAAAGTGTGGAACGAAGGTGAAATTAAACCACAAAGTATGGGTAAAGTAAAAGTGATTAAAAAAGATGCGGGAGTAAGTTATGGTGCCGTTTACTGGCAATATTTTGAACAACTGGATAAAATCACACCGCATGAAACGCCGTTAAAAATCAAGAAGCAATTGTTTGTACAAAAAAACACTGCCGGCGGACCCGTTATTGAACCGATTACAGCCTCAACCAAATTAAAATTAGGTGATAAAATTAAAGTGCGGATTGAATTAAGAGTTGACCGCGACATGAGCTATGTTCACATGAAAGACATGCGTGCCGCAGGGTTTGAGCCAACAAATGTATTTAGCGGTTACAGATGGCAGGATGGCTTAGGCTATTATGAAAGCACTAAAGACGGGGCTACTAACTTCTTCTTTTCGTGGTTGAATAAAGGCACCTATGTATTTGAATATCCGTTAGTGGTTAACCATTATGGCGATTTCAGTAACGGGGTAACCACTATTCAGTGCATGTATGCTCCTGAATTTACAAGCCATAGTGAAGGAATAAGAGTGAAGGTGGTTAAGTAATTATGAAACATTTGTTGTTGATTTCCGCATCATGAAAACACAATAATTAAGGGGCTTTAACGTATATTTGTTACTTGTGCCAGGTAAAAGTATGCTAAAAGCCCCTTTATTAAAAACAACCCTGTATTTTACATTTTTATTAGCCCTAACGGCATGTAAAAAAAATAGTGGCTTTGACGTCAGCAACTTTAATGCATTTGCCAACTTTTCCGGAAAAACTAATGACACACTTCTGTCTATAACAGCGGACTTAAGTGATGCGGTTTTAAACGGAATTGAAATCCCAACTAAACAGCAAACTCCTAATGGTTATTTCAACTTTACTTTCAAGGTAAAGAACAACTCTTCCGATATCAAGAAGTATTACTACAAGATTTTCTATGAAAACAGTAGCTATAAATTTAATGACACAGTGCCACTAGCCCATGAAAATTTTTATGGTAGCTGGACAAATGGTATGTACACCTTCAAAGCAACCAAAATACTATTTCCGGGCGAAGAAGTTGTTGTAAAGGATAGTTTTAAGATTGAAGGAAATCCAAGAAATGAAAAAATCTATTTTGGAGCTGACCCCGAAAAATATCTTGCTTTGGATGATTCAATTAAATCCAAAATGGAATTTATAAAAAAAGTTCCTAATTGGATGAAATCTATTACAGCGAAAGCAAAAGAAGAAGAAACCAGTATTGAAGAACAAATATATTTAAATGCTTTATGGGGTATTAATGACGAAAAACAGCGCTCGAAATCTATTAACAACCGCTGGAAAAGAAACCCGCGGATGGGGAAATATGACATCATGTTAGTTGTCACGTCTCCGGAAGATATTGGCAAAATACCTATGGAAGTTAGGGACATTCAGCTGACTAATAAATCTTCAGGGAGCTTCATAAATCCATTTGGCTATTTCTTATTTCGGGAAGGTAAAAATCTCAAAAACACATCAGTTGTTGTTTCAAGTCAAAAGCTGCAAGTAACTGCCGCTTTAGATTTAGGCGCCGGAATTTATGTCGATAAATTAAGCATAAATAAATCCAATTTTACAACAGAAAACTATTCTGACAATTGTAACAATAGTAATGCACTCTATTCAAAAGCTCAATTCAAGCAATACTTTCATAATATCGATAAGGATTTTACTGTTTACAATGTCCCTGAAATAAGAGATGTTACCGGTGAGAACTTTACAAAAGCCGAATACGAGCAGTTTGTTGAGAAATACAAAACTAAAGAATCCAGAGCCAAGATGTACGTAAGTACAACAGATTGTCCTTGTAAAACTGTTGGAAGTGATGCAGCCAACAAAAAGTTATTTATGACTGTACCTGCTGTAGAACCAAAGAAATTGCATAAAGAACATGTTGGTTTAGCTTCACGAATAGGATTCACTTATGGGAAAGTGCGCGCGAAAATCAAATTCCCTGAGATGCTCAGCAAGGACAAAGTCTGGAATGGTATTACCAATGCGTTTTGGTTGTTGTTTCAGGAAGATGCAGAATGGAACAAGCGCAGAGACTGCAATGCGGAAATTGCCTATATCCCAAAATCTGAACCAGATAACAATGAAGCCTTGAAACATACAAAAAAATCAATCAGCTATTCGGAAATTGATTTTGAAATTGTAAAAGAATCACAATACTGGCCCAAAACCTCTTATGAAAAATCAAATTCAAAATACAAAACAGACAATGCTTCTGACAATAATAAAATTATGGTAACCTGTACCAATTGGGACATGGCTTGTCATGAACCTAAAGAATTTAATATCGGGGCAAAAGATTATACTGTTGATGGAACTACTTCTACTCTGCATCGGTGGAATCATTACTACAAAGCGCTTTCTACCAAATATGCAGCGGATCATGACGAGATTTTTAAAGCACCCTATTACTATTTTGAAATTGAATGGCAACCCGAAAAAATAATTTGGAAAATAGGCTCTGAAAAAAATAAAATGAAAGTGATTTGTGTGATGGATAAAAACATCTCAGCCATCCCGAATAATCAAATGACGATTATGTTTACTCAGGAATGGCACAATGAAGAATGGTGGCCAACAGCACCTTTTAAACAAAATTTTATACCTTTCCCAAAGAAAGACATTCATGGAGAAATTTTAGAAATTGAAATAGAATAAATATGGTTTTTAGCAGTGTAATATTTTTAGTTTACTTTTTACCGATTTTTTTAACGTTATACTTTTTAACGCCTAAAAAATTAAAAAATTTGGTTTTATTATTATCCAGTATATTTTTCTATGCATGGGGCGCTCCACTTTTCATCTTTGCAATTTTAGCAACCACCACTGTTGACTTTTACTTTGTAAAACTTCTCCATAACGCCCAAACCGAACAAAAACGTAAAATGTTTTTAGTGCTTTCCCTTTGTCTAAACGTTGGCATGCTTTTCTATTTTAAATATTGCAATTTCTTTATCGAAAATATTAATGCCGTTTTAGGCCTTTGTGGCATACATGAGGTGAGCTGGACCAAAGTCATTCTTCCGATTGGAATTTCCTTTTATACGTTTGAAAGTATCACATATGTAGTTGACGTTTATCGGAGAATTCATAAACCGTTAGATAACTTCTGGCAATACCAATTGTATATTATTTGTTTTCCGAAATTAATTGCCGGACCGATCATCCGTTACCATGAAATATCTGATCAAATAGCTGACAGGAGCATTAATGATACCATTGACAATAAACTAACGGGGTTCTATAGATTTTGTTTGGGGCTTGGTAAGAAAGTTTTGATTGCAAATGTGATGGCATTAAAAGCAGATGAGATTTTTAATTTGCCACAAGAGCAATTAACAACTTCAATGGCATGGATTGGCATGCTCGCTTACACTTTCCAAATTTATTTTGATTTCTCCGGATACTCCGACATGGCATTAGGAATTGGCAAAATGATTGGTTTTAAATTTCCCGAAAACTTTGATAATCCTTACACATCCAAAAGCATTACTGAATTCTGGCGCCGATGGCACATGACTCTCGGAAACTGGATGCGCAACTATTTATATATTCCATTAGGCGGAAACAAAGTCAATAGTAAAACACGTTTGTATTTTAATTTATGGTTAGTGTTTTTGGCTTCAGGCTTTTGGCACGGCGCTGCCTGGACATTTATTATTTGGGGCGTATATCATGGCTTCTTTTTAATACTTGAAAGAATGTTTTTAAATAAAGTTTATGAGAAAATTGGAGGCTTTTTATCTACCATCGTTTGCTTTGTGCTTGTGGCTATTGGTTGGGTATTTTTCAGGGCCGAAACTACAACCGGGGCATTACATTTTGTAAAACAATTGTTCACTTTCAACTTCAGCATGCCTGCTCATTTTATTGATAGGGAATTCTTGTTCTACTTAACTTTGGCAATTATATTTTCATTTTTTGCTTCCTTCCAATTTGGAAAAATTATTCAAAACAAAGTTTACTATTCATATTATGGCATAGGCGGAAACATATTAGCAGCTTTTGTTGCCTGTATGTTGTTTACCCTGTCTTTAGCGTCTATTACGTCTTCAGGATTTAATCCCTTTATTTATTTCCGCTTCTAAAAATGGCCTTGCAGAAATCCATATTTTTTAAAGTGTTGCTGGGAATCATTTTATTATTCCTGTTTCTGCCGTTGATACAATCTACTTTAAACATCAAAAAATATATTCGTCCTCTGAAAGGCGCCTTCATTCCTGCTGAAGAGGTTGAATTAAATAAAACATCTTGGTTTAACGCTAACTATCAAAATTCAAAAAACGAATTTTTAAATCAAAATTTCGGTTTCAGAAATTATTTTGTGATGTTGAATAACCAGGTTGATTATAGCCTTTTTAATAAAGCCAATGTAGATAAAGTAGTTGTTGGCAAAGGAGGGTTTTTATACGAGGACAATTACGTAGAAGCTTACTATGGAAATAATTTTGTTGGTAAAACAAAAATTGAAGAAAGAATTAATAAGTTAAAAGATTTGCAAGAACTGTTGCAAACAAAAGGAATTTTTCTTGAAATAGTTTTTGCACCCGGAAAAGCTACTTTTTATCCTGAATTTATACCTGAAGAATGGGTTTCGGAAAAAAAGCTCAACAACTACGAATACACAGCTCAATATTGTAAAGAGAAAAAAGTTAATTGTGTAGACATCAATGCTTGGTTTCAAAACATAAAAAATATTACACCATATGACTTGTATCCGAAAACCGGAATACATTGGAGTAATTACGGCTCGTTATTGGTATTCGATTCTTTAACAAAGCGTCTTGAACACCGTTCCGGACTCAACTTAAAAAATTTCAATATAACAAATGTGTCTTTTTCAGATTCTTTAATTAGTCCGGATGACGATATTGGTTCTGCCATGAATCTAATAAAAAAGATTCCTGTTTTACCAATGCCTTATGCAAAATATTCGTGGACAGAAGACACCACCTTTAAAACACCTAATGCTTTATTTATTGGTGACAGCTATTTTTGGAATATTTATTACGAAGGATTAACTAATAATTTATTTAAGGATTGTAAATTTTGGTATTACAACCAAACCGTTTATCCGGAATCGGAAGCCGAAAGGGAAGTAAAAAAATTGAATCTGGTTGAAGAAATCAATAAACAAAAAATTATTGTAATAATGGCGACTGATTGCAATATTCACGATTTAGGCTGGGGTTTTATAGAGCAAGCATACGATGCGTTAAGCGATGAAATGAAAAGTATTAAACGCAAAAACATATATGTGAAAGATCTAATAGATGAAATACAAAAAACGCCTACGTGGAAAAAAGACGTTGAAAGAAAAGCTAAAGAAAAAGGCATCAGTTTTGAAGAGATGGCCGGTTTAGATGCGTTATATATTTATAATACTGACTATAATAAGCCGGATGTAATCGAATTAACAGAAGAGAACAAAAAACGAATATTAAACACACCTGAATGGATAAGCCAGATTAAAAAGAAAGCTGTGGAGAAAAACATTTCATTTGAAGACATGTTAGAGCTGGATGCAAAATATATTTATATCACAGAACAACGAAAAAAATAATAATTGTAATGGATAGGCAAAAAAATATAGGTTTATGGGTAAAGCGAACATTGCTGGCCGGTATCCTATTGATGTTTCTTGGTCTTTTCCTTCAGCAATATTTTATTCCTGTTAAATTGCAAAAACTGGATGGTTATTTTATTCCGAAGATTTATGATGGCATAAAATTAGAAACATGGTTGAGCGGCAACTACCAGCATCAGACAGAGGATTACGTTAATGAAGAGTTTGGCTTCAGGAATTTCCTGGTTCGTCTACATAATGAAATCACATTTTTACTTTTCAATAAGACAAACACTAAATCAGTAGTTATAGGAAAAGAAAATTACCTTTATGAATACGGCTACATAATTGCCTATAACGGCAAAGAGTTCCTGGGCGAAAGCGCCATCACTGATTCAGTTTCTCAAATTAAACGATTACAGGATACCCTGAATACATTTGGCAAACAGCTTCTTGTAGTTTTTGCACCAAGTAAAGTGCGTACCTATCCGGAATATATTTCTGACTCTTTGAACCCTGATCCGGATAGAAATACAAATTATAAGTTTTTTAAACAGCAATTTGAAAATCAAGGTGTGAATTTCCTTGACTTTAATCCTATATTCTTAAATAAAAAAGAAACCTCTGAATACTTGCTGTTTCCTCAACTTGGAGTTCATTGGAGCCGTTTAGAGGCTATTCGTGCCTATGACACCATCATGAAAAAACTTTCACAAGTAGCAAACCTAAACTTACCGGAAATAAAAATTAAAGCCATTCGCGAGAAAGAAGAATTAGAAGATCCGGATAACGATATTGTAAATAGCATGAACCTGTTGTTCTATCCTCCTTATAAAAAAATGGCCTATCCCGAATATGAGATTGTAAAAGAGCACAGGGATATGCGGAACTTAATGATGATTGCTGACAGTTATTGGTGGGATGTTTTCTTACAACAAATTCCTAAAAAAACTTTTGATAATAATGAATTTTGGTATTACAACAAGGAGGTTTGGGGCAACAGTTTTTTTGGTAAAAAACATGCAGATTCACTTGATTTAAAAAGAAAAATTCTTCAAAATGATTTATTCATTCTGTTATGTACAGAAAGCAATTACAGTAGAATTGGATTCGGATTTGTTAAACAAGCTATAAACGCTTTAAGGAAGCCTATTCAAATGACTACTGAAGAAAAAACAGAATATAAAAAAGCAATAAAAGAAAATAAAACCTGGTATGCTGATATTGAACGTAAAGCTTCTGAAAGAAAAATAAGCATCGATTCAATGATTATGTTGGATGCAGAATGGGCCTTTCAACATAAAGGCCCGTTGCGCAAAAAAACCACCTTGGATGACGTTAAAGCTTCTATATTTATTAATAAAGAATGGTTAAAAGAAATCACTAAGAAGGCTAAAGAAAAAAATATTTCGGTAGACTCAATGGTTACAGTCGACGCTATTTGGTACATGCAAAGTGTTTTGAAAATTACCGCTGATGAATCAACCATTAATGTGAGGGATTTGAGTATTGTTCAGATAAAAGAAATGATCCGGCATAACACGCAATGGATGTCGGAAATTAATACCAAAGCCAAAAAACGTGGCATTAGTATTGATTCTATGTTAACCTTGGATGCTAACTGGTTTAAAAAAGAAAATTCGGCGAAATGATGAGGAAGTATTTAAAATATTTTTTATTCCTCTTTTTATTTTTTTCTTTACTATTCATATCCTCTATCGACAAAGACAATTACAAAACCGGAAGTTACAAATCAACCCTTTTTGTAGACCCTGCGGGATACAATGTTTATTTACCCGCGACATTTCAGCATGGATTTATAAACAATTTTCCGGATAAAATGGATAGCATTGTGGCTTATGGTTTCATGTTAAACAACGAGAAAAAAGTAATTACAAAATTCACATATGGTGTGGCGCTTTTGCAATCACCATTTTATTTGTCAGGGTTAGTAATTAGTAAAGTATTTAACATCACGAATACTGGTTACTCGCCAATTAATAATTTAATAATAGACATTTCCGGTATATTTTATGCCTGTCTCGGTTTATTCTTACTTATACATTTACTATCTCATTATTTTAAATTAACGAATGCCATATTTTCTGGCTTAATAGTTTTTATTGGAACAAACACCTTGTATTATGCAACTATTCAACCCGGAATGTCACACATTTATTCGTTTTTTTTAGTATCACTTTCTCTATTGTCCATTCACAAATTTACAATTCGAAAACAAACAAAGTGGTTTGTTGTTTTTTGTTTTGCGTTTGCTCTACTGGTATTAATCAGGCCAATTAATATTATTTATGGAGTTGTATTCCTTTCGTTTGGAATAAATACTATTGAAGATTTTAAAAATAGATTAGGGTTCATTCTAACTTTCAAGAATGTTGTTATTGGAATACTTATAACTTCCTTGATTTTCATCCCTCAGCTAATCTATTGGAAATTTGCTTATGGGAAGTTCATAGCAGATTCGTATCCCGGAGAATCCTTTGCGTTTTTTACCCATCCACAAATTAAAGAATATCTATTCTCCCCACATAATGGCCTGCTTAGTTATAATCCGCTTTATGTTTTGTTTTTTGTACTGACTTTGTTTCTTATTAAGAAAAAATCCTGGCAATATTTAGCTATATTAATTTCTGCTGCAATAATTATTTATCTTAGTGCTTCTTGGTATTTGTTTTTCTTTGGATGTGGATTTGGTGCAAGAAACTTTGTTGAGTTTAGTGTATTCCTGGCCTTCCCTGTTGCGGATTTTTTCAACAGTCAACTTAATAGATCGTTAAGAATTGGGATTGGAGTCTTAATATTTTTTTGTGTGTCTTTTAATTTAAAGATGATGGCAGCTTGGGATGTTTGTTTCTGGGGCACTAATGATTGGGACTGGCGCGAATATAGACACTTGCTTTATCAAAAACCTAAATCATTAGCCCTCAATCTTGATTCTGTTAATCAAAAAAAAGTACAGTTGTCAGGTTCAGAGAAAGTTTATAAAATTGACTCTTTAGAGCTCTATTCTCCTGGAATTAATTTTGTGCCAAATCATCTAACTTCAGGTTACCTCAAAAATGTAACAATTTCTGTTGATGTATATGGGATTTCTGAAACTTCTAATGCACAATTAGCCTGTATGGGTTTTTACAAAGATTCTACTTTATCCTATACCGCAATCCACATAAAAGCCAATAAAAACAAATGGGATAATTTTATGCTTAAGACAAGCATACCTTTTCATGCAACCAAGGAATATCTCATTAAAGTGTTTATTATGAATAATTTGAAAGAAGAATATCTAATTAAAAATTTTAGAATTAGTTTAAATTAATCAAACCTTTCCCCTACCCGTTTGTTTAACATATATTATCAACCTTAACATGCTAATTACTTATTTTTTAGCGTTTTAAGCATTAATTAAAAATATTATCTTTGTATTAATGGAATTTGTGAAAGGATCGGGGGTTTTACCAGGGCCTCTTTTGGGCTCAATTAATTGTCCTGACGACTTAAAAAAACTGAAAGAAGACCAACTCGAACAATTTTGTAACGAGTTGCGCCAATTTATTATTGATATTGTTTCCGTAAAAGGCGGGCATTTCGGTGCATCTTTAGGAGTGGTAGAACTAACTGCCGCTATACATTATATTTTTAATACGCCATACGATCAATTGGTATGGGACGTGGGCCATCAGGCATACGGACATAAAATAATCACCGGTCGGCGAGATATTTTTCACACCAACCGAATCTATAAAGGCATCAGCGGTTTCCCAAAACGCAACGAAAGCGAGTTTGATGCTTTTGGTGTTGGTCACTCTTCTACTTCTATTAGCGCCGCATTAGGCATGGCGGTTGCATCTAAATACAAGGGTCAACACGATAAACACCATATTGCTGTTATTGGCGATGGTTCAATGACAGGCGGAATGGCTTTTGAAGCACTCAATCATGCAGGTGTTGAACACGCTAATTTATTAGTTGTTCTCAATGATAATTGCATGAGCATCGACCCAAATGTTGGGGCGCTGAAAGAATATTTAACCGATATTACCACTTCTCATACTTACAATAAAGCAAAAGATAAAGTGTGGGAATTGCTTGGAAAAGTGAGTAAGTTCGGCCCAAATGCGCAGGAAATTGCGAGTAAAATTGAAAATGCAGTTAAAACATCCCTCTTAAAACAAAGTAATTTATTCGAATCACTTAAATTCCGTTATTTCGGTCCGGTTGACGGACATGACGTAGTGCGTTTAACAAAAGTATTAAGCGATTTAAAAGATATTCCCGGTCCTAAAATTTTACACGTGCTCACTAAAAAAGGCAAAGGATATAAGTTTTCAGAAGAAGGAAACGAAACAGTTTGGCACGCACCGGGTTTGTTTAATAAAGAAACCGGCGAAATTATAAAAGTAGTTCCGAAAGAACCTCAGCCACCAAAATATCAGGATGTATTTGGACACACCATTGTTGAATTAGCAGAAAAAAACCAAAAAATCATGGGCATCACCCCTGCTATGCCTTCAGGATGTTCTTTAAATATCATGATGAAGGCTATGCCCGACCGCGCATTTGATGTGGGCATTGCCGAACAACATGCTGTAACTTTCAGTGCAGGATTAGCTACACAAGGATTAATTCCATTTTGTAATATTTATTCGTCGTTTATGCAGCGCGCTTACGACCAAGTTGTACATGACGTTGCTTTACAAAATTTAAAAGTGGTGTTCTGTTTAGACCGCGGAGGAATTGCCGGAGCCGACGGACCAACACACCACGGCGCTTTTGATATCGCGTACTTCCGATGTATACCAAATATGATTGTGAGTGCACCAATGAACGAAGAAGAACTCCGCAATTTAATGTATACTGCACAACTGGATGAAACACCGGGAAGTTTCAGCATACGTTACCCGCGTGGAAATGGCGTGATGATTAATTGGAAAACGCCTTTCAAAAAAATAGAAGTTGGAACAGGAAGAAAAATTAAAGACGGCAAAGACGTAGCTATTTTATCACTGGGCCACCCGGGTAACTTGGTTACAAAGGCTATTGCCGAACTAGAAAAAGAAAACATTTCTCCTGCACATTACGACTTGCGTTTTGCGAAACCAATTGATGAAAAACTTTTACATGAAGTGTTTACCCGTTATAAAAAAATAATTACCGTTGAAGACGGAACAATCATAGGGGGCATGGGATCTGCAGTTCTTGAATTTATGGGAGATAACGGTTACCAGGCACAGGTAAAGCGTTTAGGAATGCCTGATAATTTTATTGAACATGGGGAACAAAACGAATTATATGCCGAGTGCGGATTTTCTCCTACTGATATCGCCCAAACAGTTATTGAGTTGATTGCTGAAAAAAGCAAATCAATGGTGTCTTAAACTAAAAACGGATTATTTTCCCTCTCAAATCCAATTGTTGTAGCTGGCCCGTGACCGTTATACACTTTTATTTCATCTCCCAATGAAAATAATTTTTCTTTGATAGAAGAAATAAGTAATTCGTAATTTCCGCCAGGCAAATCAGTACGGCCAATACTCCCGTGAAACAACACATCGCCACAAATAATAAAATTATTTTCCCTGTTATAAAACGTGATGCTCCCCGGCGAATGGCCTGGTGTAAAAATCATTTCCATTTCGGTTTTTCCGAATTTTACAATTTCGCCTTCGTTTAAATATTTTTCAGGTAAAGGAGATTCATCGCACGGCAAACCAGACATGGCGGCAATTGCCGAATGCTTCTCAATTAAAGGAACGTCATTAACATTCACTTCAGGCAGCAAATTGTAGGTGTCAAAAACAAAACGGTTGCCCGAAATGTGGTCAATATGACCATGCGTTAATAATAAACGCTTCAACTTAAGGTTTTTATCAGATATGAAGTTCTTTAATAGCTGATTTTCAGTAACACTGCTATTGCCCGGGTCAATAATAACCGCCTCTTCCGTTTCATCCCATAACACATAAGTGTTTTCCTGAAATGGCCCAAAGCTGAAGGATTTTATTTTTAACATGCCGCAAAGATGCAGAATTTTATATTTCTTTCGGATGATGGATTATAAGCATGCCCTAAGAATTTTATCGCTTTATTTGTTAAATATTGTATATCAATACTTTATGATGTGTTTTATGCCCGTTTTTATACAATAAATTACCGATATTTGCGTTTTTAGAATAAACTTGAAAAAGGCCATTTTCATATTCTTACTTTTTACCCTTTGCCTGAGTGCCTCGGCACAAAGATCTCGTAGAAATTTCCGCCAGCATGAGTTCGGTATTTTTGTTGGTGGATCTTATTACCTGGGTGATTTAAATCCGAATAAGCATTTTTTATTAATGAAGCCCGCAGGCGGACTATTCTATCGGTTTACGCCAAATTACAGATATGCATTCAGGGGTGGCTTAAACTTTGGAACTGTGATGGGTGATGATTCGCAAAGCGAAGACTCCGACCAGCGTAAGCGTAATCTCAATTTCAAATCAAGAATAAATGAGCTTTATGTACAAGCCGAATTTAATTTTGTAGAGTACAGAATCAGCAATGACAAATACCGTTTTTCTATATTTCTATTCGCAGGAGTAAGTCTTTACAACTTTAATCCTCAAGGTAATTTAGGAGGAGGAAGCTGGGAAAACCTGAGGGGAATGCGTACTGAAGGCCAAACAAAAAAATACAAATTATACCAAATCGGAGTGCCATTCGGAATAGGGTTTAAGTTGAATGCCTCCAAACGCATTGGCTTAGGCATCGAATGGGGTCCGAGAAAATTATTTACCGACTATCTTGACGATGTAAGCGGAACATATCCTGACCCAAACAAAAACCCTCCTAATGGAACACGCGGACAGGCTTACTCCAACCGAAGACTAGACGGCGCTGATGTGATTAACTCCCAGAGAGGCAATCCGCGCACTAAGGACTGGTACTCGTTTTTTGGATTAACGCTCAATATAAAAGTGAGTTTCCGCCCTGAACCTTGCTATACAAAAATGGATTAATCTTAAATTTTACTAAAATCCCGTTTTATCTCTATATATCTCCCGTTAAATCAAGTGTTTTACCCGTTTTTTACTAAATTTGCCACCTTCTAAGCCTCAATGAGTATTAATAAAGATAAAGTTCCGCAACATGTCGCCATTATTATGGATGGCAATGGGCGTTGGGCAAAACAACAAGGCGAGGACAGAATTTTTGGTCACCACGAAGGAGTGAATTCGGTTCGTGAAATTGTAGAGGCCTGTGCCGAAATTGGAGTAAAGTATTTAACATTATACGCTTTCAGTACCGAAAACTGGAACCGACCGAAAGAAGAAGTTGATGCACTCATGGAACTTTTAGTTGCCACAATTTCTTTAGAAACGCCACAGCTCAATAAAAATGGCGTAAAGCTTGAAGCCATTGGAAACCTAGGAAGCTTACCTGAAAGCTGCTTTAATGAATTACAACAATCCATCGATATTACAAAAAACAACACACGCCTTACTTTAATTCTTGCTTTGAGTTATTCCTCCAAGTGGGAAATAACAAATGCAACAAAAGAAATTGCAAAAAAAGTAAAAGAAGGGAATTTGGACCTTAACGCTATTGATGAAAATACCATTGCCGGATATTTGTGCACCACCAAATATCCCGACCCTGAATTAATGATCCGTACGAGTGGCGAGCACCGTATCAGTAATTTTTTATTGTGGCAATTAGCTTATTCGGAGTTTTATTTTACCGATACGCTTTGGCCTGATTTCAGAAAACAAGATTTTTTTGATGCAATAATTAGCTATCAGCAAAGAGAAAGAAGATTTGGTAAAACCAGCGAACAAATAAGCAACGACATTAAATGAAAAAAGGCATAACTTATATTATTTTGTTTTGCCTGATCTCTTTAGGTTTTAACGCGCAAAGCGATTCGTTAAAGGTGTCAGACTATGCCGCGCCGCAAAGTTATGCAATTGGTGGTATTGAAGTATCAGGCGCTAATTACACTGATAAAAACGTTATACGTTTGCTTTCAGGACTAGTAGTTGGGGATAAAGTTCAAATTCCCGGAGATAAAATTACAGGTGCTATAAAAACCTTATGGAAGCAAGGCTTGTTTGAAAATATTGAAATATACCAGGAAAAAATAATAGGCAACGACATCTTCTTACGCATTGATGTGACAGAGCGCCCTCGTATGTCGAAATTTTCTTTTAAAGGAAAAGTCAGAAAAAATGAAGCTGATGAGATCCGTGCAAAAATCAGATTGGTAAAAGAAAAAGTAATTACAGATTATGCTTTAGGATTTGTAAAAAACACTGTACGCGATTATTATGTGAATAAGGGATTCTACAACGCAAAAGTAAATATCACTCAGGAACCTGACAGATTAGCTAAAACACCACACACAATTATTTACATAAACGTGAGCCGCGGGAAAAAAGTCCGTATTAAAAATCTGAATTTTCATGGCAACACAGTTTTAAAAGACTGGAAATTACGCCGTAAAATGGAAGACAGTAAACCATTCAGAATTTATAACCCATTTAATTCCGGCAAATACCTTGAAGATAATCTTGATAAAGACTTGCCTGCGGTAATTGCCAAATACAACAGTAAAGGTTACAGAGACGCCAGAGTAGTTAAAGACACTGTATATTTTGTAAACAAGAAACGCGTGAACATCGATGTGTACATTGAAGAAGGGCATAAATTTTATTTTGGAACATTTAAATGGTTTGGCAATACAAAATACCGTAGCGGACAACTTGATACCATTTTAAATATTAAAAAAGGTGATGTATTTGACCAAACGTATTTGGATCAGAAGCTGAACATGAATCCTAATGGTTTCGATATTTCCTCTTTGTACATGGACGACGGATATTTGTTCTTCCAGATAAATGCATTGGAATCTAATATCCATAACGACACTATTGATTTTAACATTCAAATGTACGAAGGCAAACAAGCCATCATTAATAAAGTAACCGTTAAAGGAAACGACAAGACAAACGACCATGTAATATATCGCGAAATCCGTTCAAGGCCGGGGCAACTATTCCGCCGTTCAGATATCATGAGAACTACTCGTGAGTTAGCTCAATTAGGTTATTTCGATGCTGAAAAATTAAATGTAGTGCCAACACCTAACCCCGCCGAAGGCACAGTAGATATTGAATACACGGTTGAAGAAAAACCAAACGACCAAATAACATTATCCGGTGGCTGGGGCGGTGGCCGCGTGATTGGAACCTTAGGCGTTACCTTTAATAATTTCTCTATGAGAAACTTCCTTAAAAAAGATTCATGGAGGCCATTACCAACAGGAGACGGACAACGTTTAAGTGTGCAGGCACAAACTAATGGATTATTTTATCAGTCGTACAACATATCATTTACAGAGCCTTGGTTAGGAGGTAAAAAACCAAACTCTCTAACGGTTTCCGCCTTCCACTCCTCATTTTCAAATGGTGTGAAATTAAAAGTGAAAGAAAATGGCGTTAAAGTTCCAAATCCATTACGCAGCACAATGAATATTTGGGGAGGATCACTTGGATTTGGTAAGCGCTTAAAATGGCCTGATGATTATTTTCAAATGTATGCAGGCTTAAGCTATAACTATTATGACTTATACAAATACCCGTATTTTATTTTAACTACCGGCTATGCCAATGATATTAATGTTAATTTAAACATTTCGCGCAGTTCAGTTGATGCACCAATCTACCCTAAAAACGGTTCTAATTTTACATTACATGGACAATGGACTCCACCGTATTCAACTTTTAACGGAAAAAATTATTCTGATTTACCTTCACAAGAACGTTACAAGTTTATAGAGTATCAGAAGTATAAGTTTACCGCAGAATGGTATACTCAACTAACCAACAAGCGCGCTGCCGAAGGGAAAGAAGCAAGGAATTTGGTTTTAAGAACAAAAGTTGGGTTTGGATTTTTATCATATTACAACAAACAAGTTGGTTATTCTCCTTTTGAAAGATTCTATCTTGGAGGAAGCGGCTTAAGCGGCTATCAAAACTTTGTTGCCCGCGAAATTATAGCATTAAGGGGCTATACCGATAATTCATTATCCTCTTCATTAGGTGACCCAATTTGTTCAAGATATACTATGGAACTTCGTTTCCCTGTGACTTTAAATCCTCAAGCAACAATATTTGTTTTAGGGTTCGCTGAGGCAGGAAATTCATGGTCAACATTTAAGCAATATAATCCATTCCAGGTAAAACGCAGTGCCGGTTTTGGTTTACGCGTGTTCTTACCAATGTTTGGATTATTAGGTGTTGATTACGGATGGGGCTTTGATAATGTACCGGGTAACCCTGGTGTTGGAAATGGCAAAGGCCAGTTCCACTTTACGATAGGCGGACAATTGGGTGAGATGTAGTATAAAAAATGTTAATTTCAAGATATTCCGTATCTTGGCACAACTTATGATTGAATAATAAAAACTAATAATATGAAAAAAATTATTTCAATTTTAGCAATAGTAACCATGTCGGCATTTACTTCAAATGCCCAAAAAATTGGCTACGTGGATACTGATCATATTTTAAATAGCATACCTGAATACAAAGCCGCACAAACAGAAATTGATAAGCTTTCTGTTGACTGGCAAAAAGAAATTGAAGCAAAGTACAACGAAATAGATAAGCTTTATAAGGCTTATCAGGCAGATGCAATTTTGTTGACAGATGACATGAAGAAAAAACGCGAGAACGAAATTATCAATAAAGAAAAAGAAGTTAAGGAATTACAAAAACAACGTTTTGGCGTTGATGGTGAATTATTTAAAAAACGTCAGGAATTAGTTAAGCCATTACAAGATAAAGTTTACAGCGCAGTGAAAACTGTAGCTGAAAAAAGCGGTTTAGCAATTATATTAGATAAAGCCGGTCAGGTTTCTATCCTATACGCCAATACTAAATATGATAAGAGTGATGATGTGCTTACTTATTTAGGTTACAATAAAAAATAAAAACAAATACAATTAATAATTACACTATGAAAAAAATGATTAAAAAGGCGGTATTGACTTTATTCGCAGTTGGAGCCTTAACCACTGCAAGTGCACAAAAAATCGCACACGTTAACCTGGATTCTCTTGTTGGTATGATGCCGGAGACAAAAACCGCTAAGGATGTGGCTCAAAAATATCTTAAAGATTTAGAATCAACTGTTTCTTCAATGGAAGAAGAGCTTCAGAAAAAATACAATGATTACCTAACTAACGAGGCAACCATGAGTGATTTAGTGAAGAAAACAAAGCAAGACGAACTAAATTCTTTACAAAGACGTATTGAAGATTTTAAAGTTCAGGCTCAACAGGATTATCAGAAAAAATATGGTGAGCTAACAGCACCGATTATGGAAAAAGCTAAAAAAGCAATTGAATCGGTTGCAAAAGAAGGCGGCTACAAATATGTACTTGATACAAGTGTTGGTAATGTGCTTTATTCTGAGCCGGCTGAAGATGTTTTAATGTCTGTTAAGAAAAAATTAGATTCAATGCCTTTGGCTAATATCCCCGGTGCGAACAACGGAGCTGAAAAACCAAAAACTAATCCCGCCCCAAAAACAGGTGGTAAATAAAAATATAATTTTATCTATTAAAGGCTGCTTATATGCAGCCTTTTTTATTTAAATAACATTATTGTCTTTTTGCATCCACCAATTAGAATTAATAATTAATACATTTGTTGAGTGAAAAAAGCATTATATATTTCCTTATTCATCATTCTGGCTTATTCATGTAACGAGAAACAAGTCAAAATTCCAGACTATGTTTTGGATAAGGAAAAATTCAGTGATTTAATTGTTGATTTTACATTAGCTGAATCTGCTTCAGGAATGAATATTCTTAATATTCAAGGACAGAAAACAGATACCGTTTACGCTTTTAACCCGCTTATAGATCATAATATTACAAAAAGCACTTTTGATACCACCTTATACTTTTATAGCAAGCATCCTAAATTATTTAAAGAAGTTTATGAAATGAGCCTTGAAAAGCTGAACCGCTTTCAGGCATCAAGAAAGTAAACTATTTTGCATTCATCAACCAGCCTGAAGGGTCCATTGTTTTTTGTCCTTTCCAGATTTGCAAATTTACTGAAGATTTCCCTTCATCATCATTATGTAAAATTGTTCCTATAACTTGTTTCACGCTTATCTTTTCACCAGATTTAACTACTACATCTCCAAGGTTCGAGTAAACACTTAGATATTCCCCATGGCGGATAATAACAAGCTTACCGCCTGTTGGAGATATTGCAATACCGGTAACTTCCCCCGCAAATACCGCTCTGGCCTGCGAACCCATAGATGTGCAAATTTCAATACCGTTATTAAACATCATGAATCCCTTAATTGCAGGATGCTCATGCTCTCCATATTGCTCGCAAATATATCCCTTAGTAACAGGCCAAGGCAGTTTACCGCGGTTATTGGCGAAATCATTACTTAACTCAACTGCTTCTTCGCTTAATTCTGGAATACCTGACTCTTTTTTTACCTCTTTAACAACCTTAGTTTCTTCTTTCGTTTCTTTACCCTTAGACGTCTTTTTCTCGGCTGCTTTTTTAGCCGCTAAAGCTGCTGCTTCCGCCTTCATCGCCTCTTCTGCTTTTTTCTTAATTTCAATTTCAATTAATTTCTTTATCGCTAATTGTAAATTCTCTGCATCGCGTTTTTTCTTTTCTAATTCAGATTTTAATTCCTTTTCCTTCTTTTGAAGATCGCTCAAAACAACTTCCTGATCTTGTCTTTCTTTTGTCAAACTGCCCTTCTCCTCTTCTTCGTTTCCTAATAATAGATTTTTTTCGTGGCGCTTATCTTTAAGTTCATTCACTTTTTCGGTAATCATTGCTTGGGCACTAACAATTTCAGCAGCTTGTTTTTTCCTGAATTGCGAATACTGTTGAAAATATTTAAGCCGTAAATAAGCCTGATTAAAATCTCCTGAGGCAAAAATAAAAACAAGCCTGCTATAGGAGTCCCTGTTTCGTTGGGCAAAATAAATTAATCGCGCATACTCCGCTTTCAGCTTATCCAGATTCTCTTTCAGCTTCGTAATCTCCTTCTCGTTTTGTTTTATTTCACGGTTGAGCTGGTTTATTTCTGCGTTAATTGTGCTGATTAATTCTTCACGGATGCTGATTTTTTTATTGATAGCAACAAGCTGATTGAGTGAAGTCTTTTTTATAGCTTTTGTTTCGCTGAGTAATGAATTGATTTCATTAATCTCCTCATTTAATTTCTTCTTCTTGTTTTCGAGAGTTTGTTTGTTGTGTTTAGGTGTTACCTGGGAAGACAATTGTGTATTAACAGCCAATAAAAGAAATAGAATAACGCCCCTCATCAGGCTATTGCTCCTTTTTCTTAAATGGTATTGGTTCATACTTTAACGGTATGTTAATGCTTAGTTTTTGTGGTTGATTTTTCTCAATACGAACATAATCAATTTTAAGATTCACTTTCTTCTCAGCAACTATATCGATATTAACATGTCGTGGTGCATAAACTGAATCGCCCTGTGCCGGATATTTTTCGTAATTCGCCGAGAACATCCTGTTTGTTTCTACATCAATAAATTCATTTTTAAAGATTTTGAAAGTCTCTGGGTCCAGGGTCATCGTTTGTAACGATTTTTTTAGCTCCGTTTGTCCTTGGTTAATTCTTTTTAACTTATATTTTCTCTCTGTGCTTAACAAATAACGGCAATTTTGCCTATCGGTTACAGGTTTAAGTTTAGTCTCATCGTCGTCGTAAAACTCGGCACTATTCCCAAACAATACTGCCTGTAATAAATCAAAATCCAAGTCTGCATGAAGCAAATCATTGATGTAATTGAAATCGCCTTTAAAGTATTGTTTTCGTGGATAAACAACCATTTTAACCGAATCCCTTGTCACCAGTACTTTTGCCACTTCAACTCCAAGGATGTATTGAATAGAAATAAGTATAGCGCTGTCTTTTCTTGCTCTCACTTTTATATCAAAACTCTCTTCCTTGCCGTCAATTAATGACTCCACATTTGCCTTAGCATAAACCCAATCATAGTCAAATTCACTTTCATGAATATGCTTTATGAGTGTTTTTGAGCTCTTATAGTCTAGGCGGCATCTGTCGTTGGTTGTATCGGAAACAGCCACCACAGTCTCTTCTTTTTTTTGTTTTGCTTTTTTTCTTGTCTTACAACTTTCCATGAAGCCTGTAACGAATAAAAGAAAAACAATTATTCCAATTGAACTATTTAGTCTCCCGCTATTCACTGATTTTTCCTGAACTGATTTTTAATAATAAAGCATCCGAATTATTCCCGGCTTCTAAAGCTTGCTTCCAGTATTTTATGGCTTCTGCGTTTCGGTTTAAACGGAAAAGCACATCGCCGTAATGCTCCAGGATGTTTGCCCGTTGCCCTCCCAATTTAACTGCCAGACTAAGCCATTCTTCTGCTTCTTTATATTTTTTTTGCTGATACAATATCCAACCATATGTATCAAGATAGTTAGGGTTATTAGGCGCAATTTCATTGCTCCTTTTGGAAAATTTCTCAGCTCTATCGAGTTTTTCCTTTCTTAAGGATAAAAAATAACTGTAATTATTTAATACGTATCCGTTATCGGGATCAATCTTCAATGCATCTTCGTAAGCTTTATCTGATTTTTCGTATTGCTTTACAAAATTGTAGGCGTCCCCAAGGTTAATATAAAAATCCAACATCAATCTTTTATTGTCGTAAACAAATTCAATTCCATCATTTAATGATTGAATGGCTTTTTCGTATTTTTTTAATTGAATATTCGCAATGCCATTGAACCAGAAAAAAGAAGGGATATTGGTAAACATTTCCATGGCCATAGCGCTGTGTTTTTCTAGCGAATCAATTTGATTAAGATCCAGCTCCACCGTTAATAACTGAATCCAGATGCCTGAACCAACCTTATCAAAGTAAGCCGCTTGCAAATAATGGTTTCTTGCCTCTTCGCTTTTTTTATCTCTTAATAAAAAATCAGCGTATATGCTATGTGCTTCCGGTGACATTGGGTGTACTTTTAACATAATGCCACAAAGTTCATACCCCTTCGAAACAAACTCCGGATACCCTTCTGAAACTGAATAATAGGATAACAAAATTTTTAACTTGGTATCAACATCCAAATCGGGATTAGCAAAAGCAATCTTAAATTCGGCATGAGCTTCTTCAGCCTTGTTTTGGTCGCGGTAATGATTGGCTTTTGCTAAATGCACCAATGCGTTATTAGGATCAAGCGTGAGTATTTTTTCATACACCACCATTGCTTTTTCGAACATCCGGGTATCTTCGTAATGTTCGGCCAGATAATAATAATACTTGGCCTCATTAGGGCTTGTTTCAATTAGTTTTTGCAGCTCAGCCTCCGCTTCACCAAACTTTCTCTGTTCTTTTAGTAATTTAATTTTGTTGACGGTGAATGTTTCGTTTTTTCCATATCGTTTCTCCAGATCATCATAAATTTTAAACGCCTTTGAATAATTTTTACCCATGGCGTAATCTATTGCCATTGCCTCCACAAGGTCACTTCTTTCAGGATAAATTTTAACCAGCTTTTCATAAGCCTCTGCAGCTTCTATAAATTGTTTTTTCTGGTGTAATCCGTCTATATAAGCAATATGATACCACTGGTTTTTAGGATCAGCCTCAATACATTCCTTTGCAAGTTTAATGGCTTCATCTACTCTACCGGTTAATCGTAGTAAATTGGCCAATTCGAATTTAACCGCACTGTTGTTTGGATCAATTTTCTGGCATTGTCTGAATAGTGCTTCAGAGTTTTCTATTCTCCCTGCCAGTCTTTCTTTACATCCGTCGATATATAAATTTTCAAGTAAAATTTTAGACTTTTCATCAGGCTTTTTTCCTTTATCTCTTGAAGTAGTAACTGAGGCTGATGTACTACACGCGGTGAACAACAGAGTAAAAACAATTACGCTTAAGAATGTTTTATGTAAAAAAATATTACGCAATAATTTGGGTATAATCGCTGATACTTAAATCCAGTTGCTTTCCTTTCACTTCCGCTCCTTCGCCAAGCATACTATTAGCGATGTTGGAATTGATAATTTTAGTTGATGGCTGAACAATTGTGTTTTTTACCATACTCGTTTCAATCACGCAATTTGCACCAATACTTGCATACGGCCCCACAATTGAATGGGAAAGCCTGACATTATCCCCAATAAAACAAGGCTCAATAATTATGCTGTTGCTAATTTCAATATTTTTCCCTCTTAACGAAGCTTTACCCTTATCAAACTCCAGCAAGCGCTGGTTAGTATATACTGTTGCGTCTTTGTTGCCGCAATCTAACCACTCAGTAACTTTACCCGGCTCAAATTTAATTCCTTTCGCCTTCATGTTTTCCAGTGCGTTTGTTAACTGGAATTCTCCTTTTTCCGTTATATTATTGTCAAGTAAATATTGTAGTTCTTTTTTAAGATTATCGCCATCTTTAAAATAATAGATTCCTATAATGGCTAAGTCGCTTACAAATGTTTCGGGTTTTTCTACAAAATCAGTAATAACACCTGCGCTGTTTAATTTAACAACGCCAAACTGACGGGGATCTTCTATCTTTTGAACCCAAATAACACCTTCTTTTTCTGTGTCCATTACAAAATCGGCCTTAAAAAGTGTATCAGCAAATGCAACAACAGTTTTCCCTGCGATCGAATTCTTTGCGCACATAATGGCATGAGCTGTTCCCAAGGCTTTATCCTGATAATAAATACTGCCTTTAGCACCCTGACCCTCTGCAATTTTAATTAGATTTTGTTCGACTTCTTTACCAAAATCCGGACCAATTACATATGCAATTTCCTCTACTTTTTGTCCGCAAACTTTTGTAATGTCTTCTACCAACCGTTGCACAATTGGCTTACCTGCTACTGCAATTAAAGGTTTTGGAACGGTTAAGGTATGCGGACGCATACGTTTTCCTTTACCGGCCATTGGAATAATAATACGCATAAGGGTTCTTTTTGTTAAACTACAAATTTAACAGAATAAACGGGATAGAAAACTGATATTCCTCGTGAAATCATTAAGAAAACGATGTTTATATTTCAAGCATCTTGTTGAAATTGTTTCAGGTATTCAACAGGTTCGCATGACTCTTCAATGGTAAAATTGCCAATTTTAGTACGGCATAGTTTTATCAAATGCGCTCCGCTATTTAACAACAATCCTAAGTCACGCGCAATACTGCGTATATAGGTTCCTTTACTACAAACAATTCTAAAATCAATTTCTGGTAATTCTTGCCGCGTAATTTCAAATTCATAAATATGGATAGGCTTTGCCCTTAACTCAACTTCTTCGCCTTTGCGGGCCAATTCATAGGCTCTTTTTCCATTTACCATTACTGCGCTAAAAATAGGCGGCACTTGTTCCTGAAGTCCAACAAATGATTTTACGGCATCAGCTATGAGTCCGGTTGAAATATGCTCTGTTGGATAAGTGTTATCAATTGGTTTTTCTAAATCGTAGCATGGGGTTGTAGCACCAATGAAAAAAGTGCCCGTATATTCCTTAGGTAAGTCCTGAAATTTTTGAATTTCTTTTGTCTTTTTCCCGGTGCAAACAATCAAAAGTCCGGTAGCTAAAGGATCTAAAGTACCTGCATGACCTATTTTAAGATGCACGAATTTACCATCGAGCAACATTGATGGATGTTTCTTTAAGCCATGCTTTAGTTTATTCACCGCTTGAAATGAAGTCCAACCGAGCGGCTTATTAATCAGAAGTATTTCACCATTATAAAAATCCGGCATTACACAATGCTTAAAGGCACATTTAAAAAATATAGCAATATTAAAACGGCGCCAATAATTATTCTGTACCAACCGAATCCCTTAAAGCCATGTTTGTTTAAAACACCAATAAAAAATTTAATGGCCAAAATGGCTACTATGAAGGCAATAATGTTTCCGAATACCAATAATGAGATTTCATGTTGGTTCAATACAAATCCTTCTTTATAGAAATCGAGCAGTTTTTTAGCGGTCGCAGCAAACATAGTTGGCACCGCTAAAAAAAACGAAAACTCTGCAGCATTTTTGCGGGTTAATTTTTGTGACATACCACCTATAATGGTAGCTCCACTTCTGCTAATTCCAGGAAATAAAGCCAGACACTGGAATAATCCAATTTTTAATGCTCTTACCATTGTAATATCATCCTCTTGATCCAAGCTGTTTTTCACAAACCATTTGTCGACAAAAAGCAAGATAATTCCACCAAAAAACAAAGCTAGTGCTACGCCAAAAACATTTTCAAGTGCAGCATCAATATAATCACCTAACAACAATCCTGCGATTGCGGCCGGTATAAACGCGACCAGTAATTTTACATAAAAATTCACAGATTTCAGAAATCGTTTGAAGTACATAACTACTACTGAAAGTATGGCACCCAACTGAATGGCTACAGTAAAAAGTTTTACAAATGGGGTTGCTTTCACGCCCAATAATGCTGTTGCAATCATCATGTGGCCTGTTGACGACACAGGTAAAAACTCTGTTAATCCCTCAATAAAGGCAATAAAAAAAGCTTCAAGAAAAGTCATGATAAGGAAAGTTATTTAGCAGATTCCTGGTTTTGTTTTGGTCTCCACATGATCCCGAAAATAATAACTACAAAACCAACAGTAGAAATAATTGGCGCAACAGTGATTCGTTGAGCACTGAAAATTGCCGGGTTAAATACATTAGGGTCTTCGCTTCCGCCACCAATCATTAACAAATAGCCTAAGCCGATTAGGGCAATTCCGGCTAAAAAAAGTATATAATTCTGTTTCGAAAACGTTGATTTCATCGTGCTAAATTTTAATTCGTTTTTGGACTTTTTAGGTCAATTAATTCATGCAAATCTAATAAAATAAATGGCTTAATATACGAGGCATTTCCGTTAAAATTTCGTAATATTGTCAATTACATTTGCCCTACTAAGGGTCTTTTTTTTATGTCTAAAATAGCATTAATTACAGGGGTTACAGGTCAGGACGGCGCCTATCTGGCCGAATTATTATTAAACAAAGGATATACAGTACATGGCGTTAAACGACGCAGTTCCTTGTTTAATACCGATAGAATTGACCATTTATATCAAGATTTACACGAAAAAAACGTGAATTTTAAATTGCATTACGGCGATTTAACCGATAGTACCAATTTAATTCGAATTGTTCAAGAAGTACAGCCCGATGAGATCTATAATTTAGCAGCACAATCACACGTAAAAGTGAGTTTTGAAACCCCTGAATACACAGCTAACTCCGATGCTTTAGGAACTTTAAGGATCCTTGAGGCCATCCGTATCTTAGGTTTAGAGAAAAAAACGAAATTCTATCAAGCCGGTACTTCAGAAATGTTTGGTTTGGTACAAGAAATCCCACAAAAAGAAACGACACCTTTTTACCCAAGGAGTCCATACGGGGTTGCGAAAGTTTATGCTTATTGGATTACAAAAAACTACCGCGAAGCATATGGCATATATGCTTGTAACGGTATTTTATTTAATCATGAAAGTCCGGTTCGTGGTGAAACATTTGTAACCCGCAAAATCACCCGTGCCGTATCTAAGATTAGCCTCGGTATGCAAGATTCTTTGTTTATGGGTAACATAGACGCAGAACGTGATTGGGGACATGCGCAAGATTATGTTGAGGGAATGTGGTTAATGATGCAACAAAAAGAAGCTGATGATTTTGTATTAGCTACCGGAATAAAAATCACCGTACGCAAATTCATTGAAATGGCTTTTTCCGAGGTAGGAATTACAGTAGAATGGAAAGGCGAAGGCATTAATGAAAAAGGATACAACAAAGCAAACGGAAAAGTTATTGTTCAAATAGATGAAAAATATTTCCGCCCTGCAGAAGTTGATTTATTAGTTGGTGATGCCACTAAAGCCAAAACTAAATTAGGCTGGACACCAAAGCGCAGCGTTGAACAGTTATGCAAAGAAATGGTAGCGAGCGATCTTCAATTATTTAAACGCGATAAATATTTAATTGAAGGCGGACATAAAGTTTTAAATTACAAAGAGTAGTTACATTACAAATTTCTCTATGAAAAAATTATTTTTGATTACGCTCCTACTTACTGCGCTCAGAGGTAGTTCACAAGAGTCGTATATCATCGAGTCACCTGACCCGACAGGAAAAGCGAATTTAGACCTTTTAAGTTTGACTAAATCAGGCTCGGATTTGGAAGCTCTTTGGCTATACAGGCCAACTGCTAATGTATTGTGCGAAGGCGAAGAAGTTAAAAATGCCAAGGTTTTTAAGGTAAGTCCCAACACGTGTACCGGCTTGTCTCATTCTGTTGACGGTAAAACAATAAGTGAGTGTGATGAAGACAAATCTATTGCTTATGCAACAAGCTTGTATGTAGTTATAAAGCAAAAAATCAGCTCACAAGGTAAAAATCTGGGCGTTTCTCTAACTCTTCCTATAGCCCTAAGATACTTTAAAAGCGGCATGAAGTACACAGCTGAATTCCCGGAAATTTTACCATTTTTCAAAAATCAAAAAATAGATGTTGATTATAATATTTCCGGAATTGCGAATTGTGCCTCGTTATTAGAAAATGAAAAGGCATTAATTACAAAAATATTTATCACACAACATATGTTTGTTTACAATTTAGGACCATTAACTGATCCAACAGATCCGTATGAACAAATGCTCTCTGATTTAACTTCATTAAAAGATTTGGCTTCTTTTGGATTAAAGATTCCAGAAAACCAAGCGTATAAGTATAGTTACCAAATAGGCTCGAAAAGCTTCATGCTAACTAAAGACAAGCGCTATAAGAACGAAAACGGAAGTGTTTGGTACGTTTATGATGTTACCGAAGGAAAACGTCCGATTCTCATAGACTCTACTTTTTCTGCCGATGAAGGTGAGTTAAACGAAAAAATAGTTGTGGTTGACAGTAAAATGAAGCCATGTGGAATGTTATTTAACTACACAATTATAAAATATCTCCCCAACAAAGAGGAAGAATTCAGTAGGCAGGTAATATATGTCGGTGCAGACAAAAAAGTTATGAAAGCCTATTTCAAAACCGGCCATTCTCGTGGAGGCCCCGTAAGTTCATGTGCAATTAAATATGCCATAATGTTTAATGACTCTGTTTTTTTTGAAAGTTCAAGTAAAAGAAAAAAAATGCCAGAGGTAACAGAAGCATTTATTTTTACAACGAACGGCATAAACAAAACAACTCCGGCAGATACATCTAAACCCTATTTAACCGATAGAGTAATCCCAATTGGGAGCGGATGTAATCAAAGTGTTTTTATGCGTGGCGATAATTATTTAAATGCAATTGCCCAATACCGCAATAAGGACCTAAGCGTGAATTTTTATCAAGCCAAAGAAGTTACTTTACCGGGTACGCCGGCAGGCACTTTTAATGCGCCTAAAAACTATGGGATTGCATCTGTGTCTGTATTTAAAAACTTTAACCTGGTAAACACAGCACGATTTTATTATCCGTACGATAACAGCAAGCCTCTAAGGGTTTCCTTTGCTCACGCTTATGGAAATGTAAAACTATTCTTTCTTTCATTTGATAATGGGGTAAAAATAATACAAAGTATAAATGCAGCAACTGGCGAAATAAAAGCAACTGAAGGAAATGACTTAAAATCCGGGTTTTCATACTATCAAACATTAGATAAAAAATATTTTTCTGATACAGAAAGCTCGCTTTTAATGATACAAAAACATCAAACAACTAAACAATTCAGGTTTGTTAAAATAGACTAATGGAATTCTCCTCAAAAATATACATAGCCGGTCACCGCGGTATGGTGGGTTCAGCCATTATGCGTAACCTTCAAAAACTGGGTTATTCAAACATCATCACGCGCCCTTCTGCTGAATTAGATTTGCGAAATCAACAGGCCGTTAGTTCTTTTTTTGAAACAGAAAAGCCTGATTATGTTTTTTTAGCGGCTGCTAAAGTGGGCGGTATTCAGGCCAATAATACTTATCGTGCCGATTTTATTTATGAGAATTTAATGATTCAGAATAATGTAATCCATGCGGCCTACAAAACAGGTGTAAAAAAATTAATGTTTCTTGGATCATCTTGCATCTATCCTAAATTGGCGCCACAACCTTTAAAGGAAGATTATTTATTATCAGGAAAGTTGGAAGACACCAACGAACCATATGCCATTGCGAAAATTGCGGGTATAAAAATGTGTGAATCGTATAAACGGCAATACGGCTGCAACTTTATTGCAGTAATGCCTACTAATTTATACGGCCCTAACGACAATTATAATCTTAACAATTCGCATGTTTTACCTGCCTTAATTAGAAAATTTCATGAGGCAAAAGAAAAAAACGAAGCTTCAGTTGAAATGTGGGGAACAGGAACGCCCATGAGAGAATTTCTTCATTCAGACGACATGGCGGACGCTTGTGTCTTCTTAATGAAAAACTATTC
>Ga0154020_10000630_pt1 | contig 43088 bp, 32 predicted proteins | sample Klosneuvirus_201_FD_109709 | JGI IMG/M metagenome (GOLD analysis project Ga0154020, IMG submission 109709) | Active sludge microbial communities from wastewater, Klosterneuburg, Austria - Klosneuvirus_20160825_MG | ecosystem: Engineered > WWTP > Aerobic digester > Activated sludge | place... | reverse complement strand
GTGTGTCGAGCCGACCCGTAGTATCCTTGAACTTTCCGACACCGCCATACAATCGCCCTCGGATTTCATCGCTGAGGACGCGACGGCGGACCCGCCGCATAGGCCAAGAATTGCCTCGCTGATGGCGACTGTCGTAAAGTTGTCGGGTTCGTGTCGTGGTAATTGAAGGCCGCCCGTGGCCGAAATGGACTCATGAATGTCGAAATGAAGAACCAACATTTAGCCTTGGTTGTCCGCGAAGAACGAGACAGACAAAACCTGACGCAAGAGCACCTGGCTCAGTTGACCACTTGAAAGAGGTCGCACGACGGGCGTCGCATTGGGACGACTTCGCGCGAGTCGTCAATGAAGCGATACATGCGCGTAAACGCCGCAATGGAGGTGAATAGACATCCTTCAGTTCTAACTTGCCTGGCTGTCATACGCTTCGGTTGGGATGTTGGCGACGGGAGACGACGCGATTTCGCAGGAGGGCAGCCGGGGCCGGAGGAAGTAGCGGAGCGACCGAGCCAATCTCCCAACGGAAGCGCCGCGCGACTGCGCGAATGACTCAGCCGTGACGAGCGCGCGTGGAGGAAGGCAAAGCGGGCCGGAGCGAAGTCAGCGCAGTCCCCGTCGCCGACCGGAACGCGCGTTGGTCACGGCGTACGATTTGAGATGCACTCTAGTTTACTCAGAATTCGTTTCTGGTGCCGTTTTCGCTTACCCGTTGGGGGGCAGCAGCGGTAGAGTTCGTTGCGAAGAATCATGTCTGGGATATTCAACAACTGGTGTAAAACGCAGGCACACAGCGTTGCCGGCCATCGTTTGCAGATGCTGACAGAGGATGCCGGCAAGCGGGCGGCCGCGCTCCCGGCGCTCGATTTGGCGGTGAAGGCACACTATGACGAACCGACACGGCTGGCTCAGCGGATTCAGCAGTGGGGATTCGCGGCAGCGGCTCGCGCTTTCAACCAACGGCTTCCTCTGATCAACAAGGCTCAGTCTGGTCACATGGGTGAGATTCTTTTGACCGAAGCCGTGGCGGACTTGGTGCCGCCGTTCGTAGTGCCCATCAAACGCCTGCGTTGGTTGGACGGGCGTAACATGGCACTGCGTGGAGAAGACTTAATAGGTGTTGCACAGAACAGTGAAAGCGTGCGGTTTTTGAAGGCGGAATCGAAGAGTCGGATTGCGTTGTCTGCCTCGGTCGTAGGGGAGGCTAGAACCGCTTTGAATCACCATGATGGGCGACCGTCCGTTCACTCGATGCTCTTTGTCGCCGACCGGCTTTATGAGTTGGGACAAGAAGCGCTCGCCCGCATTTTCGACGAATACGCCCATCGTCGGGACTTGAGTGGTGCGCAACTCGTCCATCTCACTTTCGGACTTAGCGCCAACGACTCTGCTCAATTATTCACGAACGATCTTCAAAACTGTGGGAACGAGATTGAGCAACAGGCAATCGGATTGGTGATTCACGACCACGCTGACTTCATCAAAAGTGTTTACGATCGTTTAAGCAATGCCACGCAACCCTGAAGGACTGGTCGGCGAGATCAACACGGCCATCAGCCCGGCCTTTCGCGGTCGGCTGGTCCAGCGGGGGCTGGCGCGCGGGCTGGTGTGGAATGCCGGAGTTTTGCCGTCGGGTGCGCCGCAGTTTTCGCATCGCTTGAGCGGCGAATTGATCGCCTACGGATTGGGATTATTTCGACTCGCGCTATCATTACGGGACACCGACAGAAACCATGCTCTCCTACCGAACGCGTTCGAGCGCGCGGCAGAGGCCATCGAAGCGGTCGTGCGCAATGGCGATCCCGCCTGGCCTGAGCGCGGCTTCTACACAATGGTTGCGTCGGCGGCCTACCATTTGGGCCATTTCTCGGCACGGGCATTCAGTTTGTTTGGTGGAACTGCACGAGATTTGAATCTGAGTCCGAGCGAAGAAGTTCTCCGACACCTGCTGGTGCGCGACATCACGGGTCTTCACGCCGCTCTTGTAACCTGGGCGCAAGAGGGAATTGGTTTCGATGCTGCACTTGCCCGAAAGTTGGATCAGTCGTCTGAGGATTTGGATTTCAACAATTCGTTGCACCTGGCCTTGACCACGCTCTTTCACCGGGCTGTGGCGCAATACGACCATGCGCTCGAAGCCGGCGATGCTGCTTCGAGGCAGGCTGCACTTGATTCGCTGAACGAAGGGATTTCGACGGCGGCGGAGTTTCGCCATGTTCCTTTCTACTGGCTCTACACCATCGCACGCCACTTGCTCGACGACCTTTGGGATCATTGCCTGCACGTCCGGCTGCCAATGCCGTTGAGCGATCCGCCAGATTCGCAGTGGGACCGGCTTCGTCGGCTGTTTATCGCGCTGGTGTCGCGACGGACGCCCGCTGAACTTGATTTATGGCCGTCCCAATTGGACGCCGCTCAACGATCTCTGGATGTCCGCGATGATCTCGTCGTCGCCCTGCCGACCAGTGCAGGCAAGACGCGCGTTGCGGAGTTGTGCATCCTGCGGGCGCTCTCGCTCGGTCAGCGAGCCGTATTCGTGACTCCGCTTCGGGCGCTTTCCGCGCAAACCGAGCGCACCCTGCGGCGCACCTTTGTTCCACTCGGCTTCTCGGTATCCTCGCTCTACGGATCGAGTGGTGCCACGGGCGATGACTTGGATTCACTGGCGAATCGAGATGTCGTGGTGAGCACCCCGGAGAAACTGGACTTCGCATTGCGCAATGATCCATCGCTATTGGAAAAGGTTGGTCTGGTGGTGTTGGACGAAGGCCATTCCATCGGAGCCGGAGAACGCGAAGTCCGTTATGAAGTGCTCGTGCAACGGCTGTTGCGGCGAACCGATGCCGCACAGCGCCGTGTTGTTTGCTTGTCCGCCATGTTGCCGCCGGGAGATCAACTCGACGATTTCACGGCGTGGCTTCGTCAGGATGAACCGGGGCAAGCCATCCGTTCGGAATGGCGGCCCACGAGACAGCGATTTGGCGAGATCGTGTGGCTCGGCCAGCAGGCGCGCTTAAACTTTCGTGTGGGGAACGACCGTCCGTTTGTGCCTTCCTTCCTGACAGCCAGGATTCCGTCGCAGGGTCGCCGAAGGACACCATTTCCAAAAAATGGTCAGGAACTGACACTTGCCAGCGCATGGCAATTCATTGCCCAAGGGCAAACGGTTCTCATCTACTGTCCGCAACGCCGGTCTGTCGAGCCGCTGGCCAGTGAAGTTCTCCAACTTCATCAACAAGGGTTCCTCCCGTCGTTGCTGGTGGGTAGCTCCACGGTTTTGACCGATGCGATCAACATCGGGAGCGAGTGGCTGGGCGCGAATCATCCCGCAGTAGGATGTCTGCGGCTTGGCGTTGCCGTCCATCACGGGCAATTGCCCCGTCCATTTCTGAGGGCCATCGAGGATCTGCTTCGCAAACAGATCCTGCGAGTGACCATCGCGTCACCCACTCTGGCACAGGGCTTGAACCTGTCGGCGACGACGCTGCTGTTTCATTCTTTGTTTCGCGCAGGTAAACTCGTCCCGGCAGAGGAGTTCGCAAACGTGGCCGGGCGCGCTGGACGCGCCTTCGTAGATGTCGAGGGACAAGTGCTCTGTGTCGATTTCAAAGCGGAGCTTGGTACGCGATGGAATGGTTTGGTCCAAGCGGCTCGCTTTCGGGATTTGCGCAGCGGACTCCTGCAATTAGTATTGGCCTTGTGTGAGAAACTGCGTGAGCGGACTGAGTTCAGTGTGGCGCAGGTGGTCGAGTATGTGACCGGCAATGCCGCTGCATGGAAGCCACCGGAGAACACGGAAGAGGAGCCGCATCGCGCACGGGACTGGAACGCCGAGCTGGCGCGTCTTGACGCAGCCCTGCTCTCCTTGGTGCAGCACGACACTCCAGTCGAAGATTTGGCGAACACTCTGGACAGCGCTCTCGCATCATCACTTTGGCAGCGCAGCCTTCGGCGCGAGGACAACGAAAGCCAAGCCTTGGCTACCGCACTTCTTCGCGGTCGCGCCGGGTTTATCTGGCGGCAGTCCAACGCGACGCAACGCCGGGGTTACTTCTCGGCTGGCGTCAGCTTCGAGACCGGTCGATTGCTCGACGCAAACGCCAGCACACTGAACCAACTTCTGCTTGAAGCGAACACTGCCTTCACACAGGGCAGGAATGATGAGGCCATCGCAGCGGTGCTCGCCTTCGCAAAGATTGCTTTCACGATTGAACCGTTTGCTCCTGATGATCTTCCTGATGGCTGGGAGAACATTGCCAGGGATTGGATTCTGGGGAGAAGCATGGCCGACCTCGCGGGCGGCATGGAGGCTGAAACAGTCGCCTTCATTGATGCCGCCCTGGTTTATCGACTTGTCTGGGCGCTGGAGGCCGTGCGGGTACGTGCATCCGTCACGGGGGAGATTGATGAAGACGAGTGTGCGGGTCGGGCTGCACTGGCTGTCGAAACCGGCACACCCGATTACTGTGCCGCGTTGCTTATTCAGTTCGGTGTCCCGTCCCGTATCGCCGCGATCAAAGCCGTTCGCGACTGCGCACCTAGCTTCACAGATGCGAGCGGACTGCGAGAGTGGCTTCGCTCTGAGTTGGTGACAGAACGGATGCGCGATCCAAAGTGGCCAACGGCGGAGACGGCTTCGATGTGGCGGGAGTTCTGCGACAATCAACACAATGGCGCTTCCGGTCGCTGGGACATCACGCCGTTTCAAGCTCCCGTAGCTTGGAGCCAGCCGCCGCCAAAGCCCGGCACTGTGGTCCGAGTTCTGCCCGACAGTATTACGACCAAACCCGCAGTTTATTCGCTCGATTTTGCCCGACTCGGAGTGATGGAGAAGTTTCCAAAAAAGTTCTCGGAAGGAGTGTTCCTGGCCAAAGTCGGCAACGACGGCAAAAGCATGGTTGGCGAATACTTTGGGCCGTAAGAATGCGATTCCGCAATCTGCCGTGATGCGAACATGCGAGATAGCGTTCGTGTTCGCACCGACAGGACTGACTGCTGAATGGCTGGCCATAGGATCAGGCGATTGCTTACCGCTTCGGGTGGGATGTTGGCGAAGGGAGGCGACGCGATTCCGCAGGAGGGCAGCCGGGGCCGAAGGAAGTAGCGGAGCGACCGAGCCAAGCTCCCAACGGAAGCGCCGCGCGACTGCGCGAATCACTTAGCCGTGACGAGCGCGCGTGAAGGAAGGCAGAGCGGCCCGGAGCGAAGTCAGCGCAGGCCCCGTCGCCGACCGGAACGCGCGTTGGTCACGGCGGTGGCTAGACCGGCTGCTTGGCGAACCAGTTGACGATGCGGGATTCGCCGCCGAGATCAAACAGGCGCAAGAGTGATCGCTCACGGGCGATCATGCGGAAAAATTTCGAGACGCCAGCGTCGTACTCAACGGCGCGGACGAAAAAGTCGCCCTGCTCAATGTCAGTAGCGTCGAAGAGGAGGTCGAGAATCGTGGCTTCTCCGAACCGGCCTGCAGCCCGCCAGATGAAACGAGGCATCGGCTGGGAAAGCACCTGTTGTTTGTCGCGCCCATTGATGGAGTTGGCCTTCAGAATCTCGCTTTTCAATTCGTTGGCGTTGGTCAGGTAGATGTCCCACTCGAATCTCTCCCGCAGTACGTTCGGCGCGAGTTTGCGGAGCTCTTCCACGAAGCTGTCGAAGCGCACCACGGCGTCATGCACACGGTCGAACGGAATCCTGATCTTATGGTACAAAGGAACCAGCATGATGTCGGGGACTGCCCGAACCTGATCGCCGAGGCGCGGAACCCAGGAGGTGGTCAACGAGGTTTGCTTCGACGGTGGTTTATTTGCGGGGTGGATTGTTATCTGGACGCCGTCCAGAACCATCCGCGCAAACGGCCCCACTTGATCGTCGTGTGCGTAGAGTTTGTTCATCCGCGAAGCTCGCAACAGGAACTTGGTGTCGCCATGAGGCTCAGGCTTGGGCTTCTCAAGGCGAAAGCCGGTGGCAGTGACCGCGTGTTTTCCGTCGAAGTGCGCTTTGCCCTTTTCCATCTCGTAAAGGTCGATGCCCAGCAGCACGGGCACCCGCCCACGCAAATAAGCGTAGAGCGTGCTCTTGAGCACGTACTCATCCGAAGCTTTCACGTAGTAAGGCTCCAGACTGACGCTACGCATGGCCTGCGCCATCTGGAAGACAGTGAGGCCGCTGCTTGGAAGACTGCGGCTGCTCGACGGGACGAAGACGTTGGCCGCGCGCGTAATCTCGACCGGCGACGGTATGTGGTGGTGAAAGAGTTTTCCTGTGCCGTGGAAAACGGACCACAGGGCGCTCGTCGCGCAGGCCGCCGCCACACGGTCTTGCTCTTGATAGGCGAGGGATTTGACCGTCAGTGGAATGCCGAAAAGATTCGCCTCGTAGTGGCGCGTGATTGGGAAACAGCGTTCGTCATTCTCAATGTAGGTTCGGAGGCATGTGCGCCCGATGATGGTTTCGGGCAGCGGCTTGACGACAACGAAGCCGAGGTAGCCTTTTTGAAATCGCGCCAATGCTTTTTTGTTTGCCGGTGAGGCGAGCAGATTTGCGAAGTCATCTTGCGAAAAGGTGAAATTGAAGAAGTGAAGCCGCCGGCAACGGCGCGCGTAATTGGGAAAGCAACGAACGTAGTAGCCGGCGAAGTCTTCGAGATAATCCCGGTCGATATAGTCCGCCTCGGAGACGATGGTCTTCGCCATGAGCGCCTCGAAGTAGCTGCGGAAATACTTGGTGTGCTGCTTGCGGCTCACGACGAGCGCCGACACTTTGGCGCCCTGACGCAGCAATCGCTTCAACGCGTCGATGGAATACGGTGCAACCTCGAACGCGTTGGCCATGCGGGAGTCAGCGGGTCACGGGTTCGTGCAACGCCTCGCGACTGACACTGCGGGCTTCCGTCAGACGCTGCGTCGTCCGGTTGGCGGCAGCCAAAGCTTCTCGGATCGTTTTCTGGCCTTTGCTGGAAGCGATCCAACGCTTGGTGTCGTGAGCCAGCCGGGTCACGCTGTCTCCCTTGTGCAAGGTCTGCTTGATCTTGGTCATTGGTGTCGTTTGCCGATGGCCGCCTTTCGCGCTCGTACGGTCATCCGGCACAACTCAGTTGCACCGACCCGTATGCCTGGAAAGGATGGCGGTTTTTAACACGCCGCGCAGAAAGTGCAAGTGGTTTGGCAGGCGGATGCGCGGTTAATCCGTCGCTGTTTTCAGGGCGAGAAGCGTCAGCTCCATGCCGGTGCCGCCGAGCGGGAAAGCTTCTTCCCACAAATCGCGGTGAAATTGCCGGTCAACGAACCAGTTCTCGGTGCCGCCGGTGCCTTCGAGGATGCTGTTCGCGGCACCGGGCTTGCCTGCCTCGAACGTCTTGGAACGCGAAGGAACGGGCGTTCCCTTGCGCAAGAAACCAAAGCCCATTGCTTTCGTTTCGTCAGACGCCGAGTAGAACTGCACGATGCCGTCCTGCGAAACCACGACTCCGCACGCTTCTGATGTGAAACGGGCGTAACGGATGGCCGCGCTGGTCGCGGAGCTTTGCCATTCCTGCGCGAGCGCGAGAATTTCTCGCAGAGTCATAAATCGGCGACGAGCAAGCCGCTGCCGGAGTGCAAACGACGGAATCAGCAGTGCCGCAGCAAATTCATCCGCCTCGCGCTCCAACACGTCGTCACAGATAAAGTTACTGGTCGAATTGTGGCTCTGCCCTGACATGAGCAAGGCGCGGTGATGCTCCAGAAAATAGTGACCCAACTCGTGCGCAATTGAAAACCGGGCGCGGCCCGGGTTCTTCGCCGTTTCCAACCGGGGATGAAACAGGACAAAGGTGCCAACGTCGCGATGATACTCGATGCGGCCACAGAATGGTTCCGCGTAATCACCCTCGGCCAATTCGATCCCTTCGGCGTTCGCAATCGCCAGCACATCGACCGGAGCGGTACGAACCTCGTAGGCGGACAAAACTTCGTCCGCCTGCCGTTCAACCTCGGCAGCCTTCATTTGCCGCGTTGCTTCTTGCGGTTCCTGATGCGTTCGAGCGCTTCCTTGCGCTTCTTTTCCAACTCCTCCTTGGTGCGAGCATCCATCTCGCCGGAGGCGTTCTTCCGATTCATCGCCATGTAGAGTGGCGAGAGTTCTTCCTCGGCCTGAGCGGCGCGAGCGGATGGTGATGGCCTCGATGATGCCTGGGTGATGCGCCGGACAATATCCGGCCCCAGGGCATCGAGGGCCGCTTTCCCTTCCGGCGAAACCGGCGGGACGTTGGCGAGGAACTTCTGAATTTCCTCGTCCGTGGGTGCGTTGAGTTCACCGTGCCGCAGAGCCGCCGCGATCAAGGCGTCGATGGCTCGGTCCTCGCGATCCGGTTGTGATGGTGTATTCATGCGGTCGTCGAGTTGATGTTAACGGTTGAGAAGTTCTCGAAATTTCTTCCTGAGTTCGCGCAGGACGCTCTTAATTGAAGCGACGGTGAGCCGTTTTCCAACTCGCCGCTGAACCTCGTCGATGATTTCCTCGTGCTCCAGACGCTTCGGCAGATTGTCCGCCATGATCTGGCCAATCACGCGTTGATGCCCTTCCAAGGTCACTACAAACGCACAGAAGAGGCGGAAAATCTCATTGGCTTGCGCATTATGCACATGCCTGGCCCAAGTCTGAGAAATCTTCGTTTGCGAAATCTCTTCGGACACGAAGTCATAGAAATCTGCTTTGCCCAGGGCGCGGCAGTTCCAAGCGCGCAATGCATCAATCGCACGCCGTCGCGCGATTGTCACAAAGAGGGGTTTGAGCGGTTTGTCCCAAACACTGGCCTCCGAGTCCAATTTTTCGATTAGTTCGGCAAAAGCTTCGGCGACAATGTCCTTGCCGCTCTCGGGCGGCAGGCCTGGAAAATAGTATTCGACCGAGGACATAACGTCCTCGGCGCACTCGTCCCAAAGCGCGCGAAGCGCGGCTATCCTTTCTTCAAGGGTGCCACAAAGGCCGAGCTTGATTTCATCTTCGTCAGCGGACACAGGAGCAGGTTTCCCAGCCATATTTGTTTCCTTCCATCATCATACTCGGACGGATTGGAATTTGGGAGCATGGGAAAATTTTGAATTTCGATGCTCCGAAAACCTTTCGGCACCGAGTTCATAGGTGAACCGCAGTCTATTTCGCGGTGGCCTACTCAAACACAGACTGACAATACGTATGAAAAAACTCGAACTGTTCGTTCACATCGCGCACTGCGCCGAGCCGAAGCAGGTTTCCATCGCGGAAGATGCTTCGACTGAAGAACTGATTGACCAACTCCATCATGCTGGCCTTTTCCAGCGTGAGAACGGCGAGGAGACGTTGCTCTTCCTCGATAACCATGATGAGCCGCTGGAACTTCCTCAACGGCTTCGCGACGGCGGAGTCGGCCATCGTCACTTGCTCCACTGCCACTCCTGCCGCCGTGTGGAAGTCAAAGTCCACTACAATGGCGTGACCAAGGAACGTGCCTTTGCCCCCTCCGCCCGTGTTTCACGCGTGCTCAAATGGGCCGCGAGCGCCTTCGGCCTCAGTGGCGCGGATGCACAAGGACTGGAGTTGCGCCTCCAGTGCGACGCCAATCAACCGTTGCCGACCGACAGTCACATCGGCTGCTACACCCGCCCGCGCGTTTGCGCCGTGGAACTCTGCCTTGTCCCGAAGGTGCGGGTGGAAGGTTGATCATGGCAAGTCCCGACGAAAGCCTGTTCCAGCTCCATCTGGAACAGGCACCCTTTCAACTCGGCGTCTCCCTCGGAAGATGGGGATTGCATCCGCCGGAAAAAGAATGGGCCTGGCCGCACGTCATCATGTGGGTCGCTGGGGACAAGCGATTCACCGCAGACGGCAAGGTCCATCTCCGATTCACCTTGGATGGTTACCCGCAGCAAGCGCCCACTGCCTGCCCGTGGGACATCACGGAGAACCGGCCGCTGGCACCGGAGCGTTGGCCGAAGGGCGATGTGAATGTGTCGCGCGTATTCAAGCCCTCATGGAATCCCGCCGCGCTCTACGCACCGTGCGACCGGCTGGCTATGGTGGGCCACGAGACATGGCGACCGCAGTTCCCTCGCTGGTGGTGGCAGCCGGACTTCACCATCGTCCGCTATCTGGAGTTTGTTCACGACTGTTTGAGCTACGACCATGAATAAGCAATCCGGCTTGGAAATTCCGCGCAGCTTGTGGACGCGATTGGTTGCGGAGTTATGCCAGCGAGGCAAGGGCAGCCGAGAGAGTGGCGCATTTCTACTGGCCCGTGTGGGCGAATCCACCATTTCGGAATTTGTCTGCTTCGATGACTTGGATTCAACGGCGCTGGAGACAGGCATCATCACGTTTCACGGCGCTGGCTTCGTGAACCTTTGGAATCTTTGCCGTGAGCGTGGCTTGCGGGTGCTGGCGGACGTTCATACTCATCCGCACGAATGGACGGAGCAGAGCTTTTCGGATCGGACGAACCCGATGATCAACCAGCCTGGACACTTCGCGCTCATCGTTCCTCATTACGCTCAACATCCCCAATCCGACCTCATCGGCGTAGGAATATACGAATACCTCGGACGCCATCGCTGGAAACGGTGGTTGCCGGCTGACGGGTGCGTTCGGCTCTCTGATTTATGACGACTGAGAACCTCAACGAGAACAATCTTTGCCGGCTGGCCAAGGCCATCATGCTCAGACACAGCGTCGGGTATGACGAATCTCTCCGCATCTTGGGCGAATTGCGACTCCACTTGGTTTGTGACGCAAGCATCCGCGACTCGTCGGCGCTGCAAGCGGCGTTGCTGACAGTGGTAAACTGCGGCAAACGAGCGTTCCACGGCGGCGTATCAGTTTCGATGCCGGAATCCGTCTCGTGCCTTCTGCCCTGGCCTCAAACGCCGAGTCTGAATGAGATTGTCCGCAGTCTTGGTGGAGTCGTAATCCATCAGCGGCCTCAGTCCGGTGAAGTGCTGCTCATTGGTCCGGACCCTTCACCCTCGGCATCAACGGACTTGCGCGTGCTGGCGACCGGCTGGCGCGGCGGCGTCATCCCCGCTGACGAAATCATTGCTCCGCCTTCAGGCCGCGACTTTGCGACAGGAGGAATCCTCGCGGGCGCGCTTGGTGTGGCGAAAGCGTTCTTCCGGGCTTCAGGCATCTGCGTACGCGCTGCCCATGTCGCCAGTGGCGCATCGTTGTGGAACCCGCAAACCGAATGGCTTGCTCCCGACGCCGAGGGGCCGGAACTAGCCTACCTGCCAAAGCAACTCTGGCTGCTCGGCCTCGGACACCTTGGTCAAGCCGCTGCCTGGAATGTCGGCCTGCTGCCATTTGCCGACCCTTCGCAAGTCATGATCCAGCTTCAAGATTTCGACCGTGTAGTGGAAGCCAACGTGGGCGCCGGGCTTCTATGCGAACTCCAGCACATTGGCCGGTATAAGACCCGTATCGTGTCTGACTGGCTGGAAGCCAGAGGCATCTCGACGCGAATCTGCGAACGCGCGTTCGATGTCCAAACACAAAGGCAGGAACGAGAGCCGCGCATCGCGCTCTGCGGTTTCGATTCCGCCGCGGCACGTCGGCACATCGGCGACGCCGGATTTGATCTTGTCGTCGAGTGTGGCCTTGGGAGTTCTCTGGACGACTTCGATTCTTTGCTGCTGCACACCTTTCCCGATGCGTCCAAAACGCCGCAAGAGCTATGGCCAGACGAAGTGGATAAACAGTGGGGCGTTCTTCCTCCAAAACTGATTCAGGAATTCCGAGGGAGCGGTGAATGTGGAATTCTCGCCGAAACCTTGGCAAGAAAAGCGATCTCCACTTCATTCGTGGGCGCCTGCGCCGGGGCATGGATGGTGGCTGAACTGTTACGCGGCCTGCATGACGGCAAGCGAATGGAGGTTCTGTCACAACAGCTTCGCAATGACGATGCAGTGGCGGCTGTGCCTCGCGAGGAAATCTATGTTCATCGCGTCACGCGAAATGGATTCGTCCAAGCCCGTTACGCTTCAGAATTCTCCGAACTGATTCACCAGCGGTGAATGATGCCCATGCGCTTCGGTTGGGATGTTGGCGACGGGAGAAGAAGCGATTCCGTAGGAGGGCAGCCGGGGCCGGAGGAAGTAGCGGAGCGACCGAGCCAAGCTCCCAACGGAAGCGCCGCGCGACTTCACGAGATGACTCAGCCGTGACGAGCGCGCGTGGAGGAAGGCAAAGCGGGCCGGAGCGAAGTCAGCGCAGGCCCCGTCGCCGACCGGAACGCGCGTTGGTCACGGCGTTTGTTGACACAGGATATTGGAATTTCATCTGCCAATCTGTGCATCAGTTTCTTCCACGGAAAGTGTCGTGCGGTTGAATTTAAGCGGATGCTTGGTTTGACGCTGGTTGTACCTGGCACGGAAAATCACTGGACAAGGGCAGGCTTACTTTGACGGTCGTCACACTGCCATCGTCAGAACTGAAGGCGACGGTCCCTTCATGAGCGTGGACAATCCACTGTGAGATACTTAAACCCAACCCACAGCCGTCCCGTTTGGCGCGTTGCGCCTCGGTGCCCCGGAAAAACGGATCGAAGACCAGTGGCAATTGATCAGCCGAAATACCTGGGCCAGTGTTCGCGATTTCAATGTGAGCTTGGCCGTCGTCGCGACGTAAAATGACGTTGACGCGACCTTTGCGCTGATTGTGCTTCACTGCGTTGTCCGCCAGGTTGAGCAGCAGTTGGCGCAGGCGATGCCGGTCGCCGCTTACAGCCACTTCGTCACACGCGCCGAGTTCCACGGTGATGCCGTGTGGTTCGGCGAGGATGCGCGCATCTTCGCAGGCTTCGCGCACAAGTTCGTCGAGGCGCACCGGTTCGCGAGCGAGGGGCACTTCGGCAGCGCCCGCTTTGGTCAAGAGGGAGAGGTCATCCACGATGCGGGCGAGGCGCTGGATTTCATCGAGCATTCCGGCGAGGGCATCGCGCTGAGACGGCGTGGTGTGAACGTCGCGCTGAAGCGTTTCGATTTCCCCGCGCAAGATGGTCAGCGGCGTCTTCAACTCGTGCGAGGCGTGAAGAGTAAACTGGCGGATGCGCCGGAAGGAATCATCCAGCCGCGCCAGCATGTCGTTGAACACGCCGGTCAAGCTGTCGAGTTCATCGCCGTTGCCGGGACGTGGAAGGCGTTCGCGGAGATTCTCCGAATGGACGCGCTCGGCGGCTTCACTCAACGCGATTACGGGCGCGAGTGTGCGTCGCATCAGGAACCAACCGCCTACGAGCAGCAGCACGAGCGTCGGCGCTCCGTAGAGGAATAGAATGTCCGCCATTTGCTTTGGAGCGCGCTCGCGCTGCTCCGGCGGCACTTCGGCGCGGTGTTCATAGACCAGCTCGTAGTAGAGCACCACGCCCATCAATAGCAGCGAGGCCAGCAACATTCCCGAATACCACAGTGTGAGCCGTGTGCGGATGGTCATTCCGTCTCCTTGAGCACATAGCCGACGCCGCGAACGGTGTGCAGCAGCTTTGGCGAGCGTCCGCCGTCAATCTTGTCGCGCAGCCGGGAGACGTAAACCTCAATGACGTTCGTGCCGGGATCGAAGCTGTAGTCCCAGACCTTTTCCAGAATCATCATCCGACTGCACACGCGGCCTGGCGCGCGCATGAGCAGTTCGAGCAATCTAAACTCGCGCGCCGAAAGTTCGATGAACGCGCCGCTGCGCCGAGCCGTCCGGCTCAGAGTATCGAGCGTCAGGTCGGCGACCCGCAGAAGCGGCGAATTTTGCTCATTCCCGCGCCGGCACAGCGCCCGCACGCGGGCCAGCAGTTCATCCAACGCGAAGGGCTTCGGCAGGTAATCGTCCGCCCCGGCGTTCAAGCCCTCGACGCGTTCGTTCACCTCGCTGCGGGCGGAGAGGAGCAACACGGGGGTTGCGATGCGCCGTTCCCGCAGCAGGCGCAGCACGCTCAAGCCGTCGCGGCCCGGCAGCATGATGTCCAGCACGATGCCGTCGAACGGTGTCGTTCCCACCAAGGTCAACGCCGTCTCACCATCCTCCGCCACATCCACGGCAATGCCCTCCGCCACGAGCGCCTTGCGGATGAACGAGGCAACATTTTTCTGATCTTCGACAACGAGCACGCGCACGGCCTATTTATACGACAGCACAATGCGACCACGCGATTCCAAAACTTGGTTGAAATCTTAAAAAACTGTAATGTTCGGTTCAGGTTTAACAGGAGGCAGCGCGCTAGGCTCCGCTGGTGCGAAATCCATGTTCGAGCATCACTCTGGTCGCCGTGATCTTGGGCGCGACGGGTTGCGTCCGCTTTGAGCCGAAGCCCCTTGATGCGGCGCACACTGCCGCCCAGTTCGATGCGCGCACGCTCGAAACACCGGAGCTTCGCGCCTTCGTCGAAACCAATCTCAGCCCCGTGCCCGCGTGGCCACCGGCGCAGTGGAACTTCGAGCAACTCACGCTCGCGGCGCTTTTTCTTCATCCGAGTCTCGATGTTGCACAGGCGGAACTGGCGTCGGCTCGGGCGGCAGAAATCACGGCTGGCCGACGGTCCAACCCCACTGTCGGGGTGACGCCAGAATACACGGTCAACCCGGCCAGCGGGGTCACGCCTTGGATTGCGACGATCCAGTTCGACCTGCCCATTGAAACAGCGGGCAAGCGCGGACATCGCATGGCACGGGCGCGACAGTTGAGCGAAGCCGCCCGGTTGCGATTGGGCGATATGGCTTGGCAGGTCCGCTCGCGCGTGCGGGTCGAGTTGCTCGACTTTCACGACGCCGGGCGGCGCGCGGAATTGTTGTCGCGCCAGCTTGCTGCACAACAACGCGCATTTGCCGCGATGGAAACAAAGCTCAGCCTTGGCTCGGCCACGAGCGCCGAAATCGCCCCCGCGCGTCTTGCTCTCGCCCGCACGCGCAAGGACATCGCCGATGCACGCGTGCAGTCGGATGAAGCCCGCGCCCGGCTCGCAGTTGCTATCGGAGTGCCGCTCAAGTCGCTGCCGCCATCGGCATCTCTCAACGCCGAAATAAGCACGGATGCCGTCCTCGCCTCCGCCGAAGCTCGGCGTCGCGCCCTCACTTCGCGCGCTGACCTGCTCGCCGCTCTCGCCGAATACGCTTCTGCCGAAACGGCGCTCCGATTGGAAATTGCCAAGCAGTATCCCGACGTGCATCTCGGCACCGGCTATCAGTTCGACCAGGGCGAGAACAAGTGGGCGCTGGGCGTCACGGCGGAAATCCCGGTGCTCAACCGAAATCAAGGCCCCATCGCCGAAGCCAAAGCCAAGCGCGCTGAAGCCGCCGCGCGCGTGCTTGCGCTACAAGCGCGTATTGCTGGCGACGTGGACCGCGCCCTGGCTGCCTGGCAAGGTACGCAAATGCGTTCCGACGCGTTGGAGGAGTTTCGCGCCGCGCAGGAATCCCGCGTGAAGTCCATCAAGGCACAGTTCGACGCTGGCGCAGTTGAGTCACTCGACGTGCTGACGGCTGAAGCCGAGTTGGCTGGCGAAGAACTGTTTCATTGGGAAGCACGCGTCAAAGCACTGCGCGCGTTTGGCGACCTGGAAGACGCGATTCAGTTTCCACTGTCGCTGGATTTGACACTCAACCCCCGTCGTTCCGAACCATGAAGAAAACTCTCGTCCTCGTTGTGTTAATCCTCGCCGCCATTGCCGGCTTGATTGTTGCCTATCTTGAGATGCGCACGGAGCGCGACCTTGAAGCCACGGTGGAAGCACCCGTCGTCGCGCCGTCCCGTGTCGAACGCGGTTCTGACGGCTCTGCCGTGATGAGGGTTGATGCCGAAACCCAAAAGCGCGTTGGCTTGCAAGCCGTCTTACCCGTCGCGGGCACCGTGGTGATTGAACTTACTGCTGTCGCTCGCGTGCTGGATGGTGCCTCACTCTCTGCGACGTTGAATGAAATGCGCTTGGCTCAAATCGCACTGGATGCCGCGCGCACGGACTACGAACGAAAGAAAAAGCTGTTAGACAACGGCCAGAACGCCTCTGCCAGCGCAGTTGAGCAAGCAGAAGCTTTAGCGAAGCAAAAGCAACTCACTCTCGAAGCCGCGCGCGACCACATCGCGGCAACGTGGGGCCAGGCCATTGCCCCACGCGACGACCTCTCTGTGTTCGCCCGCTCGCTGCTTCAGCGCGAGGCCGCGCTCGTGCGCGTCGAATTGCTCCCGACGGACAAGCTTGCCGCCGTGCCGCAGACCCTTCGCCTGTTTCGGCAAAGCAGCGAACCAATCGCCGCCGCCCAAGTTTTGGGACCGGCGTCGGCCACTGATTCCACCGTCGCTGGACAAAGCTTCCTTTGCCTCGTCACCACGAATGCCGCGCCACTCGTTCCCGGCTCCATGCTGCTTGCGCGTATCGAGACGGGCGCGAGTCAGCAAGGCATCGTGCTTCCGCGCAGCGCAGTCGTGCGTCATGCCGGATTCGGCTGGTCTTACGTTCAAACCACTGCGGACAGCTTCGTCCGCCGCGTTGTGCCGCTCGACCGCCCGCATCCTGACGGCTGGCTCGTGACGGGCGAATGGAACCAGCCCGTTGTCATCTCCGGCGTGCAATCCCTGCTCTCCGAGGAACTCAAGGGCACCATCCAGATGAAGGACTGACGCCATGCTCAACTGGCTCGTCTCCCATTCGCTCAAGTTTCGTGGCGTCGTCATTGCTTTGGCCGCATTGGTCGTCGGCTACGGCGCGTTCGTGGCGTCACGCACCAAGCTTGACGTGTTCCCGGAATTCGCTCCGCCGATGGTCGTCGTTCAGACCGAAGCGCCGGGACTGTCCCCGCACCAGGTTGAAGCGCTGGTCACTCGCCCGCTCGAAACCGCGCTCAACGGCACGCCGCAACTGGCGTCGATTCGCAGCGAATCCATCCAGGGCTTGAGTGCCATCACGCTGACGTTCGATGACCGGGCGGACATTTACCGCGTGCGCCAGATGGCCGGCGAGCGGATCAACGAAGCCGCCGCACAACTGCCCTCCGGCGTCAAAGCGCCGAAGATGGGGCCGCTCACGTCCAGCACCAGCCTCGCACTCGTCCTCGGCCTCAATTCGGACCAGCGCACACCGATGGAACTCCGCTCGTTTGCCGACTGGACGCTTCGCCCGCGCCTGCTCGCCGTGCCCGGTGTCGCCAAGGTGGACATCTTCGGTGGTGAAGTACGCCAAATCCAAATCGAGGTGAAGCCGGAGCGTCTGCTTGCGTTCAACCTCGCGCTCGACGACGTTCTCGCCGCCGCGCGCAAGGCTACTGCGGTGCGCGGCGCGGGTTTCGTCGAGGACGCCAACCAGCGCGTCGTGCTCCGCACCGAAGGCCAGGCGCTCACGCCTGCGCAGCTCGGCGAGACGTTGCTGAAGTGGGATAACGGCCTCGCGCTCAGGCTGCGCGACGTGGCCGATGTGCGTGAGGGACCGGAGCCAAAATTCGGCGACGCGCAGATCAACGGCACCAACGGCATCATCGTGTCCGTGCATGGCGCGTTCGGCGCGAACACGCTGGAAGTCACCGCCGCCATCGAGCGCGCCTTGGAGGAGTTGCGCGGCGTGTTCACCAGCGACGGCATCGCGCTGCACCCGCGCCTGTTCCGCCCGGCGACGTTTATCGAGCGTTCGTTGCAGCACATCAACTTCTCGCTCGTGCTCGGTGGCGTGCTGGTCGTAGCCGTGCTGTTCCTGTTTCTGCTCGACCTGCGCACGGCGTTCATCTCCTTCGCGAGCATTCCGCTCTCGCTGCTCGCGGCGGTCATCGTGCTCGACCGATTAGGCGTCTCGTTCAACACCATCACACTCGGCGGCTTCGCTATCGCCATCGGCGTTGTCGTGGATGACGCCATCATTGACGTGGAGAACATCCTTCGGCGGCTGCGCGAGAACGTGGCTTCCGCCGAACCTCGCCCCGTGGGGCATGTTGTGCTCGATGCCTCGCTCGAAGTTCGCAGCGCCGTGGTTTATGCCACATTCATCGTCGCGCTCGTGTTCGTCCCGGTGCTGACGATGGGCGGCATCGGCGGAAGACTCTTCTCGCCGCTGGCCGTGAGCTTCCTGCTGGCCACCCTTGCATCACTCGGTGTTGCACTCACGGTGACACCGGCTCTTTGCCTCGCACTGCTCTCGCGCTCGAAGCCGCACCGCGAGCCGAAGTATCTTGGAGAGCTGAAGAATCTGCATCGTCGCGCGCTGGAGGCTGTCAGCCGCGCCCCGCGATTTACCATCGGCGTTGTCACGTTCATGGTCGCAGGAGCGGCAGCGACCATTCCGTTCTACGGCGGCGAGTTTTTGCCAGAGTTCCGCGAAGGCCATCTCATCATTCACCAGGCGGCCGTGCCGGGCGCGTCGCTCGAACATTCGCTGGCAATGGGCAAGCGCGTCACCGCCGAGTTGCTCAAGGACAAGCGCATTGTCTCCGTCGCCCAACAGGCTGGCCGCGCCGAATTGGGCGAAGACGTTTGGGGGCCTCACTACAGCGAGATGCACGTCGAACTGACCGAGATGGGCAGTGAGGAGGCTGAGATGTTCATGGCCGAAATCCGCAGGCCGCTGCTTCAGTTCCCCGGCCTCACGTTCAAGGTCATGCCGTTCCTCGTCGAGCGCATGGAGGAGACGCTTTCCGGCGCGACCGCCGAAATCGTAGTCACGTTGCGCGGAGACGACCTCGACGCACTCGACCGCGCCGCCGACGCCGTGCGCCGCGTGATGATGCAGGTGCGCGGGGCGGCTGACGTGACCGTGGAATCCCAGGCCAGCGCCCCTGAGTTCGTCGTCCGTCTCCGCCACGACCGCGTCGCCGCCCTCGGCTTCACTCCCTCCGCCGTGCTCGACGCCACGGAAACCGCATTTCAAGGCGCGGAAGTGGGCCAGGTCTTCGACGGCAGCCGCGTCTTCGATGTGACCGTGCTCCTGCCCGCGACCGAACGCCGCACGGCCGAAAGCTTTGGCAACCTGCTCCTGACGAGCGCCGCCGGCCTGCGCGTGCCGCTGCGCGAACTGGCCGACGTGTTCCTCGCCGACAGCCGCAGCGCCATCGTCCACGAAGGCGCGCAACGACGCCAGCAAGTCACCTGCAATGTTGCGGAGCGCGACAGTGCGAGCGTCCTTGCTGACATCAAGCGCCGCATTGCCGCCGACGTGCAACTCCCGCATGGCGTCTATGTGACCTACGGCGGCTCCGCCGAAGCCCAGCGCGGCACGCGTCGTGAACTGCTTGTCCACTCCACCCTCGCCGGAGTAGGGATCGTCCTCCTGCTCGCCGTCATCTTCCGCATCGGACGCAACCTGATGCTCGTGCTGGCGAACCTGCCTTTTGCTCTGGTCGGTGGCGCACTAGCTGTCTTCGCCGGAGGTGGATTGCTCTCCGTCGGTTCCCTCATTGGTTTCGTGACCTTGTTCGGCCTCTCGACGCGCAACAGCATCATGATGATTTCCCATTACGAACACTTGGTCCGCGTCGAAGGCTGCGCCTGGAATCTCGAAACCGCCCTGCGCGGCGCGGGCGAACGGTTGGTGCCCATCCTGATGACTGCTCTAGTCACATCTCTTGGCCTGCTCCCGCTCGCGTTGGGCGGCGGGAGCGCTGGTGGTGAGATCGAAGGCCCGATGGCCATCGTCATCCTCGGCGGACTGCTCACTTCAACCGTGTTGAACCTGCTCGTCCTTCCGGCTCTGACGTTACGCTTTGGACATTTTCAAAAGCTGAAGGCGGAAAGTTGACTCCGACTGGTTCGCTCATGCGCCCCGCTCGCTTCTGTTGGGATGCTCGCGAGGGAGAAGAAGCGATTCCGCAGGAGGGCAGCCGGGGCCGGAGGAAGTAGCGGAGCGACCGAGCCAAGCTCCCAACGGAAGCGCCGCGCGACTGCGCGAATGACTCAGCCGTAACGAGCGCGCGTGGAGGGAGGCAAAGAGGGCCGGAGCGAAGTCAGCGCAGGCCCCGTCGCCGACCAGAACGCGCGTTGGTCACGGTAATGTCTGCCAAGTCGGTTGCTTTCGGATCAGATGGTAGATAATTACCAAGCGTCCGCAATTCGGCGATTTACGCGCTTCGAAATCACGGTGACTCGATTAAGGGTTCTGACGGGATGGTCTCGCGCTTTTGAATCAATGCGAAACTTCCTGCTGAATCGACGAGTCGCCAGGTGTTTGTCGAGAAATCCCTCCCCAGGCGATTGATTTTTATGACGCCGTACAAGGATTCCCCGGATGGAGCAAGGGACGCACAATCAGCCGGTGAGGAGAGCATCCGAGCCTTTTGTTCATCAGTCGGTGGGTGAAAGTCATCAAGCTGTCCCTTTGATATGTGGATGAGTCGCCCGAGGTAAAATTCGAGGCCGGGCGCGTTAACTCCATAGGCGAATACAATCGGAACAGTTGCTTGATCGGTTTGAATCCTTCGAGCGAAGTCACGCATCGAGGAGCTTGTACGCAGGTGTCGATTCCACGAATCGACATGGTATGTCAGCAGCAACCAAACGGTGGTGACGCACAAGGCGAACGAGGCCAAAACCCGTGAGCGAACTCTCGTCGCCAACGGGGTTAACAGCAAAATCAATGCGACGGACCAAAATCCGGCTAGAGATTGCCAGGGCAGCTTTGGAATGATGGTGGGAAATAGACGAGGCGCGAGAGTCAACGACAGCGCGAGGATGACGAACCCTGATGCTATCAGTGAGGCAATTTTGACGAATCTCGCACCGTCGTCACTGTGTTCCAACCACGCGCCAATCGTTAGCGCCAGTGCCGGAAATAACGGAATGACATACGTCATAAGCTTTGAACCGCTTAGCGAGAGAAGACAGAATGGCACGATCAACCAGGCACCAAGCATCCACCAGACGGGCGAGAGCGTTCTGGAAGCCCTTCTCGTAGCGAGCACCCAGCGCATCGCTGTTGGCAAGAGCGCAGTCCATGGCATCATTCCAACCAGAAGCACCGGAATGAAAAACCAAGGCGGCTGGTAGCGTCCGTGTTGTTTGGTTGCAACCCGCGCAATCAATTCATCGAAGGCGAAGAACTGAAATAGCTGCGGATTGCGAATCGAGACAATGATAAACCAGGACAAGCCCAAACTCAGGGCGATGGCCATTCCGCTCAACCACGGAATTCGGATCGGAGTCTTCTGACGCCGGCAACCGAACTGCCATCCAAGTGCAGCAGAAACCGGGACTACGAACGCCATCGGCCCCTTGGTCAGGAATCCCATGCCCATTGCGGCGAAGTACAGCCAGATCCATCGACGCTTCTCGGGTTCGTGCAACCAAAGCACAAAGGCTGTAATGGCACCTGTGATCCATGCGGTGAACACCATGTCCGCCGTAAGCATCCGGGCGAGCGCGAAAAACTCCAGAGAGGTCACCAAGACCACGGCGGCGAAAATGCCGGCACGTTCTCCAAAGAGGCGTCGGCCGATGATGAATGTGAACCACGCAGTTAGTACGGCTGCCGTGGCGGATGGGAGTCGAGCAGCCCATTCATTGATCCCGAACGCATTCAAACTTGCTGCCGTCAGCCAGTAAATGATTGGCGGCTTTTGGTAGTGAGCAAATCCATGCAGCGTCGGTACCAGCCAGTCTTGACCCTCCAACATCTCACGCCCCATTTCCGCGTAACGACCTTCGTCTGGCTCGTTGAGCCCGCGCGAGCCAAGCAATGCGAATATGCTCAACAGAATAAGCACTGCCAAAAGCAAGCATGGACGCCCCCGCTTGTGGAAGTGAGAGGCACGCCCTGGGACACTTGCCATCATGGTTATGTCAGTAGATTTCATCCGCGTATCGAAGTTTATTCCTGAAGCTTGCTCTGCTGACTTGACATGCGAATGAAGCAGATATGACAAAGTGGTCATTCTACGACGTTCCCCGGTTAAGAAGACGACCCGATTTGGGGCTAGAATGCGAAACCTCGTCTGCCTTGCACGAAGTCGTTGGCAGGGCAGCTCGCTTCCATCAGCGGAGCGAGTTTTTGAAGGCTTTCAAGGGAGGGAGGGAGTCACTATTCGATAAAAGCGGATCACGCTTGATGAGACGTTTGTATCCGTTACTGAGACGGTGCCAGAGGCTGTTCGTACAGGAATGTCGGCGAGCTTGAGCCAGCTACCACCGTCGAAATTGTCGCGATACACGACCGAGTAAGATTTGCCCGCTACTGCACGGAAACCGATGGTGCAACTGGTTGTGTCGTACGCGTTGAGAGTTAAATGAAGATAGCTGCCCGCGTCTTTCGGATCGGTGCCCGCGAGAAATTCTTTCAAGTCGCTGACGGCATCGCCATCGAAGTCTCTGCTGCCGTCGCGGGCAAGGGTACCGAAGTTGTCCAGTTCCCATGCGTCGGTCATGCCGTCGCCATCAGTGTCGGGATTCGAGTTGCTGCCATTGAGACGACCTGGCGTCGGTGGAGCGCTTTGCCAGTTCACCGGGTCGTTCCCGTAGTTGACGGCGCTGATGCGTTGCAGCGAGTTCGTGCCGCTGGCGCTTCCGTTGGGCCAAGGCGCGGACGTGCTGTAACGGACTTTGTCCACGAGGATTTGAGGAACGAAACCCGCATCAGGATGTGGCGGGAGTTGCACGGCGTCGGGTTTTACCAGTTCGACGCTGTCGTGATCGTTGGCAAGTCGCCCAGTGAACGGGCCGAAGATAGGCACGCTGGCGGGTACGTTGAACTTGGCGCGAAAGGCGGCGAGGGCATAAGTATCGTTCGGAGTGAAATTGACGACCAGAAGACGGCTCATCGCGGCGAGAACGGTACCGGGCGGGAACTCGAAACTCGCCGCGTCGCGCAGTCGCCAATGATTTGTCGGATAAGCGGGATCATGGAGGGGGACTGGACTGGCGGTGAGGTTTTCCAGTTCGATGAATTCGTCGTCGGGGTTTTCCACCCCGGCCACGGCGGAATAATACATGATTTCACTGATGACGACAGGGCCGACTTTCGCATTGCTGTTCAGCATTCCGTTACCAGTGCGGAACTCGGCGATCGTCACCGGATTATCCGCGCCGAAGCTGCGCGCGTTGAGCGCGGTAAAATCCATCCCGACGCTGGTGAGGTACCTTCCAAACGAAACACCGTTTTCCGCCGCCCCGAACTTCACCTTGGCGCGATAGCCGGTGAGGTTGCCGAGTGCATCGGCGGCGCTGAGGATGGCGCTGTCGCCGTGGGCGGAGTTGAAAGTGAAGGCCGTTGTGCCCGCGTTGAACTCCGTTTCGTAGAAGACGCGGTAAGCATTTGCCGCCAGTATGGTCGAGTCAGCGATGCGGAATTTTTTGAGGTTCGACTGGTCATTGCTCAAGTACCAGCCGCCGATACTGGCGTCCGCCCCGCTCGGATTAAACAATTCCAATGCGTCCTCCAGAGGCGGGTCGGTGTGCGTGAGGACTTCGTTGATGACGGCGTTGGTCAGCGGAAGGAAATTGCTCTCCTCCGGCGAGGGCGTGGCCGGGAAGGCGACGAACACCGCCGCACCGTCCGGGAAGCGACCTTGCGAAACACCCGTGGTCTGCGCGCCAAATGCAATCGCGTCGAGTTGCGCGCCCGAACCTGAATAGATGCCGATGGCCTCGCCGCCCTTTTTCAGGCTGAAGTTGACGTGGTTGGCGCCAGCGTCGGGCTGGCCATCGGCCAAGAATTGAAGGAAGCCTTTGGGAGCGATGAACGACAGCGGCGCGACGCGGGATTGAAACTTCTCCGAGAGATTGTCGGTCAGATAGAGACCGCCGAGGGCGACAGGCTGCGCGACATTGTTGTAAATCTCAAACCAGTCACTTCCGCTCGACGCGTCGGCCATCCATTCGTTCACGCGCAGCGCGGAGAGGCTGCCCAATGTGGCGGCAAAGTTGGCCGCCCCCGGAGATGGCGCATTGAGGGACCAGTTGCCTGCGCCATTTGGCAAGCGACCTATTGAATAGTCCGATGTTTGCAGCCCAAATCGCACTGCATCCAGCAACGAGTAGCCCCCGACAGCATTGTGAAAGAAGTAAAGCACGTCGCCGCCGGCTGAGAGTGCGAAACCCGCGTTGGTTTCAGACGCGGCTGTGCCATCATCAAGATAGATGACCTTGAAACCCAGGGCTGGGATGGTGGCGTTCGTCGCGAAGATCCATTTGCGCGGAGTGTTCGGATCATTGCTCAAGCTCAAGCCGGACAAATCCACGGCGTTGGTGGAAGGGTTGTAGAACTCCACGAAATCAGCGGTGTGTCCAGCGTGGTTGGTAAGCGAGCAATTGCTGGCGAGCACCTCGTTCAACACGACCGGAATGGCGAAGTTTTGGATGACAATGTTCGTCGCGCGACGAACCGCGCTCAACGACATCCCGAACACGTCGTCGCTGCTGGTGGCGTTGCCTTGATGCACTTCAACGGCCATCACATTGTCGCCGACCACCAGAGTGTTGGTGGCAAAGGTCAGGATTTCCGCCACGCCTTCGTTGCCCTGGTCGGACGCGGTGCTCGTGTAAAGCACGGGATTGGCCGTGATACGGAGCCGTCCGACTTCGGTGCCATTCAGGTAATACACCGCGCCGTCGTCCACGTAGTTTGTGGCGATGAGTTGGAAGTTTGTCATGCCGCCGTTCCAGTTGAAATGTGCGCGGCAATACACCGTGATGTGTCCGCCGGCATTGGGAGCGAGGATGGTGGTGTTGAATGGGTATGGGTAAGTGGCGGGCGTAGTTTCGCTGCCGAAGAGGCCCGCGCCTGCACTCCACCCGCTGTCCGCGAAACTCGTCGCGCGCCACGCCGTGCCCAAGTCAACGCCAGTGTCGTTATAGCGCCACGTCGAAGTGGTGACACCGAGCAGCGGCTGCACGGTCTCGGTTACATTCGTCACCGCGGGCATCTGCGTGACGTAGTTGGTGGAAAACTGAACGGCACTGAGGGACATTCCAAACGCATCGTCCGTGCTCGTGTTGTTGCTTTGGTGGACCTCAACAGCGAGCACATTGTCGCCGGGGACCAGATTGTTCGTGGCAAATGCGAGCAGTTCCGCCGTGCCTTCACTGCCTTGGTCGGAAGCCGTGGAGGCGTGCAACACCGGATTGGCCGACACGCGCAAGCGACCGACTTCGACTCCGTTGAGATAATAGACCGCGCCATCATCGACAAAATTGGTCGCGATGAGTTGGAAATTGGTCAGCCCACCAGTCCAGTTGAAGTGGGCGCGATAGTACACTGTGACATGTCCGCCAGCCTGACTCGGCGACGGAATCGCCGTGTTGAACGGATAGGGATACACGGCGGGTGTCGTCTCCCGGCCGAACAGGCCGACCCCGCTGCTCCACGCCGCATCGCTGAATCCTGGCGCTCGCCATGCAGTGCCTTGATCCACGCCAGAGTTATCGTAGCGCCACGAAGATGTGGTGACATTGATCAATGGGCGCACGGTTTGCGTGACAACCGCCACGGTGGTCGGACCTTGTGTGCCGGGATTCGGTCCACCGCCGGTGGGTTCAGCGAAGCTCGTGATGGTACTGCCGCCGCTGGGGCTGCGGCCTTGGGAAACGTCGGTAAACTGCGAGTCGTACACCACCGAATCGATGGTGGCGAGGCCGGAGTCGGAGAGTAGAATGATTCCCACGTCGGGAGAGAGTTTGAAATTTAGGTGGTCGGCACCCTGGCCAGGATCGCCGTCGGCGATGAATTTGGTGAAGCCGCCCCCCACGATGAAACTCAGGGACGCGATGGGATGTTTCGCCGGCGCGCCGCTCGCGTCCGAGAGGAACAGGCCGCCTAGAGCCACGGGAAGTGGTTCGGGATTGTAGAGTTCAAGGAAATCGTTATCGGCGGCGAACTGCGCGTCAGCCAGCCATTCGTTGATCCGCAGCGTGCGAGCTGCGCCGCAAGCTTGCACAAAGTTCGCTGTACCAAAGGTGGGTCGGCAAAGCGTCCAGACGCCGTCGCCGCCTCGTCCGATGGACGAGTCGGCGAGTTGCACGCCGAAGCTCACGGAATCGAGGAGCGCGCCGCCAGCGGCGGTCTTGTCGAACAGCGACAGGTCATCCCCTTCCTGCTTGAGCGAGAAGCCAGTGTGCAGGAAGGCTCCGCCGACGTTGTTGTCGGCGTACAGAACAAGATATGAGCCCGCCGCGAGCACCGTGTTTGAAGGGAACGTGAACTTGAAGTGGTTTGTCGGTGTATCGGTAAGGCCCATGCCAGACAGGTCAACGCTCACCATGCCGTGGTTGTAGATCTCGATCAGATCGGGCGTGGCGGTCCCATTCATCAGGGTGGCCAAGTTCTTCGCGAGTACTTCGTTGAGGCGCACGGTAGGGCGTGACGGCGGCACGTAGGCCGGGTCAACGACCCACGAGCGGGATGACGTGACGACCGCGTCTTCTCCGAACTGCGGATCGTCTTGATACAAGCCGGTGTCGCGCTTGCCGCTTACTTCCACGCGATGCGCGCCGTTGGCAAGCCCGCTCAGGTTGATGGGCGTCGCAATGGGTGTTTCCGCGCTCCACGCACCGCCGTCGAGCCGCCATTTGTAATGAGTATAGGCCGAGCCGCCCGGCCAGCCCGCTGCGGGAATGCTGTTGCCACTGCGGTTGATGCCTACCGCCAGCGTCGCGGTGCGAAGATTATTGGTCGGTCCCGGCTCGCCAGAAATGCTCGCGCCGAGTGGACGCACTCCGCCCTTGTCCGTGCCATTCGGCCCGGTGCTTCGCGCGGGCGAGCCAGGTAGCAGGCCGAACCAGTCGCGCATCACTTGCGCCTCTTCCCAGGAGGTAAAGTAGGTCTCGTCCAAACGCGGGATGTATTTCAGACGCGGATCGGAGGCGGAGTTGCCGCCACCGGGACCAGCCCAGTCGAAAGGCATGAGGTTGTTGGTGAACGTCGTGGCACTGGCGAGGGGCGTAGCGTCGGTGAGATAGCGGGCCAGTTTCTCCGCATCGACAATGATGTTGCCCTCCGCGTACATGCCGGCGGCCTGCGCAATGCCTTCATCCGCGAAACCCAGCACGGCTGCGTCCGTATCGAGACCGCCGGTCTTGGTCTGATGCACGACCGTGTTGTTGATGAATGTGTAAAAGTTGCCAAGCTTCGCCGTCGCGGCCTGGTCCACGTCGTAGAAGATGTTGTTGATGATGGTGACCTGCGAGGTGTTCCCCGCATCATCGCCGCCGCTCACTGCGCTCGCGGAATCGGGCGAGCCGTTCTTGTGGGTGTGCAGGAAAATGTTCCCTTCAACCCATGCGTCGGTTCCGTCCAGATCGAGAATGTCATCGGTCGCGCCGATGAAGACGGTGTCGAGAACATGAAGGATGGGGCCGGCCGGCCGATTGCCGCCCGTCAATCACGTCGTTGTATCCGGTGGGCTGGCCGTGGAAGTTCCGGTAGAAGATGCCTCGTCCACCGGCCTTGATGCCGCCTGTGCCGTGGACCGGTTCAAAACCCGCCGTGGGACTTGGAAAGGCGCAATGGCTCACGACGAACGAAGAGCCATCGAGCGACAGGTACTGCTCGCTGGTGGTACCAAAAGTGAGGTGGTCGAGAAAAAGCGTCCCGCCGCTGGAATGAATCGCCGTTGTGCTGTTGCCCTCGAAATGCGCCCAGGTGATGCGCGTCTCTGGCGAGCCGACGCCGCCATTCACCGTCATGCCACCCCATGTCGCCCCAGACGCTGGCGCAACAGTGAAGCGAATCGGCGCATTACTGGCACCTTGTGCGATCATTGAGCCGCCATTGGCAACCGTGATGGTCACGCCTGCGCCAAGATAAACAGTCGTCCCTGCTTCAATGGTCAGAGTTGCGCCGGAGTTGATGGTAAGGTTTGCGGTCACTTGATAAGGACCGCCCGCCGCAGACCAGGTCGTGCTCGCGGCAATCGCGCCGCTGACGTTGGCCACGCTGGAGTCGTCATACCATACGTCGTAAATCGTGTGGCCCAGTTCCCTCCCGTTGAAACCAAATGCTTGAACAAGCACTCGATTGATACCAGGGCGGAGCGCGACGGCGTTATTTGTCCAGCGACCTTCCCACGCGGAGTAGGTGGCAAGCGCGCCGTTGACACGGATGGATTTGGTCATGCGAGAATCGGCCCCGCCGAAAAGCGTGACTGTGGAAGTGGTCGTGCGCGGATAGCCGCTTTGCACGGCGAGACTACTCTGCGCGCTGAGAGCAAGCGGAAGCAGGCCGAGCACGTAGGCACGATGGCTTGCGTTGAACGCTTTCATGTTAGCGATGACGGTGGCATCCACGTAGTCGGCATGAAGTTGATCGAGAAATGGATTCATGACCTCCGGTGTGAATGCGGTCTCGGCGAGTTCTTTGAGGTGACGAAAGTAGGCAGGCACGAACTCCGGGCGCTTCATAAAGCGATTGATGGCCGCGACATTCGTCATGCGCCAGAGGCCATCGCCGTAAGTCGTCGTGCGCGTGCCCCGGCCCAGCATCGAATCCATGTCGTAGGGGAGCAGGAGGAAGCGGATGTCGTTCGTCCCCCGGTAGAGCGCGTAATCGTCGCCCGCGCCAATGCCAATGGAATTTTCCTGATTGTCGAGCAGCGTATTGACGGCGAAGAACTTCATCCACTCGTCCACGTTGACGACGTTGCTTACGGTACTGGCATAGTTCACGTCGGGCGTGTTGTTGAGCACGTCGATGAGATGAACAAGGTCCGACCAGTCGTTGGCGACGGCGTTGTTCTCCTTGGAGTAGGCGTTGGTATAGCCGGTGTAGGACACGCCGTGCCATGCGAGGTCTGCGTCGGAGTTGATGCCGGGAATCATGTCGCGAATGCCACGATAGAGATTGCCTTGATCGTCGAGCGGAAACTGGCGTTTCACCAACCGGTCATCGACAACTTCGTTTGCTGCATAGGAGCCAAATTGTTCCTGGCCCGGCTTGGCGAGATTCGCTCCATTGACCCGCACCTGCACCGGTCGTGAATCGGCCATCGGCAAACCGAGCTTGCGGAATACTGCGCTGCCGAGTTGTTGGGAATGGGTGTACTGGCTGTTCAGGTTCTGTCCGCTGCGGCTTTTCCAGAGATTGTCTTTGGGGAAGGCGATGTGAAAGTTGTGCGGCACGGCGTTGCGCGTGCCGTGGCCACGATTGCGGAAGCCACACTGATAACGAACCTGGGTGGTCGAGCCGTTGTCCAGCACGCCATCGGAGTTGATGAACGTCCCGTTCACGAACGCGTCGCTGAAGGGCTCGCCCGCCCAGATTTGCGAACTGAGATAATCATGCTCCGCCTGACTCATGATCAGCCGGAACACCGGCTGGCCGCCCGTGTAGGCGCCATTATCCACTTCGTAAAGCAGGTTCGCTGTCCGGGCGCTGCCGGAGGGCGTGACGTTCGGGAAGGTGCGCGTTTGATTCTCCGTGTCCCGCGCGGTGAGATAGAACTCGATGATGGCCTTGTCCGCCTGCGGTGGAATCACCGCGCCAAAAATGCCGTCGCCCGCGAGGCTGTCACCGTGAGCGCCATCGTCGAACATGGTCGCCGTGGTAAAGCCCGCCCCGCCGTCTAGCCGCCATTGCAGCGTGACGGCGAGGCCGTTGGTATGTTCGTCGAGGATGCGTGCAGACACCGTGACCGGATCGGAAGAACGTGGCACAGCGGGAAGATGCTGCGCCTCGGCAATGATGGGAGCGATGTTGGTTCGCGCGACGGAGTTCACGCGGCCGGGCGTTCCGCCAACGACAATGCTCGACAACCAGTTCTGCCCGTTGCCCGAGGGCATCGTCAGATTGACGAGTTCGGCGGATTTGCCGAGACCGTCATGCTCCGCGTACCATTCCCAGCCTTGCCGGTTGAGGGCATCGAGTTGCCCGATACGGCGTATCGCCCAATCCCCCTCTGGCGCGTAGCTGATCTGCGCGGTTGTGTTGCCTGACGGGTCGTCGATTTGAATGGTCTCGCCGTCGCGACTGAGGTTGCCGGTCCAGCCGGCAACGTAATTCGTCACACCGGGATGCGCCGCAGCGAATGTCGGCCCATGGGCTGCCACCACAAGATACGCTCCTCCTCCGAGAATCGAATTGGTCGGAAAAACGAACGTGACGCCTTTTGAAACGCGCCAACCGGTGAGGTTCACGTTGGTCGGGCCGCTGTTGTACAGCTCAAACCACGTTTCCAGCACGTTGGTGGTCGGCGGATGGTATATGATTTCCGAGATGACGACCGGCTGCGCCTGAGCCAGGGAGACGGCACTGATTAGACACGCCAGTGTTACCAAAATGACACCGGAACGATTGAGGGAGTGCATAAAGTGGAGTGTTAAAGACAAGCAGTGGTTAGCGTCGATGAGGGAAACGATTCTTCGACTTGCGGGCATCGCAGCCTTCACCCTCAAAGAGGGGACGGAAGAAAGCCCCGGAACCCGAGCACGCCTTTGGAAGCGGCCGGGATTCCACCAAGGCGCATTTGCCTGGGTGCAGAATGATTTGAAACGCAGTCCCTTCGTTCCAATCGAGAATGACGATGCGGTGCCCGAAGTTCACAACAGATTGATGATTATTTAGCAGGGCCAGATGACGCAGGACTGAACGGCAAGTGACAACACCGTCATTTTCGGAGGCGGAAACCCATCAGGCAGCCGAGAAGTCGTAGTGCCACCAACCAAAGCAATCCTACCGCGCCGCAAACCACACAAAACACGACCGGCGGGGGCCGATGCGTTGAGCAGGAAAGGCCGCGCCATGTGCGTTTGCGCGGCATGATGTATTCGTCAGGTGGTGGTTTCGGATGTTTCATGGAAAGGGGAATCGATTTCACTCACCACAAATGGAGCCATGCAGGCCACCACGGCTGGCTGTGGAACTGCATTACCAGTTGCAACCCGATGACGAGCAGCGCGGAGCCAGCCAATCGTCTGACCTCGGTGCGCAAGAGCTTCAAATCCACCCGGACAATGGCGGGTGAGCGAAAGCCGGACCATTTGGGCCAAAAGCGCGGGGTGCGCCGACAGTAATTGCGGTAGTCCTCCTGGAATCTAAGTTCCAGAAAATGCTCCTCCGCTTGAACCACGAAAACCAGATACACGAGAAAGACGAACACGAGCACCAGTCCGAACCATGTACTCTTCAGGAAACACGCGATGGCCAAAGCGAAGCAGAAGCTGCCGAGATATAGCGGATTTCGGCACAGTGAATACGGACCTTCCGTCTGCAACTCGCGGTCCTTGCGGCCTCCCACAAACAGCGTGGCCCACAAGCGCATTCCCACGTAGAGCAGAAAGCAGATCCAGCCGGCGGCATTCAGCGCCAACGCCGCCGGGGCACCTTCCACCGTCTCCGGCGCGGAGAGGATGATGGCGAGCGCTGCGGGGGCCAGTGGTAATGCTCCGATTGCTCCTCGATGTCTGAAACCAAAAGAAGCCCTTACGCTCTGCCGACAACTATCATCCGTTCTCACCGCTGCTCCAGCGTGGTTCCCGTGTGTCATCATGCCCTTAATTTGGCACGTTTGAGTGACGAACTGCTGAATGGGAGATGACAATCCGCTCATGTTGAACAGTGTCGTTTTCCGTGGCCATCGAGCACATTACAGCGTTGTCATGCGCGTGTCAGCCGGGAGTCATCTTGCATTCGTCTGGAATCAATGACGGTACAACTCAGTGCCGCGAAATGCAGACTGTGTATGAAAACAATGCTTTGCCTCCTCATCGCAGCCGCGACGACGGGACTCCAACTGAAGTCATCCGCTGCACCGGTACAACTCGAAAATTCGGGCGAACACTTTCGCGGGATGGCTGACGCCTCCGCCGGGGTCATGTTGGGCACGAACTTCCTCGCCGTGGGTAACGACGAGGATAACCAGATCCGCATTTACCGGCTGGATTCGCCAGGGATGCCAGTGCGCTCCGTGGATTGCTCCGGCTTCCTGCGTGTCTTTGGAAAGAACTTGGAAAGTGATCTGGAAGGCGCGGCCTGGTTGGAGGATCGCATCTTCTGGATCGGATCTCATGGTGAGAACCGTAATGGCCGCTCAGCACCGAACCGCAGGCGCCTGTTCGCAACCCTGGTAACAACGAACACCGGCGTGCCTTCGGTGCAGCCGATCGATCACCCTTATGAGAATCTGCTGGCCGATCTCGCACTGGATGCGCGCTACCACGAGTTCGGCCTGGAGCGGGCGGCGTTGCTTCCACCAAAATCCCCCGGTGGCCTGAACATTGAAGGTCTGTGCGCGACGCCAGACGGCCAGCTTATGATCGGATTCCGCAATCCGATTCCGGGAGGAAAGGCGTTGATCGTAACGCTCTCAAACCCCGGAGCAGTCGTACGCGGCGCATCGGGACGCTTTGGATCGCCCATTCTGCTGGAACTCGACGGCAACGGTATTCGCGACATGGGGCACTGGCGGGGGAAATACTATCTGCTGGCAGGTTCGTTCGACCCTCAAAAGCACTTCCAGCTCTACGATTGGGCCGGTCCCGGTTGCAAGCCGGAGCGATTGTCCAATGTGGAATTCAAACATTCCAACCCGGAGGCGCTTGTCTTCAACGAAGACCTGAATCGATTTCTGGTTCTCAGTGATGATGGCACACACAAAGTGGGCGGAGTGGAATCGAAGAATCTGCCCGACCCAACCCAGCGGAAATTCCGAGCACTCTGGCTCGCGCTGCCTGCGCAACAGGCCGACAACCTCAGACGTGATACTCTGCCGTCGGTTGAGCAGGGACTGCCACATCTGGTGCTTGGGCAGAAGCTCGCAGCCGGACAGTGACTGTGGTGAATTGATTCGGCTCCGACGTGATTTGAATCTGTCCGTCGTGCGCCTGAACAATCCATCGAGCGATGGTCAAGCCGAGGCCGCACCCGTCCACTTCGTTGCTGTGGGCCGCATCGCACCTGAAAAAGCGGTCAAATACACGATCAATCATTTCCGTGGGGATTCCCGGTCCAGTGTTGGTGACAGAAAGTGTGGCGGTGCCAGCCTCGGCCCGGAGAGTCAGACTTACATTGCCCTCGGGTTGGTTGTACTTGATGGCGTTATCCGCCAGAATGAGGAGCAACTGGCGCAACCGGCGTCGATCCCCAACCACGCTTGCCGGTTGGCACTCACTCAGCCGAATCTCGATCCCACTCGATTGCGCGAGCGCCTGGGCGTCTTCCATTGTCTCTCGAATCAGGTCATCCAGCGCGAGGGTGGCTGTTTTCAGTTTGACTTGTCCGGCATCGGCCTTGGTCAGGAAGGTTAGACTGTCCACGATGTGGGTGAGCCGTTCCATTTCGTCCAGCAAACGGACGGCGCGCTCACGTTCGAGGACGGAAAGCGGCTCGTCGTTCAAAGCGGTTTCCAGTTCACTCCGCATCACCGTCAGTGGTGTCTTCAATTCATGCGAGGCATGAAGTGTGAATTCCCGGATACGTTGGAAAGAGTCATCCAGCCGATGATTCGTCGCATTCAACACTTCAGAAAGCCGGTCCACTTCATCGCCGTTTCCGGTGCGCGGCAGGGGTTCGTGCAGGTTGTCAGCCTGGATTCGTTCCGCCGCCCGGGTCAACCGATCCAGCGGACCGAGCGCCTTGCGCAACAACCACCAACCGCCGACAATGGTGAAGAGCGCGGTAGGGACGCCATAGAAGAAGATGACTTCCGCGACCTCCTCCTCCATCGGCTCTTTCGGTTTTCCGGCGGCGCTCGTCGCCTGCCGTTCGACGACCAGTTCGTAATACATTACGCCGGCCATGAGCATTATGGAGGCGAGCAAAACGCCCGCATACCAGGCAGTGAGACGCCCGCGAATTGTCATTGCTGCTCCTTCATGACGTAACCGATGCCGCGCACGGTGTGTAGAAGCGGTCTCGCATGACCAGCGTCGATCTTGTCGCGGACACGCCGGATATACACGTCCACGAGGTTTGTTCCTGGATCGAAATCATAATCCCAGACTTTCTCCATGATTTGCATTCGCCCGCAGACCCGGCCTTTGGAGCGCAAAAGGTACTCCAGCAACGCATACTCGCGTGTGGAAAGGTCGATGGTCTGCCCCGCCCGCAAGACCTTTCGCGTCACTGTGTCCACGTTCAAATCGGCCAGTTTTAGCACGACCGACCTGCTTTCACCGCTTGAGCGCCGAGTGAGCGCGCGGACTCGCGCCGCAAGCTCACCAAGGACATACGGCTTCGGAAGATAATCGTCCGCGCCGGCGTTCAAGCCGTCGATTCGTTCGTCCACTTGGCCACGAGCGGAGAGCAACAAGACGGGCGTGTGGTTGGATTTTGATCTCAGTTCGCGCAAGATGCTCAAGCCATCCCGTCCCGGCAGCATGATGTCCAGCACAATGGCGTCATACGAAATGGTGAGCGCGGCAATCAGTCCTTCCTCGCCGTTGTGGACCGCGTCCACCGCGAAGCCCTCCGCCTGCAACGCCCGGCGGATGAACGACGCGCTTTTCTTTTCGTCCTCTATAATCAAGACCCGCATGACTTGAGGTGACAATGAGGCTTCGCCCGATGACTCGCAAGTATCGAGCCTCGGGGAACTAATCGAGTCAGGTGAAATAGACCGAGCCATGAATTTCTGTCGGTTAGTGGATCGGATATATTACCGTTGCTTCAAGCAAACGGCGCAACCTCTGCCAAAGGCGGAGGTTGGCGAAAGGATGAAAGGGCTGGTTTCCCGGATGGAAGCGAGTTTGGCGAATGTCATGCTGCTTGTGATCGAGTCGCTGACCAGTTTCTATGTCTCCATCAATGGAGCAAACCAGAATGACAGCCTGCCTCGCGACAACATGACAGAGCTGTCATCTTTAGCCCGAGGATGCGGGTATGCTACACGGCTGGCCCGGACTGCAACGTGATGCGCTGTCGAGTGAATGAAAGACTGGCCTTTAATTAGGCTTAGATACGGCGCGACCGCCTTCCCTCATGCGCGGTTCGATGGCGATGCGCCCGCGCACAAGTTCATTGACGTGATGCCGGTTGAGGTTCGGCAGGAAGTCAGTGACTTCGGCATCGAGCGCGTACGCGAGAAAGGGGATGAACCGGGCGGGGACATCGCTGCGGCAGGTTTCCCAATTCGCGAGCATGTCGCGCGTGATGGGGACGTTGAAGGCGTGCAGCGTGGCGGCGAGGACGTGCTGCGACTTGCGGCGGTCCTGTCGGAGTCTGCGAAGGCGAAGGCCGATTTGATCAAGGGTGGTGCTCATACACGGATGCTGGATTGCCGTTTCGGGCGAACGGTTGGTTTGGTGGTTTGTTTTTCGATGGGCGTTTCGTTGGTCTCGTCCGACGGGGACGCTTCAACCTGGCTGGGGGCTTGGTTCTTTGTGAGGTCGAGCTTTTCTTCAATCTCACTTTGTCGGCGGGTCAATTCCAGGTAACGCTCCTCGCGGTCGAACGCCGCTCCGACGCGGCCTTCGAGTTCGGTCGCGCGCTTTTGCGCGTCGGCAATCGAGGATTCAAGTTTGCTGGCGCGTTCCTCGAAACCCTGCACCGTGGATTCGAGCGACCGAATCGTGCCGAGGGCCGTATCCGTAATCTTGGCGGCGTAAGTGTTCTTGCCACGCACCACCAAGTCGGGGTCGCCGACAAAGCCGACACGGATGAAGAGGTCGAAGCCCGCAAATTTTCCCACACGCACATCATCATCGCTGCGGCCCTTGAGCTTTTCGGCCCGGCGGATGAGCAATTCACCGGCGATGCCTCGGTTGGTGACGACTTCGCCGTCGAGTTCGATGCGGAAGTTGTCGCCGGAAGTGTCCTCACGAGCGCCGATGTCGAGGCGCAGGTTCGTGAGACGGGCGGTGGAAGTCCCGGCGTCGTCGCGCGCATGACGCAGGTTGCTGCGGATGCGGTATTGCTCCTCGGCATGAGCGGATCGCAGACGCGTGAGCCGCATCAACTCGGCGTCCACTTGCGCCTTCTCGATCACGAGTGGATTGCCGGAAGCGATGGCTTTCACCTCGGCGTACGTGAGGGCCGCGCTGTCGAGGTCTTCGACGCGGCGAATGGTCATGTCGCCGGTCATCACTTGGGCGATGAACTTCGCCTTCGTCTCCAAGGTCTGCCACATGTAGGCGTCGAAGGAACCTTCGGTGACGTATCGAAACACGCTGACGACGGGATTCTTGTTGCCCTGCCGGAGGATGCGCCCCTCGCGTTGCTCGACATCGGCGGGTCGCCACGGTGCATCAAGATGGTGCAAGGCAATGAGTCGCTCCTGCACGTTCGTGCCCGATCCCATCTTTTGCGTGCTGCCGAACAAGACACGCACCTTGCCGGAGCGCACTTCCTTGAACAGCGCGAGCTTGGACGCATCGCTGTCGTAGTTCTGAATGAAAGCGATCTCACCCTCCGGGATGCCACGCGCTTGAAGCTTGTCCGCCATGTCGCGATAGACCGAGAACCCTCGATCCTTCGGCGTCGAGAGATCGCAGAACACCAGTTGGGCGCACCGCCGATCGGTGGATTCAGTCCAAATGCGGATGATGTTCTCGACGGCGAGATTGACCTTGCCGCTTGGTTCATCCGGGGCGGATGCCCGAACCAGCCGCATGTCGAGCGCGGCCTTGCGGCCCTCGGACGTGATCTTGAGCATGTTGTCGATGCTGGGATCAACACGGGCGGTGCGTAGGCGCTCCGCGCGGGCGGCAAGGGACTGAACAAACTCCTTCAACTCGGGTGTCGGCGGAGCGTTGCGGATGGTGGGCTTCTCGTTTTCCAGTTTTGGGCGAGGCAGATTCAACATGGCCGCTGTCTGCACGTCCGCCGCCTGACGAAACATCTGCATCAGCTCCGGCACGTTGATGAAGCGGGCAAAGCGAGTGTTCAACCGATAGCCCGCACCATCGGGCGAAAGCTCCATCGCCGTCACCGGCTCGCCAAACGTCGCGGCCCACGAATCGAAATGATGCAAGTGATGCTTCTTGAGTTCGTCCGGCTGGAGATACCGTTGCATGGTGAACATTTCGGCCATGCTGTTGGCGATGGGCGTGCCGGTGGCGAAGACCACACCACCGCCGCCGTTCACGGACTGGACGTGCCGCACCTTGAGGAACATGTCGAAGGCGCGCTCGCTGGCGGTCTGCGGCAGACCCGCGATACGTGTCATCTTCGACACGTAAAACAGATTCTTGAAATAGTGCGCCTCGTCCACGAACAGACGGTCCACACCGAGTTCCTCGAACGTCAGCGTGTTGTCCTTCTTGTGTTCCGCGGCCAATCCTTGCAGCCGCGCTTCGAGGCGCTTCTTCGCCTTCTCCAGTTCCTTCACCAACCGGCGGTTGCTGGAGTCTGCGTGCTGCCGTTTCACTATTTCCAATTCGTGAAGCTGTTCCTCGAAGAAACGCTTTTGCGTGTCTTGAGAGAGCGGAATGCGCTCGAAGCCTGAGTGCGTGACGATGATGGCATCCCAATTCCCCGTCGCGATTCGGCTGAACAGCTTCTTGCGATTCGCCGCCTCGAAATCCTCTTTGCCCGCAACCAGAATGTTCGCGCCCGGATACAGCGCGAGCAGTTCGGTCGAGAACTGGCCGAGCATGTGGTTCGGGACGGTGAACAGCGGCTTGCGGGCGAGGCCGAGCCGCTTCAGTTCCATTGCTGACGCGACCATCGTGAAGGTCTTGCCCGCGCCGACGACATGGGCGAGCAGCGTGTTCGGCGTTTGCAGGACGCGCCAGACCCCGGCCTTTTGATGCGACTGCAAGGTGATTGCCTGGCTTGCGCCGGGCAGCGTCAGATGCTCGCCGTTGAAGGTGCGAAGGCGCGTGTGATTAAACGTGTCGTTGTAGAGGCGGCACAGACGTTCGCGCCGGGAGTCGTCCGACCAAATCCATTCCTTGAACCGCTCCTTGATGCGCTCCTGCTTCTCACGGGCCGCCTCGGTCGCCTGCGCGTTGATCACCGGATTCTTCTTCTCGTCGAGGTCATAGACCGTGGGCGTCTTGAGGTTTAGCGCGTCCTCAATGAGATCAAGAGCAGTGCAACGATCCGTTCCCCAATCGGTCGTGTTGGCCGTCGCGCCCTTCACTTCCCAATCCCCCTTCACATACCAAGAGCCGAGTGCGTGGACGTGGCCCACTTCGACGCCGGACGAAACTTTGAGCAGCTCGTGGACGAACCGCTTCACGTCGTCCTGCGGCAGCCAGGACGCACCGAGGCGGACGTCAATCTCCGTCGCATTCAGGTCGGCGGGCTGAACCGACTTCAACGCCTCGACGTTCACCGCGAACGCGGAGTCGTTTACGGCAGCGGCATCCGCGACGGCGAGCTTCTCTCGCACGTTGCCGGAGAGATACTGATCGTCGGTTTCCCACTGGTTGGTCTGTGGATTGAGAAAGACGAGTCCCTTGAGGTCGTTGAGGAATTCATCGACGGGCTTGCCGAGAAGTCCGGCCATGTGATCCAGGTCAACACGCCCTCGTTCGTTCAACGCAACCAACAGCGCCTCCTTTGCGTTGGCAGCAGTTTCAATCGGTTGCCGGTGCTGAATGGTTCGTTCGCGGAAGATGGATGCCTTGGTGGCGCGTTTGGTTTCGTCGTTGTAGTGCTCCAACGAGAGAAGCAGCGGCAGATCGGGGTCGCCGTCGAAGGCGCGCTGATTGGCGCGTGTGTTGATCGGGCCGAATCGCCCGACGAACCGGTCGTAGGCGAGGTTGAGTTGATGCCGGGTTTCGAGAACTTGTTCCTCGCTGCCGCCGTCAAGCTGGGCACGCAGACTTTCACGAACGGCATCACGTACCGGAATCAGGTTGCGAATCCGCGCCCGCATGTCGGATGGGAGGTCGGAGAGCGGACGCAGAACGGTATCTTCGCGCACGCACACCATGCCATCGTGCAAACAGTAAGCGTTCGGCTTGATGTAATCCGGCGCGGGGATGGTCTGGTCCAGTGTCGGTTCGGTGACCTGCTGACTTTGCGACTGGTAGATGTTCTGAGGCAGCCGCTCGACGGCTTGGTTCAGAGCATCCGCGAGATCGCGGCCATCCGGTTCGAGCGTCGGCTCGTTGTCGCGATACATCCGACCAACCAACCGCATCTGACCGAGCATCATTTCCGAGCGTGCGGCGAAGTATTCGTTAATCGTAAACGCCTCGCCGAGGTCGTTGGAGTAATCACCCGTCTGCTTCCACGCCGGGCCGGTGGGCGCTTCTCCCGCGCGGAGCTTGCGCAGCATCACGATGTCCGTGGTGACTTCCGTGCCGGCGTTCTTCTTGAAAGCGTCGTTCGGCAAGCGAATAGCGCCGAGTAATTCGGTCTTCGCCGACAACAGTTCACGCAACGTCGAGTCCAGCTTGTCCATCGTGCCGCGCGACGTGATGAACATCACCAGACCGCCGGGTCGCACCTTGTCGAGGGCGGCGGCGAAGAAATAGTCGTGGATGGGAAGCTTGTAGTCGTTCCATTTGGGATCGTGAACCGGGTAGTCGCCAAAGGGGACATTGGAAATCGCGAGGTCGTAATATCCGTCGGCCAACTTGGATTGCTCGAACGGTTGCGCCCGAATGTCCGCGTCGGGATAGAGCGCCTTGGCGATGCGCGCCGTGAGTGGATCAATTTCGATGCCTGTGATCGTCGAACGACGCAAAGATTCGTCGGGCATCAGGCCGAGGAAGTGACCAATACCGCACGCCGGCTCAAGCACACGCCCGCCCTGAAAGCCGAATCTTTCCAGCGCCCCATACATCGCGCGGATGACAGTTGGCGCTGTGTAATGCGCGTTGAGGGTTGTTGACCGTGCGAGTTCGTATTCCTCCGTCGAGAGTTCGCTGACCAAAACCTCCCGCTCCTTTTTCCATTCGCGATTGTAGTCGTCGAAGACCTGGGGCATCGCGCCCCAGCCGACGTATTTGATCAGGGTGGCCTTTTCCTGGGCGGTGGCGGGACGTTCCTCGGCGTCGAGTGTTCGTAGCGCACGAATGGCGGCGAGGTTCTGTTGGAACTTCTGTTTCGGCCCGCCGTCGCCCAGCCGGTCCGCTTCGGTGATGCGGTAGGCATTGGTGTTTCTCGGCGGTTCTTCGCGACGGGGAAACTTGTGGCCGACTGCTAAGTCTCTTCGGGCGGGAGCAGGATGTATTTCTCCCGCACCATCTCCCAGGCTTGGCGGTGGGCTTGGTCGGCCGTTGATCCCTGCTTCATCAAATCCGTTCGCAGCGTGGCCATTTCGTCCTTCGTCTTCTCCTCCGCTTCGAGCAGCATCTGATGAAGCTGCCCCTTCGCCTCCAGTTCGCGGACCATTCTCGGGCAATGTTCGCGCCAGTGTTTCTCGGCCATTCGGCCGTATTGAGTCAACGGTGTCATAAGTCGGTCTCGCGGTTGAGAACAGGTCAAGTTGCTCGTCGGATTCGTTGGTTTTGCGGCGAACAGCCATAACAGTTTCGTCATTAGGGAGTCGCCGGGCAAGTCAGGCGAGCGTCTTGGAATCCTCGTCGTGGTGGCGTCGGCGGGTGACGATACGGACGGCAAGCGCCAGCGCGCGGCCATTGCCATTACCGTTTTGCTTGGGCCGGGCTGGAAACAGCTCCTGCACCTTCACCGCAAACACCTCGCAGAAGAATTCAATCTGCGTATCGGTCACGGGCGAGCGGCGTGTCTCAATGTTCGCCAGAATGTCCCGCGTCATGTAGCAGCCGAGAAGCTGAAGTTTTGCGACAAGTTCATCCTGCCTCCAACCGCGCTGGTAGCGCAGTTTAGAAACCATTGGGCCGATGACATTGGCGTCGCGGTGCATCTGCACCTCCGTGGCGTGTCAGCATGTGTTCAGGTCGCAAACAACAGTTAGCGGTCTTGGCACAACATTATGGGATGAACGTCTCCTTCACGGCGTCGGCTACAAGCCGGGCCGGTCACTGAAAGGTGGAGGATCAGTCTCCGGCTCGCGCCGGGGCGCGTTTCCCAACGGGAGAACCACGACCGAGATGTCGCGAACCGGGTGCTTGCGGCGGCGGGCGAAGATCCAAACGATGACGCCGAGGCAGATGAACCCAAACACCACGAACAACTGGTCGCCGTGTTCCTCGATCATTCGATCCAGGAACTTGGTTACGCGCGCCAAGTATTGAACGGGATGTTCCATGATAGGCCCTCAAACTTTTCGGAGAATCCGTTCTGAACGAACCAACGAGAATCAGCAAAATCTGTGCTCGCTGGTCCGCCGAGTTTGAACATGCAACACACTGGACGCCTGCGCAAGCGGCTCTCCGCCGTGAATTTGACGCGGGCACGGCGCGGCGGCAAATGGCCGCCCGCCATGCCGGCGTCAGCATTTCTCCCCGGCCTGGGCCACGTCTTCGCTTCCGACGCGAGGATGTCCGGGCGGACGCCAGATGAGGCGTCGCCCGGAACATAGGAGTCGGGGGGGCGAAGTCGTGGCGAGGCAGGTCGCATCAGACACCGACCGCTTCCTTGGCGGTCTGTTGTTGGTTTTGCGAACGAGCGACGGCCCGTTTCGCCTGGCGGGCAAGCTGGGCGATGACCCCCTCGCGTTGTTCTTCGGGGAGGTCTTTGACCAGTGTTTCGTAGGCGGCCTTGAGAGCCGGCGACTTGTTGATCTGCTTCAAGATGCCTTCTTTCATGCGTTGCTGGCGGTCGAGTTCGCGCACTTCATTTAGGACAAGTGTGCGTTCCAACCGTTCACGGGGCATCCCCTGGATGTAAGCCCAATACTTGGGGTTCTCTTTGATGTAGGCATCGATCTTGGTATCCACCTCCGGGTTCTGCCGGTAGGTGGGCGGTTCGGACGGGGCGGCATTGCCGCTGGCGCTCGGTGGCGCGGGTGTTCTGGTTCTACTCATACCTTTGTTGCATTCTTTTCATGGTTGCGGTTGCGCGGCATTTGCCGTGTTCACCAGTGGCTCGCAGGCGGCGGGCTGCCTTCCAAAGCCGTTTTTCGAGCCACTGGCAAAGTGTCTTCATGGTTTGGGCGCATCAGGCGCTTCGAGGGTGGAGGATCGAACCTCATTGGTGGCGGGCGCGGGCGGTGCGTTGAGCTTTCGCAGTTCCGCTTCGAGTTCGCCGACGCGACGCTCGGCGCTGAGAATGCGACCGCCCATCCAGGCATGATTCTTGGCGACCACCGTCATGTCCTTGATGACTTTCTGAAGTTCCTCGTAAGACCGCACGAGCTGCGAGGCTTCGCGCATGACGCGCTCGGTTGCCTCCTTCTGCCGGTTCATTTCCGCCGCAAGAGCATCGCTCGCGGGTGGAGGCGAGAAGGCTGCGTCTCGCGGCGGATTCAGGAGAACAGCGCCGGGCGCGCACGGATCGCCAGGCTTCAAGTTCCAGCGAAAGTGGGCTTCGACGCGAAATAGCGGATGCTGCTCGTGCATCACCTCGGGGTGGTTCGGGTCCACGTAGCGCCCGATGTGGTAGGCGCGGATGATTTCCATGTAGCGCACGGACTCGGCTGACTCCACAGCGGGCGCGGGCATGGGCCTGACCGTCACCTGGGGTTTGGGGCGTGAGGCGCAAGACGTGACGACGAGCAGCAGACTGAGAGTGAGAAATTTCATGGCTGAGAACCTGGTTTGAGATTGGAGGCGGAAGCTGACGGGGCTGACGGCGCAAACCCAAATGGAGGCAACGGTTCGTTCGGCGGACTGACGGCAGTGATTGGCTCCTCGGCGAACGGCTTCGCCGTCCCACCAATGATGGCTTCCGAGCGGTCGATGGTTTGCACGACGTAGAGGTAGAACTGCTTCCCGCTGGCGACTCGGACATAGAATCCGTCGCGCTGAATCGCTTCGAGGATGCGTTGGGAGTAAATCTTGAGAACATCCTGCGCGCCTTTCAGCGGCGCGTTGTTCAGCGAGCGACTGTCAATCGATCCGAGGATGGTCGTTTCCTTCTCCGTCAGCGCTGCCGCCGCGCCACTGAGCAACGTCGCGGCGAACAGTTTGATTTCCGCGAGGTCATCGGTCTTGAGAATCCGCCCGCGCAATCCGGCGCTGCCATCCGTGATGCCCCAGCCCACCTGGTCGCCGGAAAACTCGCGGTCGAGCGCGACACCCTTGAGGCGAAGTTCCTCGCCGGTCTGCCAAACCAATGTCCAAGTCCCGCCGCTGGCGATGCGTTCGCGATGTCGGTCGGTCTGCGCCGTGCCATGAACCTCGGTGCCAGCAGGTATCACGAGCCGGCCCGCATGATAGATGTCCTCGGTGATAAGGCCGACGATGGGAGTTTGAATCGAAGCGGAGTCCACAGTGATGACCGTCTGGCAAGG
>Ga0154020_10000629_pt1 | contig 43092 bp, 38 predicted proteins | sample Klosneuvirus_201_FD_109709 | JGI IMG/M metagenome (GOLD analysis project Ga0154020, IMG submission 109709) | Active sludge microbial communities from wastewater, Klosterneuburg, Austria - Klosneuvirus_20160825_MG | ecosystem: Engineered > WWTP > Aerobic digester > Activated sludge | place... | reverse complement strand
GTCCGAGCCCAGGCGGCTCAAGGACCGGTGTCACCGCTCCAAACCGGGCGTCGCTCAGCGATCCGCCAAGGGTGTTCGCCGTACGAAGCGGTAAGGGCCCGCGGTTGCGCCCCATACTTGCGCACCAGCGGCGTCATAGCCCCGATCCCAGCTCGACATCAGGTCCGACCGCAGCTCCACCTCGCTCGAGGCAAAGCTGGCTCCGTTGAGCGAGCTCGGGCAGTCACGCTCATGCGTCCCGCCGGAGAAATGGTCGGAGTCCCAAGTCATATATACCCCGCAACCGACCTTTTCTGTCGCGTCGCTCGCCGCAAACGCCCCTCGGGTGGGGCGCTCACATAGACCGACCGCCCCCGCCGGATCCGCCAGCTCGAACACTCGAGAGATCGCCCGGGTCGGGGGCTCGTCGGCCAGAGGCTCGATCACGTATAGGCGCTGCCGGTAGGGCTGGGCCAGAGAGTCACTCCGAGCCTGCTCGACATAGAGGACCCGGGGACCGAGCTCCGGGGCATCCGCTGGGCAGATCCACAATTGGATCGAGAAGTATCGCTGGTCATTGGCGGCCTGCTCCGCCGAGTCGAAGCGGCCGGAGAGGTACTGGTACAAACGCTCCGCAGCCTCCGTCGCCACTCCAGCATCGGGGACGAGCCCCGCGTCGGGCGCCGCGCTGGCGTCGGGCGCCGACCCGACATCGGGCACCTCCGCCGCGTCGACCGCCGGCGCCCCCGTGTCCGCGGGCAGGCCCGCATCCGCTGGCCCTGACGGAAGAGGAGGCCGAGAGCCTCCACAGCCGAGCAACAGGAGCGGCAGGAGGAGGGAGGTGGTTGGGTACCGCTTAGCCTTCGCCATCGGATCAGCTCACTAGCACCGGCGACCGAGCTGAGCCCCGATGCAACGAGAGGTCGGTAAGCGATTTTTTGTGGCGATAACCCAGCGGTCATACTCGCCTGCGGAGACGGCGCGGCCGCACGCCCGTTAGCGCTTCGGCGCTCAAAACGTCAGCGAGAGGCCCGCGCCGAGATCGAAGATGGGATCGGCGATGCTGGCGCCGTTCTCCAGGCCCGGGACGCCGGCCGTGGGCGCAACGGCGAACCCCAGCTTGAACTCCCCTCGATCGGCGAAGTGGACCTGCCCAAAGAGGCTGAGCGACAAGAAGCTCAGCACGGTGGTCTGAAAGTCCAGCCGGGCCAGGGCCGAGCGATCGCTCAGGTTCGAGAGGGCCGAGAGGATGACGGTGGTGTCCGAGAAGCCGAGCGGGTTGGGCAGCGCCAGGTAGGCCGCTCCATAGTGGCGCCCCATGTACAGCGGCTGAAAGGCCGGCGCGGCGCAGTCGCGTCCGCTGCAGGCCCGGCGATTGGCGGAGTCTTGAAACAAGAGGAAGGGATATAAGCTCCCATCGTCGTACCCGGCATCGTTGTAGAAATACTCGAGGCCCAAGATCAGACTATCTCGGTCGGAGATCTTGAACGTGGCCTCCACCCCCACCACAGCCTGCGGGATCCACTCGTCGCTGCGGTCGACCAAGGCGGGCAAGGGCCGATCGGGCGGGGCGAAGCTGCCGCGATAGTAGGGGCGGTTCGTGTTGTGGATCAGCGCGCCCTCGGCCCGAAAGTCCAGAAACGAAAGGCCCGCCGAGAGATCGAAGCCGAGCCGGGTCGGCGCGTCTTTGCGCATGGTCGCCGACAAGGTGAGCTCGGCTTGCCCGAGCAGGATCTCGGCGCGAAAAGCCCCGCCGATACGCTTCAGGAGATCGGCGTCGTCCAAGGTCACAATGCCGTAGAAGTTCCACGACAGAGACTCGATGGGGAGGTGGAGCTTCACCATACTCACACCCAGGCGCTCGTCGAAGACGGCGAGCGGATCGCGGGCCGCGGCGTTGAGGAAGTCCGTGGGGTTCCAAAAGCGTCCGGTGCCCCATTTGATGCGCTGCCGGCCGACGGTGGCGTAGACGGTATGCGCGATGTCGAACTTGGCCCAGACTTGGTCGAGGAGGAGCCTGGTCTTTTGCTGGGCCTCACCGAAGGCGCCCACCTGCCCTTCGGCCACGCTGAAGTCATGAGTGACCCGCGCTTGAGCATAGCCGCGGACCCGGTCGTTCAAGCGAGCGTCGACGTAGAGGTCGAGCAAGTTCGGGCTGGAGATGGCCGACTTCTCACCGACGTCCTCGTCACGGATGAGATAGTTGAGACGCATGAAGAGCCGGCCGCCGGCCTTGACCTTGGTCTCGAGGTCCCCGAGGCGCCGCTCGGTCTCCTCCACCCCTCCGGGACCGGCCAAACCTCCGCCGAAGATCTCGTCATCGCGCGCCGAGGAAGAGGCGGCGGGATCTCCGATGTCCGCCTCGGCGAAGATCTCATCGTCGCGAGAGGGCGGGGGTTGGGCCAGCTCCACGGCCAAGCTGCTGCTCGAGGTTCGAGCCGGAAGCGGTGCCGCGAGGAGCAGTGCGATCTTCTCTACGGTCTTCTTGGCGATGCGCTCGCCGCGGTCCGCCGCCTCGCTGGCCGGCCGATAGTAGCCCGCGCGAAAGTCCATCCGGAGCGCCGCGGAGGTGCTGGTCTCGACCAGCTGAGCATGCGCAGTGTAGAGGTAGCCCCGCTTCAGGATCTCGACCGTGAACACGTAGGCCGCATGCGCTTGGCGACCGGCCAGCGCCAGGCCCTCGGGGCTGAGGCGCGCGGGCTGCCCTCGGCCGCCGGTGGTCTTGCGCTGGATGGCCTCAAAAGCTCCGGGCTCCACCAGGTCGACGTCGGCGGCGAGCGCCCGTACCAGGCTCTGCTGCAGGATGGCGGCGCCCCAGGTGCTGTCGCCCCGCACTCGCGTCATCGCGACCTTGGGCCTCGGGCCCGGCCCGCTGGCCCAGGCCGGCGTCGCGAGGAGGGCCAGCAGGGAGACGACCAGCAGCCTCACGTGGACCGCGTTACTCCCAAGGCCTCCTGGTCGCAACCCATTGGGCTCGCGCCCGCCCCGCTTTGCTTGTATAGAACGCCCCATGCTGTCGATCCGCGAAGAAGTCCGGGAAGGAGTAGTGGTGCTCTACTTCGAGGGCGAGCTCGAAGCGAGCGTCGAGGAAGAGGTCACGGCCAAGGTCGAGCAGATCGCCGCCCGCGGCCTGGGGCAGAAGCTGATCCTCGACGTCGGGGAGATGAAGATGATCGACAGCTCGGGCATTGGAGTGGTCGTCGGCTTCTTCAAGCGGCTCCGCGGCGGCGGCGGGGACCTCAAGCTGGCCCGGCTGGGTGGTCAGCCCCTGCAGATCTTCAAGCTGCTGCGCCTCGATCGAGCGATCGAACCCTGCGACTCGGTCGCGACCGCGCTCTCTCGCTACGCGATCGGCGAAGCCTCGCCCGCGGGCGGCTTCACCCCGCCGACCACCGGCTCCTGAGCCATGGCCCGGCTCGTCGTCGTCGATGGCCCCGACAAAGGAGCCAGCCACGGCTTGGGCGATGAGGTCACGCTCGGACGCACCATCGACTGCCAAGTTCGACTGGTCGACACCACGGTCTCGCGGCGCCACGCCCGCCTAGAGCGCGTCGCGGAGGGCTATGTCCTCACCCCGCTGGCGCTGGCCAACATCACCGCGCTCAACAACTCGGCGGTCCGGACCCCCGTACCGGTGCGCGACGGGGACCTCATCCGGCTGGGGGGCACGGTCCTCAAGCTCACCACCAGCATCGTGCCGCCGCCCGCCGGCGTGACCTTGGCCGACGCCAAGAGCTACGAAGAGATCGTCCGAAGCCTCCCTACCGCCGACTCGCCCTTCGATACTTCGCCGAGCCTGAAGAGCCTGGGGGAGGCGGAGCGCTTCGTGGCGGCGCTCCAGGCAATCAACGCGATCTCGCGGGCCATCGCCGCGGTCCTCGACGTCGATGAGCTCCTCGAGAAGGTGATGGCGTCGGTGCTCGAGCTGTTCCCGAGCGCCCGCCGATCGATGGTGATGATGATGCAGCCCGGGAGCCTCGAGCCCGGCCGCATCGTCTTTCGCCGCAAAAAGGCCGGAGATACGCGCGAGATCGTGGTCTCCCGCAAAGTCCTCAGCGAGGTCGTGGAGAAGAAGCTGGCGGTCCTCTCCCGCGACGCCAGCGATGACGAGCGCTTCAAAACGGGGCTCTCCATCGCGGCCGGGAGCGTCCGCGCCCTGATGTCGGCGCCGCTGGCGTGGCGCGGCGAGATGCTGGGGGTCCTCTATGTCGACAGCGACGCGGCGGGGGCCTTCGACGCACAAGATCTCGAGATCTTCGCCGGTGTGGCAGCGCAATCAGCGACCGCGCTGGGAGTGGCGCGGCTCCACCAGGAGGTGCTGCGGAGGGAGCGCCTCGAGCGCGATCTCAAGTTGGCCGAGAATATTCAAAAGAGCTTCGTGCCCGCCAAGACCCCCGAGCTCGCCCGCTTCGAGCTGGCAGTCCACTATCGGCCCGCTCGGGGAGTGAGCGGCGACTACTATGACTTTGTTCGCCTGAGCTCCGGCCGCTGGGCCATCGTAATCGCCGATGTGATGGGCAAAGGCTTGGGCGCAGCGCTGCACATGGCCCGCCTCACCCGCGACCTCCGGCACGCCGCAACCTTCGCCGAAGATCCGGCCGAGCTCCTCGGCCGCCTCAACGCCGCCTCCCACGATCTCGGCCAGACCAACGCCTTCGTGACGATGACCATCGTGGTCCTCGATCCCGAGCGACCAGAGATCCGCTACTCCAGCGCCGGCCACGGTCCCCTGCTGATACGTAGCGCGGGCGAGGGCCAGGTGCTGACACTGGAGCCCGAGCCGGCGTCCGCGCTGGGCATGTTCGAGGACACGGAGTTCTCCACCAGCGCCCATCGCCTGGCGCCGGGAGATACGATCGTCCTCCTCACGGACGGGATCATCGAGGCCGCGGACTCGGCGGGCGAGATGCTCGGCCTCGAGGGCGTGGCGCGGGCGATCGCCCGAGGTCCCTCGGACGCCGCCCGCTTACTATCTGCCGTGCTCGGCGCGGCGAGCACCCATACGTCAGGCCGGGCCCCAGCGGACGATATTACGGTGGTGACTATCCATCACCGCAGCAGCTCGAGATAGTTCGGGCCCGGTTGCCGCTAAGCCGTCCGCTGCCCCCGCAACAGCAGCGGCACCACGCCCACGCCGTAGCCGAGCGCGAGGCCGGCCACCCCGGAGTATCCAACGCAGGCACAACCCATCGCGCCGGTAAGCAGAGCAAGGCCAGAGGCGGAGACCCAAAAGCGCACGCCCGCGCGGCGAGTGACCCCGACCCAGGCCACCGCGATCCCCGCGACTACGCCGCCCGCGGTGCAGGCTGGGACGCACCAGGAGGTACAGCCGTCCGGGCCGCAGTGGTGGAAGTGATTGGCGCACAGCGCAGCGACCAGGGGAATGAGCCCCGCCGCGACGCCCGGGAGCACCGCGCGCTGCGGATCTCGCCCGTACCAAAGCATGAAGGCCCCCGCTGCGGCGGTCACCAGGCCGAATGCGACGGTGGAGGAGGGCCGGTGGGTCAGCAGCGCCGCAATCCCGACGATGGCGAGCACCGGCAGCACGCCGACGAGCGCCCGTCGCGCCCGGGCCAACTCATAGCCGAGGCGCGCGCGGCGCTCGAGCCGGGTGAGTTCAATCGAGTCCATAGAGCCTCCGAAAGGCCGTGCGGAGCCGGGTCAGAGCCCGTTCGCGGCGCTTGCGCAAGGTCGCCCCGGAGACGGAGGCAGACTCTTCCCAGTAGGTCGCGCGCAGGGCCTCTTTGTCCGCCGCGGAGAGCGCTCCCAGCGCGGTCACCGCGGCGGCCTCGAGGTCCTTCTCGAGGTACGTCTCCTCGGGGCTAGCGCTGAACCCTGCGCTGGCCTCGGTGTGGAGCACCTCCCGGCGGCGGCTCCGCTTCTTGGCCAGCGTGCGGCACTCCCACCCTGCGATCGCCAAGGCCCACGGCAGCGCGGGTCGCTGCCGGTCGTAGCCACTGACGCGTTCGAGGATCTTCTTCATGGCTTCCTGTGCTGCGTCTGCCGCGTCCGCCTCGTTCCTCAGGAGCGCCTTGGAGAGACCGAAGATCGGCCCCCATAGGCGCTGAAAGACCGCCCCAAAGACGGCCCGCTCGCCGTCCGCCAGCCGCGCCATCAGCCCGTCGAGCTCCGACGGGTCTGGGGTGAACCCGCCCGCCAGCCGAGGCGCAACCCCCGCTTCCCCTGAGTCCGGCGTGCTCATCGTCCTGAGCCGCGACGGTACCCCGAAATCCCTGCCCCGACAGCTCCTTCGGCCTTCTAGGCGCGGAGGGCCCCCGGCGTGACAATCGACTTCGTAGGCGCGGCGCACTTTTTTCGCGTCAACTGCGACCCTTCGTCCCGTTGTTTGGCTCGCGCGCGGAATGCTAACTTCGTTCGATGTCCATGCCTCCTTTGAAGGTTGGGACGCAGCAGCTCTTCACTCTCCTCCTCCTCCTCGCCCCCAGCAGCGCTTGGGCGATTCCGACGGCCCCGCGGGTGTTCTGCGAGACCTATCCGACGTCGCCCCACTGCCGGACCTCCGACCCGCCGTGCACGCTCTGTCATCTGGCCCCGCCGCCCCGGAACAGCTTCGGCTCCGCGATCGAGGCGATGTTGCTCCCCGGCCAGATGCGGCCGCTCAGCGCCCAGGACTTCGCGGCCGCGCTCCCGGCGGTGCTGCACGCCCTAGAGGGCGGGGACGCCGACGGAGACACCTCGGACAACCTCACCGAGATCCAGGCAGGCACGCTCCCCGGCGACGCCATGAGTCACCCAGATATGGGCGGCTGCCAGAGCACCCTGACCAACCCATACTATGGCGTCTGCCGCTACGACCGGGCCTTCGTGTACGGGAAGATCTTGATCGACTTCTGCGGTCGCTCCCCCACTCGGGATGAGAAGATTGCGTTCAACGCGCTCGGCGAAGCGGCCCAGGTGACAGAGCTCGACGCGACCCTCGATCGCTGCATGGCCAGCGAGCATTGGATCGGGCCTGATCGCCGGCTGTGGAGCATGGCCTATATCAAGATCCGCCCCAACCGCGCCTTCAAGTCGGGCGTCGATCCCGGCGCCATCCCCGCCGGGGACTACAACGACGACTTCAACTATTTCACCTACGTGCACACCGGTGATCGGGACATCCGCGATCTCCTCCTCGGTCAGTACTATGTGACCCGCTCCGCCAGCGCGCCGACGGTCTATACCCGCGTCGAGGACATGACCGAGCATTCGGTGCCCCGGGAGCGGCGCGCCGGAATGCTCACCCAGCGCTGGTTTTTGGCCTACTTCATCATGTTCGCGCCGCTGCAGCGGGCCGCTGCCGCTCAAGCCTATCGCTCCTTCCTAGGGCTCGATCTGGCGCGGCTCGAGGGCCTATACCCGGTCGCGCAGGAGCCAGTGGACTACGACGAGCGCGGAGTATCTCAGCCGGTCTGCGCGGCCTGCCATAGCACCCTCGACCCGCTGAGCTATCCCTTCCGCGACTATGACGGCTTGGTCAGCATGCCCTACGGCGCCTATCAGCCGGGGCGAGTCAGCCGCTTCTTTCCGTTCATGACGAACTTCCAGGCGGTGCCGGAGGCTGGCTCCATCTTTGGCCAGCGGGTGAACAACCTGAGGGAGTGGGCCACGGTGGCTGCCGCCAGCGACGCCTTCTACGCCGCGACCGTCAGCGACTATTGGCACGCCTTGATCGGAAGCAACCCGGACGCGGGGAATACTGAGTATGTCGCGCTGTGGCAGGGGCTGCGGACCACCGATAACTATCAGGTTCGAAGCATGCTGCACCGGTTGATCCGGACCAACGCCTACGGAGTGCCCTAGTGTCCCCAAGCGCGCAGCGAACTCCCGAATGGGGGCTCTAATCGGCCCCTCTTGGTTGACTGTGCTGCTGGGGTTCATCCCGCCGCTGCCCGGAACTACCAGCGTCTCGGTGGCGCTCTTGCCACCCGAGGACTGCGCCCGCTGCCATGGAGGCGGCGACGGCAAGATGGCCCTGGAAGGCTGGCAAGGCAGCCCCATGGGGCACGCCGTGCGCGACCCGGTGTATTTGGCGGCGATCGGCGTCGCGGAGCGAGATCTTCCCGGCATCGGTGACCTCTGCCTGCGTTGCCACGCGCCCGAGGCTTGGCTCAGCCTGCGCTGCATTCCGAGCGATGGGAGCCGCATCCTCCCAGGAGACTCCGGCATCACCTGCTCGGCCTGTCACCGGATGGTGGGTACCTATGGAGGAAACGGACAGTATCTGGTGGCCGATGATGACGTGCTCCGGGGCCCCTACGGCCAGCCGCCCGCCGATCACCGCTCGGTGCGCTCGGACTTCCTCGCGAGCGCCGAGCTCTGCTCAACCTGCCACAACCTCACCAACCCCCTCATGCCCCGGCGTGACCCGGCCACGCGTGCGCGGATGGGCCTCAATTTCTCGGAGCAAACGACCTATTGGGAGTGGGCGGCCAGCAAGTATGCCGAGCCGGGCGGGCGGAGCTGCATCCAGTGCCACATGGAAGAGGATCGCGGCCCGGTGGCGCTGAGCGGCCCTGCCCGCGCGGATCGCTCGAGCCACCAGATCACCGGGGCCAATGTCTTCCTGCTCGACGCCTTGGGAATCCTCGAGCCTGGGCTCAACTTGGAGGCCGAGCTGGAGCAGGGCCGCCAAGCCACGCGCCGCTTCCTCCGCACAGCGGCGACGGTGGAGCTCGTCGATCGCCCCAACCTGCTCCGCCGCGGCGAGACCACGCCGCTGTCGATCCGGGTCACCAACCTCACCGGTCACAAGCTCCCGAGCGGCTATCCGGAGCAGCAGGTGTTCCTCGCCATGCGCTCAGCAGCGCTCGGCCTGGACCGGGGCGCGCTGGATCCTGTCAGCGGAGAGCCGCAGGGCGCGCTCGAGACCTATCGGACCGTACAAGGACAGCACGACGTCGGTCCAAGCCCCCACTTGGCGCTGGCCGACACGGTGTTCTCGGACAATCGCATCCCGCCGTGGGGGATGATCTCGACCACGACGATCGCGCCCGTGGGGAAGGTCTATGCCGAGGTGGAGCCCGGTCGGCTCGCCCACTGGGACGACGTCCGCACGACCCTGGAGGTCCCCTGTAGCTTCGAGGGAACGGAGATCGACGTCGAGCTCGGCCTCTACCACCTGTCGCTGCCGCAGCACTATGTGGACTTCCTCGAGCAAGAGACCCCGGCGAACACACCGCGAGGTCAACGGCTACGGCAGAGCTGGAGCCGGGCCCCAGCGCGGCCGGAGGAGATCGCGCTCCTCAGCCTCCACTTCTCGGTCGATCCAGGGCGCTGCGCCGACGCCGGCGTGGAGGGTACAGATGCCGTGACGACGCCCGACGCGGACAGCCCAGATCGCACCGTCGGCCCCACCGACGCGGGCAGCGACGCTGGAGAGGCGTCAACGACCGCCAGTTGCGGCTGCGCGAGCACCGGCGCCCCCCCCGCCGGACCCGGCCTCGTAGCCGCCGCCGCCGCCGCCACCCTCGCCCTCCTCCGCCGACGCACCAGGCGGCTCAACAGGAGGCGTCGCCTCGAAGCTCCACTCGAAGCTGCCCCGCGCGTCTTCGCGCGTAGTGGCTGTCGCGCGAAGCGCGACTGGTGCCACTCAGACAGAATGCCCACGCCCAGAGCAAGTACAGAGACTCAAATGCCCTACAGACCGAGGTGAACAGCATCAGCGGCCATGGCGCGCGGAGCGCGACTGGTGCCACCAAGACAGAATGCCCACGCCCAGAGCAAGTACAGAGAAACAGATGCCCTATAGGCCCAGGTGAACAGCAAACCGCAGTGGCCTCCGCCGGATCCCTCCGCTATGGTCCGAGCCGCTCATGGAAGCTGTGTTGCCCCCGACGTCATTTCCCAAGACCGAGATCCGGGTCCTGCTCCTCGAGAACATCCACGAGAGCGCCCATCAGATCTTCCGCAGCGAGGGCTTTCAGGTCGAGGCGGTGCCGCGCGCGCTGAGCGACGACGAGCTGGTCGAACGCCTCGCCGCGGGCGTGCACGTGCTCGGGGTGCGGAGCAAGACCAGGGTCTCGGCCCGCGCGCTCGAGGCTGGCAAGCGGCTCCTGGCGGTGGGCGCCTTTTGCATCGGCACCAATCACCTCGATCTGGCGGCGGCCAATCAGTTCGGCATCCCGATATTCAACGCGCCCTTCAGCAACACCCGCAGCGTGGCCGAGCTGGTGATCTGCGAGATCATCATGTTGGCCCGGCAGCTCGGCGACCGTTCGCGCGAGGTGCACGAGGGACGCTGGCGCAAGGTCGCCGCCGGTGCCTACGAGGTGCGCGGCAAGACGCTGGGGATCGTGGGCTATGGTCACATCGGCTCTCAGGTCGGCGTGCTCGCCGAGTCGATGGGTATGCGGGTCCTGACCCACGATATTCGGCCGACCCTACCCATCGGCAATAGTAGCCCGGCCCCCTCCCTCCACGCGCTGCTCGCGGCCAGTGACTTCGTGACCCTCCATGTCCCTGAGACCCCGCAGACCAAGGGGATGATCGGCGCGACCGAGCTCGCCAAGATGAAGGAGGGTGCCTTCCTACTGAATTTGAGCCGCGGGACGGTGGTGGATCTCGAGGCGCTGGCCGCGGCGATCAAGGGCAAGAAGATCGGGGGCGCAGGCCTCGACGTTTATCCCGAGGAGCCGGAGAGCAACTCCGATGGCTTTGAGAGCGTGGTGCGCGGGTTGCCCAACGTCGTGCTCACGCCGCACATCGGCGGCTCTACAGAGGAAGCGCAGGAGGCGATCGGACGAGAGGTCGCCTCGGTGCTGACGAAGTTGGTGAACACCGGCGCCACCTCCGGCGCGGTGAACTTCCCCAAGATCGATCTGCCGGCGACGCCCGAGACGCACCGCATCCTCAACGTGCACAAGAACGTGCCGGGCGTGCTGCGCGACATCAACCGCATCGTCTCCGATCGCAACGCCAACGTGCTGGCGCAGATGCTCGCCACCGACCCCACCATCGGATACTTGGTCATGGACCTCGATCACGAGGTCGCCAACGACGTGCGCTTGGCGATCGCTGAGCTCGAGGCGTCGATCAAGACCCGGATCCTGTACTGAGTTACTGCCCCTGAGGTTTCGACATGAGCGAGCAACTAAGCTTCATCTTGGACCAGCTGAGCGCGCTCCCGGGCCTGCGCTCCCGGGCCATGTTCGGCGGACATGGCCTCTATTCGGGGACGGCGATCTTCGGGATGGTCATCGACGGCCAGACCTATTTGAAGGTCGGCGACAGCAATCGTCCGGACTTTGAGGCGCGGGGTTCGAAGCCCTTCATGTACGCGCACAAGTCGGGCAAGGCGATCGCCATGTCCTATTGGGAGGTGCCCGACGAGGTGCTCGACGATCGCGACGAGCTCCTGAGCTGGGCCCGAGCGTCGTTGCGCGTCGCGGGGGAGAAGACGAAGGCCCCCAAGGCGACGAAGGCCCCCAAGGCCCCCAAGGCCACGAAGGCCCCCAAGGCCACGAAGGCCCCCAAGGCCACGAAGGCCCCCAAGACCACGAAGGCCAAGGCAGCAAAGCCGAAGCCGCGACGCTCCTAAGGCAACCGCCCTCCCGAAGGCCGATCCTCGCGCCGCACCTCCACCACCTCCACTCCCGCGCCCCCGTGGAAGGGCCGCGAGAGCAGCCAGACGATCCCCAGCGCGAGCGGGGTCATCAACAGTAAGTTCGGCGCGAGCAGGAGCCAAGCGACGAGGACGGCCACCAGGACGCAGAGCAGAATCTCCCTCGACCACCGCGCGATGCGCCACCTCGGCGCCTCGGCCCGCGCGCGGTGCACCGCGGCACACGAGGCACAATACGGCCGCTGGTCCACCAAGTAGTAGACGTCCCCCTGGGCCTCCGCCAGACAGTTGCTGCACTGGACCGGCGGGGAGCTCCGCGCGGGCGCTGGGTTTTGCCGCGGCAGCACCGCCGGGGCCTCGGGGGGAGTCGTCGTCATCCCCTTCTTCCGGGCCAGGGCCACCAGCACCACCGCGTCCAAGAGATCTCCCCCGAGCAGCTCGATCCCCGGAACGATCCGCTGCTTGCTGAGCTGATCATCGACGCGGCTCGGCTCTACCATCGCCACCAGCGGCGCCACCGTGATCCGAAAGTTGAGATTTTGGGAGTACGTCTTCTGGGCCGGGTCGCCCGTATACAAGAGCGTCGAGGCTCGCAGCAGCAGGGGCGGCCCCTCGCCGGGCTCGAGGTAGAGGAGCTCTTCGTCGTCGAAGTGCTCCCGCTCCTCAGTGATTCGCTCGGTGATGCTCGGTCCCATCAAGGCCGAAGGCCGCACTCGGAGGCCCGTCACCTGGGCCGTCTCGGTGATCACGCGCTGCCGCAGCCTCATCATCGACACCACTGCGCCGAGCTGAATCGTGAGATCCGTGCCGTCGACGCAGGCGATCCTCGCGACGCCGCCGTCGTGCTCCCGGATGGAACGAGCCTCTTTGAGGGCGGCCCGGTGGGCGCGAAGCTCGGACCTGCTGATCGCCTGACTGCTGACCCCGAGGCCGCTGAGCAGCGCGGCATCTCGGCGCGCCAGCGCGGGGTCAGGAACCACCGCGACCGCTCGGGGCAATCCGGGGAGGCGCAGCCGCAGGCGAGCCTCGTACAGAGAGATACCGCCGCGCTCTGCCACGAGCTCCAGGAGCCGCGGAGGGAGGGACTCCTCGGCCGGAGGTGCTACGACCAGGAGGGTAGGATCGACGGCTGCGGGAGGCGTGCTCACTCAGTCCTCTTTCGCGCTACAGATCGAAGATCTTCCCCGGGTTCAGGATCCCCAGCGGGTCCAGCGCCTTCTTCACGCCCCGCATGACCGCGATCTCTGCCTCGCTGCGCGAATAGGACAAGAACGCCTTCTTCAGCAGCCCGACCCCGTGCTCGGCGGAGATACTTCCTCGGTGCTTGGCGACGAGCTCGAAGAGATCGCGGTCGGCCGCCTTGGTCTCGCGAAAGAAGTCCTCGCGATCCATGGCCTCGGGCTTCATGACGTTGATGTGTAAGTTACCGTCGCCCACGTGCCCAAACAGGCAGATCTCCCAGCCGGGGTAGCGCGCGGCGAAGACCAGGTCGAGCTCCGCGCAGAAGGCGTCGAGCCGAGCGATCGGCAAGGCGATGTCATTCTTGTGAGGGAGCCCAGTTCCGCTCAGGCTCTCGCTGATCCCTTCGCGCAGGGCCCACAGCTCGCGGGCCTGCCCCGGGGTTTGGGCCAGGGTCCCGTCGAGCACCAGACCCGACTCAAAGAGCAAGGCGACCCACTGCTCGAGCTTCTCATCGAGCGTCCGCCCCTCCCCCGGCGCGTCCTCCACCTCGACCAGCACGTGGTAGGGGTGTGTCTCTGCGAAGGGCGAGCGCAGCTTGCGGTGGGCCTGCACGCGCGCGAGGCAGCGGTCAGAGAAGAACTCATAGGCCATCACCGTGAAGGGACCCCGGCGCGCCTGTCGGAAGAGCTCCAGCACCGCCCTCACGTCGGACAGCGCGAAGAGCAGGGTGCGCGTCTCGCCGGGCAATCGGGCGAGCTTCAAGGTCGCCTCGGTGACGACCCCCAAGGTCCCTTCGCTGCCGATGAACAGCTGACGCAGATCGAGGCCGGTGTTGTTCTTCTCCAGGGCCCCGCCCAGCTCGAGCACCTCGCCCGACGCCAGCACGACCTCGAGGCCGAGCACCCAGCTTCTGGTAAGGCCGTAGCGGATGACCTTCACCCCGCCGGCGTTGGTGGCGATATTGCCGCCGACGGTGCTCGAGCCTTTGGAGGCGAAGTCTACGGGCCAGGTCAGACCGGCCGGAGCGCAGTGCTCATGGACCGCCTCGGTGATCGCCCCGGCCTGCACCCGCACCGTGCTCCCCAGGAGATCCAGCGGATCCAGGCGCCGCATGCGCGCCAAGGAGAGCACCAGCTCTCCCTGGGCCGCCAGCGCCCCGCCGGCCAACCCCGTCCGTCCGCCGGAAGGGACCACGGGGACCTGCTCCTGACTGCAGATGCGGAGCAGGCGCGAGACCTCATCGGTGCTGCGCGGAAAGGCGATCGCCCGCGGCCGCGGGGCCTGGACCTTGGTCCAATCGCGGCCGTACTCTGCCAGGTCGGCGGGATCCTCCGAGAGAAAGTCCGCGGGAAAAGCGGCGCGGATCTGCTGGCGCCAGGGGAGCTCGGGGTTCGCCGAAGGGCTCAAGCGCCGGAGTGTCGAGGCCGACTCTCCAGGGTGTCAAGCTCGACGCCGCATGGCGCGCATGTCCGGGAGGCCCGAGCCGGTGGTGTCCACGCGCAAGGCATGAAGCACCCCAGCGTAGATCTCTCGCTCCGGCGTCTGCGCCATGGGTCGCGGGTCACCGGACTCACCATCGAAGCCATGGCTGATGCCGGTCTGCCGATCGACGCCGCCCAGGACCCGGTTGCCATTGACCAGGGGCGAGACCATCAGGACGCCGTTGAAGAGATCGTGGCCGGTACCGAAGGTATCCGAGCCACCCTCGCGCCGCTTCATGCGGCCAAACTCGGTCGCCACGTAGATGAGGGTGCGGTCGAAGAAACTCTCGCCGGTCGCCTCATTATAAGGTTCGTCGCGGAGCAGGCGGACCAGGCCATCGATCACCGACAGCACGTTGCTCCACATCAGGGCCTGGGTGGGGCGATGGATGGTGTGCGCGAAGTCGAAGCCGAGCGGGGGATTGGACAGCCGATTGCCCTCGATCAGGGTGGCGAAGGTCGAAGAGAAGGTCACCGCGCAGGACACCCGGTTCTTGATGAGGAGAAAAGCCAGCGCGGCTTTGGCCTGGAGGGGGTCGGTCAATAAGTTCGGAAAGCGCTCTCGCACCCGTTGACCATCGGGGGACTCGAGGAGGCCGTAGCGGGAGAGTTGTCGGTTCGGCCCGTCCTCCAGCATCATCAAGCGCGTGATCAGGTCGGCCTGCTCGAGGCGCTCGAGGCTCGGCCCACGCTGCTCCTCCCACAGCTTGAGCCGCTCGCTCTTCGAGAAGGTACGGCCAAAAGGCGAGGACTGATCCAGCACCGAATTTCTCAGCGCGCGGGCCTCCATCAAGAGATCGCGTGATGGGACGTCGAGCACCCCCCGCATCCCGTCGAGCCCCATCGGCCAGGACGGCGCGTCCGTGACCGGTACGTGATAGGCGAAGGTGGGTACGGTCGCGTCATGCCCCCGATCGAAGTATCCATCGAAGGACATATTCACGCTGGGCAGGGGATAGTTCTGTCCGTAGGCCGAGGCCACCGCCTCGGGGAGGGTCCGGCCCCGCCACGCGTCGTCCCCGTTCATGGCCCGCTGCTGCGCGATCCGGTGATTCACGCTGGAGCACATGTAGCAAGAGACCATCATGTTCTCGCTATGGTTACGGACGAACGCGGCCTGGTCGGTGGTGAACGGGTAGCGGAGCTGACCGACCCCGTCGAAGGACATATTTACCGCGCGAAAGGGGGTATTCTGGACGTCCGAAACCACGGCGTCAGGGAAGGTGTTGGTGCCTTGCCAGTTGGTGCACTCGGAGTGTCGGATGGCCAGGAAGCTATCGATGATCGAGGCGCCGCCGGCCGCGCCGATCATGATGAGGAAGTAGGGTTCGGGCGCGGGGGCGCCGGCGGCGGGGCGAGGCCGCGCGGCCAGGAAGGAGAGGCCTCCGGTGAGTGAGACCCCGAGCCCGGAGAGGAGCTGACGGCGAGTGAGCTGCGGCTTCTTCATCGGATGCTCCTGACTCAGTAGAACAGGTTCTCGGTGCTGGAGGCCACCATGAAGCACACCATGATCGCCCAGGCCCGGGCTCGCCGCGGGTCGCTCTGGGCCTCCACCGCGCCATAGAAGGTGACCATGATCTCCCGCTCGTGCGGCTCGGGATCGCGGCCCAGGACCCGCTGATAGACCCGCTCCACCGACTGGCGGATCTCGGGCGCGCCGAGGTTCGCGAGGGCTCCGCTGCTGTCGATGGGTAAGTTGCGAAACAGCACTCCCTGAGCCGGGGTGAGCAGATCGCGCTCGACCCGCGCGCGGCAGGCCGAGAGCACGATACGGTCTACGACCATCGGCCCGGTCACCGAGGTGTTCTCGGTGGGGAGCAGGATGCCCGAGCCGTAGGGGTCGGTGCCGAGCAGCGCGATCTGGTGCATGCGAAACGCGTCGGTCGTGCCGAGCTCGGTCGCCAGCGCGCCGGCCGGCAGGTCAAGGGCCTGCGCCAGGTCGTTCTGGAGCACCACGCCACCCTTGAAGCGCAAGGTAGATTGCGCGGCGGTGGCGATCGGGTCGAGCGCGGGGACCTCGGGCCGTACGTAGCCACCATGGTCTGCCCCGGGCGCGCCGTCTCGCCCCACGACGGAAGCGTCGCGGTCTGGCCACCCGTTGGGCAGATAGGCATCGGCGATCACCACGCCGCTGTCGTAGTCGCGGTCAAAAGGGGTGAAGCGCTGGCAGGCGCCCAAAGAGAGGGAGAGGAGCGCGAAGGTCGGAAGCAGTAAGGCAGGCCTGGGCCTACGCATGGGCACCAGATTCACTGATCGCACTGGCACGCGCCAGCGGAAGCCTCGAAGCCTCGCGCGCCAAAGTGCCGCACCTGCTCCGAAATATTTTCGACTGCGGGTTTGCTCGGATGAGCGGCGTTACGAAGAAGAAACACGGCGGAGGCAACGTTTCGTCCAGACCACGTTCGCCTCAAACCACGGTGAAATCGAGGGGCAAGGGCGCGCTCTCCGCCGGCCCCCGAAAGAAGCTGCGCTCCAGGGCCTTGGGGAGATTCGGCATCACCATCTCAGCCTTGTAGGTCACCCGGAGCTTGGTCAGGGCCGGGATGCGACTGAAGCGAAGCGCGCCAAGGACGCAGCTGCCGTCGGCGCCCCGCTCGAGCGGCAAGCGAAACACAGCAGCCGCGGTGCTCCGCGGCGGGACCTTCACATAGCTGCTTGCGGAAACCGGCGGAAGCGAGGCCTCGGGCAGGAGCACGCCGCGCACGAACTGGCGCGCCTCGTCCTCGAGCTCCAGCGTCAGATAGTGGGGATGGTTGACCACGGCGATCAACTCAGCGCCCCGGTTGCCGACGTCGATCAGGATCTCGCCGAGGCGCCGCTCTGCGCTGAGCACGACTTTGGTGGCCATCCCCCTAGCTATACCAGACCCCCGGCTCAGATGTGCTGGCGCAAGAGACTCCACAGGTGCCCGAGCGCCAAGTCCTTCGCGGTGATGTCTTCCCGCCGAAGCAGGCGCGAGCGAGCGACGTCTGGCTCGAAGATCAAGCGCCGCGCCGACGCCCCGACTGCGGCATCATCGAAGAGCACATCGAGCTCGTGGATCTTGCGCAGGCTGAGGTCGTCCAGATTGGAGGTCCCAATCCAACCCCGTCGACCGTCGACCACCAGGACCTTCCCGTGGGCCATCCCGGGGATCTCGCGGATCTCCGCGCCCGCGGCCAAGAGGGCCGGAAAATGAGTGCGCGCCACCTGACAGCAATACTTATGATTATTCTCGGCCGGGATCAGCAGCCGTACTTTGACGCCGCGCAGGGCCGCAGCCAGGAGCTCGCGCTGGACCTCGGCGCTGGTGAGATAGGGATTCTCGATGTCGATCGTCTCTTGGGCCTCGCGGATGAGCTGGATGGTGGCCAGGCGAATCTCCTCGCTCTCACCGGGGATCGTCCCCGCGATCTTGAGCCGCGCTCCGCCGCTGGTCGCCCGGGGCAGCGGGAAGTACTTGGCGCGGATCCCATCATCGTCGAGGCGAGGGTCAATCTCTCCGCCGAGGGCCAGCCAGGTGAGCATCCACTCGGCCTGGACCTGAAGCGCCGAGGGTCCCTCGACCCGAATCGCCACGTCGTGCCAGACGTCGAGATAGTCGTCCCCGACGTTGATCCCTCCCGTGTAAGCGACTCGCCCGTCGATCACGACCTCCTTGCGATGATCGGCGCCGGCCAAACGAACCCTCTCTCCCTGCCCGGGGACTATCCAATTCACCTCCACCTCGACACCGCCTTTGCGCAGTCGATCGACGAGCCGCTCAAAATGTAGCTGACCGGCCAATAGTTGCCCCCGCTCGTCGAGGATGATCCGGACCGGGACACCCTTCTGGGCCTTCCGGACCAAGGCATCGACCAGCTGATCGCAGCGCTGCCCCTCCATCACGATGAAGAAGGCCAGGTGGACACTCTCTTTGGCCTCCCCGATGTCGCGGAGGATGGACTCGAAGGCGCGGGCCCCGCCGGGGAGGACCTGTACCTCATTGCCCGCCGTGACCTCGTGGCGGTTCACCAGATCGGCCCGGGAGATGCGGCGGAGCCGGCGCAGCTCGAGGATCTTGTCGACGGTGGCGGGGAGTCGCCCGTCCAGCGCGGGCCCGTGCAGCCCGGAGGGATCCTGGACGAGATCGTGCAGCGCTTGGCCCGGCGCGCGCCGCAGATGGGCCAGCGCCAAGTCGAGCGCGGCGATCGCGGTCTGACGCTCTTGGCCCGAGAGGCTCAGGTGTATCGCCTCGCGCAGGGACCGAGCGCGGGGCGGCCCAAAGCCGAGCGAGATGGCGACATCGATGGCCGCTAAGTCCTGCGGGCCGTGCCGCCCAAAGAAGCCACGCGGAAACGCACCGCTGGCCAGCGCGCTGAGATCGGTCCGCATGCGCAAGGAGAAGCTCCGCGGATCCAGGAGCTGCTCGCCCAGCAGCGGCGCGCCGCGCGCGGGCTCGGCCCCGAGGCCGAAGGAGACCGCCTGACCGACCGCGGCGATGGAGGGCGGCAACGAGCGCACCCCGAGGAAGTCGCGCGCCCGCGCCCAAAAGCCGGGGTCCGGCTCGCGGGCGGCCTGGTTTCGGGGGAAAGGCGGGACGCGCGGCGTGAGGAGGTCGGGATCCCGGCGGCCTTCGCCGGGCAAGATCAGCCGAGGCAAAGCGGCGGCGGCGGGTAGCGGCAGGAGGAGCCGCCCGCCGGCGTCGCCGGAGATCATGGAGACTCCAAGAAGGCGACTGCCTCGTCTTCGCGGGTGAAGGCCCGGATCGCGCCGTCGATCCCCGCCGCGCGGGCGTGGAGATTGGCCTCGCTGGCCAGCTCCGCGTCATCGACCAGCCGGGCGGCGCGGGCGACCGGCACGGCCTGGCCCACCGCGCGCTCGAGCCGCTCCAGATCTTCGAGCGCCCTGGCGCCCGCCTCCCGCAGCGCGCGAGCGTCGACCAGCAAGCCGACCCGCTCCGCGCCGTCGATCGCCAGCAGGATGGCGGGGAGTTGCCGGGCCGCCTCAGCGATGGCCCCGACCTCGAGGCTCCGCGGCAGGGCGATCCGAACACGTGCCCCGTCGAGGCCGAGGGCGAAGGCGGAGAGTTCGAGTCGATGGCCTGCCAAGGTTTACCCGGTCCAACCCCGGTGGGGCAGACGGGTCGCACGGTCCGTGCCAGCCCGGGTCACAGCCCGGGCGCGGGCGGCCCCGAATCACGCGGGCCCCAATACGACGCCCCGAGGCGCCAATCCGCGCCTGCGAGGGTCAACCGGCGGGCGGCAGGAGGGAGAGGAAGAACTCGGCGGCGGCCTTCTCCTTGCTCGTCGTCGCCAGGCTGAGCGCGCGCTCGGCGTGCGCTCGCGCGGCCGCCCAGTCCTGCAGGCGGAGCAGCGTCTCGGCCAAGTTTCGATGGTGCATCGCGACCGCGGGCTCAAGCTCGACGCAGGCCAGATAGTCATCCCGGGCGGCGCGCTGGTCCTTCATAAGCGCGGCGCAACCAGCGCGCTGGTTCAGCAAGCTGGCCTTGAGCGAAGCGCCAGCGTCCTTCATCCGCTCGTTGATCAACGCGATCGCGTCGCTGGGTGACTTGAACAAGATCGCGCGCCCAACCTCATTGACGATCTGGGACTCTGCATCGGCGAGCGGAGCTGGCCCCGGTCCACCATCCTGGAGATCCACAGAGAGTCGGGGGACTTCCGCCCCCAGCACAGCGCCCCACAGATCTTCCGGATCCTTCCTGGCTAACCTGAGGATCTCCGCCAGGCGCGGGGCGTCTGGTGGAACCGGCACGCCCTCGGCGGCGGGCGCGAGCGCGACCTCTAGCGGCCCCAGCAACTTGTCGGTGCGCATCCCCGACTCGCGCAGCAGGCCCGAGAACAATCGCACGACCTCCTGAGCGATCGCGGCGTCGGCAGCCGGGTACCGGTCCGTGGTGGGGACCCAAAAGGCCTCAGCCAGGGTCCCAATCGCCACGTCCCGGTGACCACGGGCCAGGGCGGCCTTGGCCGCGGCGAGTCGCTGTGGTGCCTTCCTCTGCTCAACGGAGGAACTCATCTCCCCGATCACGTACAAACCTACCGCCGCAGCGACGACGACTCCGAGGATCCACAGCATTGGGTCCCTCCTATCCCAACCGCATACGAGGCTCAAACTTGCCCAGCGGCGATGCGCTCGATGGCCGTCACCTCCTCGGGCAGCAGCTCGACCTCAGCCGCCGCCAGATCAGCCCGGAGGTGCGCCTCCGAGGACGATCCGGTCAGCGGCAACATCCCGACGCTCAGCGCGAAGGCGAAGACGACCTGCTCGGGGCCGAGGCCCGTGCGGGCCCCGATCTGCCGCAGGAGCGCGCTCTCAACCACCTCGGGGTTGGCGGTCAGGAGCGAGAAGCCTTGATAGATGATCCCGTGCTGCGCGCAGAGCCCCCGCACCTCGCGATCCCACCCGCGCCTCGCGTAGCAGCGGTTCTGCACGAAGCGAGGCGGGACCGCGGCGTCCCGGAGCAGCGCCTCGAGCTGCCCGGCTCGGACGTTGCTGATCCCGAGAAGCTTGGCCGCGCCCCGCTGGGCCAGGCCCTCCATCGCCCGCCAAGCCGCCCAGTCTTCGTCGGTCAAGGTGGTGCTGGAGGAAGGCCCGTGCAGCACATAACTATCGAGATAGTTCGTGTCGAAGTGCGCGAGCGTAGAGGAAAAGGACTGCTCGACCTGAGCAGCGACGTCCGCCCGAGGATCGTAGGGCAGCCGATGATCCTGTCCGTCTCGGTGCGTGAATTTACTTTGTAGAAACAGCGCGCCGCGATCGAGCCCGTGCTGGCCAAGAAAGTCAGCCACGCCTTCGGCCACGCCGACCTCGTGATAGTGTTTCCGCTGGTTGGCGGTGTCGATCCCTCGGAACCCGCAGCGCAGCGCTTGGAGGACGAGGGCGCGGGTGCGCTCCTCCTTCCAGGCCGTGCCGTAGAGGAAGCGAGGGAGGGCCAAGGTCACGTTCATGCAGCGGCGAGCCTACCGCTGGCGGGGCCGATTGACCAAGGTGGGCGACCGAGCGATCAAAGGTCGCCGTGTTCATCAACCGCTCCTCACGGGAGATCAACCTTCGGGTGGTGCTCTTTGGTCCGAGCTTCGCCGGCAAAGGCGAGACCTTGGGCTACCTCTATCGGGGCCTGCCCGAGGCCGCCAAGGGCCGCTTGATCAGCGTGGATAGCGGGAGCGAGCGCACCCTCTTCTTCGACTTCAGCCCCCCGGGCCTGGGAGAGATTCGCGGCTTTCGGGTCCGGCTCCATCTGTATGCCTTGAGCGGTGAGGTCCGGTATTTGGCCTCGCCTGAGCTGATCCTCAAGGGCGTTGACGGGGTGGTCTTCGTCGCCGATAGCCAGCGCGAACGCCTCGAGACGAACGTCTATTGGCGCGCCGAATTGGACCGCTGCCTCCGGGCCCAAGGACGAGATCCAGCCTCGGTCCCGCTGGTCTTCCAGCTCAACAAGCACCGCCTGAGCAACGCCGCCAGCCAGAGCGAGCTGAGCGCGGCGCTGGGCGCGATGGACCACCCCATACTATCGGCCGACGCGCTGAGCGGCGAAGGTGTCTTCGACGTGCTCAAGGCGATCACCCGCCAGCTCCTCCTCGCTCTCAAGGACGATCGGCTGCACGAAGTCAGGTTCACTCCGGAGGAGTCTCGCCAGGCCGCGGACTTCATGGCTCGGGCGCGCCTGGTGGGGCACTATGGAGAGCACTTCGGAGATACGCTGGCCGAGTATGAAGCCGCCCTCCCCTGGCCCGACGGCCGGCGCGTCATCGTCGTGGCCCATGGGCCAGCGGAGGGTCGCCCGTACTGGACCTATGCCACGGCCGGCCTCAGCCTGAAAGCGCAGCCGGCCGGCGGTCCCCAGCCCCAGCTCGAGCTCTTGGCCTATGCGCAGGAGCAGAACCAGAGGGTGGCGGACGTGCTGATCGCGGTGGCTCAGCAGATCGCCGGGAGCGGCGAGGACGAAGCCCCGTACAAGATCTACGACACCCTCGACCTCGAGGGACTATCGCTGATCCACTCGACCTTCGTACTCGCTCCGGCCCCCGAGGCCCCAGACCTCCTCGAATTTCCGGCGCCCCACAAAAACCCCGCGAATATTCGCTTCACCGTCGCGGCGGGCGCGGAGCCAGTCACCTTTGTAGCGCTGGTCCCGGTCTCCCCGGCCGAGCTGGCCGAGGCCAACGCCCTCGGCACCCCGGCGCTGCTGGAGAAGCAGCAGGCCCAGGGCCGAGCACGAACCGCTGGCTGGCAGGCGAACAGCTAAGGGCGCGGCGGAGGTAGCTCCTCGTCATCCAAGAACGCGTAGCTCGATCCGATCACCCCCACCAGCGCCCAGCGCGTGAAGCTAGCCGCCTGGGTGTCCTCCACGCCTCCGACGAGCTGCTCGAAGCTCAGCTGCTGCGAGCGGATTCGGGTGCTGCCCGTCCCTCCCTCGAAGCTCACGCCAAACCAGGAAGATACTTGCCTCCCGACCAGCCCGAGCGCGGCGGTGAAGCCGACCATGTGGACCCGGTCGCTGACGTCGGCGGCCAGATCTTCGCTAGAGGTGGCGGAGAAGTCACTGAACCCCCCGAAGGCCAGGTGAACCGTGTCGCTGACCTTGATCTCGACGCCGACGTTCACATTGGGCTGGGCGGTGAGCTGGAGGGACTCGTCCTCGATAGGATCGGGGCCGGCCGGGAGCCCCTCGATCGCGATGGCCCTCAGCGCGTAGGCCTCACGGACCTGGCGAGGGAAGGCCAGCGAGAGATCGGCCGATAGTTGCACCCGGGGGAAAGTATAGGCGACGCCCAGCGCCACCCGGGCCGGCAAGCCGAGCGCGCTCGAGCCGCGCAGGCGCTCGGGGATGGCGCCGCGCAGCTCGCTGTCCGTGCCGGTGCTCCCGATACCCAGCGTCGTTGAGCTGTTGATCTTCGCCTCGCCGAAGATATCCAGCGTAGGCGTGGTGAAGGTGAGCCCCACCGAGAGCTCGGGGATCGGGGTCCAGCGCGCGCCGAGCTTCGCCCTGAGACCGATGGAGATCAGGTCGACGCCCGAGTCGGAGGCCACGAAGTCGAAGCACTGCTCCCCACCGCAATCCGACGGCGTGGAGCTCACCAGGAGCAGGCTGGTGCGCGTCTGGTGGTTTCGCATGAGACCGCCCAGCGCAGCTCCAAAGGCCAGATCTCGGCTGAACTGCCAGCCCACGCCGACGTCGCCCGCCAGAAGATCGTCCCGGACGCTGATGGAGAAGAAGTCCTTCTTGGTCGGCTGCGGCGGATCGGCGGACAGGAAGATCGAGCGGGGCACCGTCACGTTGAGACCCACCCCGACCCGCCCTACGCCGTCCGTTCCGGGCGACAAGACGCGCACGAAGCCAGCGATCGAGGGCAAGGGATGGTAGCTGGTCGCGCCCAGATCCTGCCCCGGCCCCAGGGCGCTCGGGGAGTCGAAGTGGTCGACCATATAGACGTTGGCGGCCAGCTCGACGCGGGAGGTCTCCGCGCAGGCCAGGGCGGCCGGGTTGTAGTGCAGCGCGGCTTCATCGCAGGCGAGCGCGGTATACGCACCAGCCATTCCGGCGGCGCGGCTGCCGAGCGGATAGCTCTGGGTGTTGCTGTAGATCGAAGGCGGCGTGGTCGCTGCTGCCGGTCCCGCCAGCGCTCCTAGGCCAACGACAAGCCAGACCGTGCAGTGGCGCATGGCCTCCTTATGACAGCGGTCCGCGCCGGACCGCAACTCAGTCGATGTCCTCCACGATCGCATAGTCAAACGTCGCGGCGGCCCCGCCGACGGCCTTCAGGAAGCGAGGTAGGTCCGAGAGCTGGATGTTCTGGCAGCCGACCGAGATCGGACCCGCGTAGATCGTCCCATCGACGATATTGCCGTCGGTGTCGAAGCCATAGTGAATGCGGACCGCGCCGATGCGGTAGCCGCGGGCCTCGGACTTGGCCTTCTCGTCCGGGGAAAAGGCCCCATCGCCGTCGAGGTCACGCCACGCCGGCAAACTATCTCGTCCATGGTCCAGCAGCCGAAACGCCGGAGCCGCTTGGCCGAGCACCCCCCAGGACCAGGGCCCGCTGGCGCGATAGATCCCGGGCCGCGGTGTTCCGAGGTCTTTCTTTCCATCGCCGTCGACGTCCGGCACGAGCTTCCCGTCCGGATTGACCAGCTGCGAGGGTCTGGTGGTCCCCTGGAAGCGCTCCACGGTGCCGTCTTTGGTGAACACGACGATCTCATCCTTGAAGTCGGTGGTGACCTCGTCGCCGCGGCGCTTGGCGACGACCGTGACCTTGTCGGCGGGCACTGGGACTCCATGGGCCTCGGCCCAGGCCTTTTCGACGGCAAAGGAGCCGACCTCCGCCGCCGGCGCCGTCTCGGACGCGCTGTCGACGTAGCTCTTCCACAGCACGCGCCGCGCCGCGTCCCGGGCTTCGGGGGTGACCGCCCCGCTCTCTGCCGTCTCCAGCGCCTCAGAGACGTCGCGGCTGATCAGCCGAGTGCTGGCCTGGGCCCGGCCGACCCCAAAGAGCGCGGTGGCACCCTCGAGGGCCAGCACCACCTTGGCCAGCGAGCGCGATTCTGGTTCGCTCAAGACGTGCCGCGGCTTCGTGCCCCGGGCCTCATAGTGGTCGTTGGTCGCGAGCCCGCCCCCCGCTTCGCTCGACGCGTGGAGCGGAGCGACCCCTCCCGCAGCGTCGGCCGAGCCCTCGCCCCGGGCGAAGCGCGACAGCAGCCGAGCGGCGAGGCGGAGCACCGAGACCATAGAGAGCTTATCGCGGGGCCCGAGAGAACGGTGTCCGGCGCGGTCCCGCGTGCCCCCGAGAATCGTCGCTCAGGGCTTGGGCAAGACGCGGAGCCGCAGGCGCTCTGCGACCGCGGGGTCCAACTCGATGGTTCCTCCCAGTTGACGATGGAGCCCACCTACCAGCTGAGACATCTCGCCCCCAAAGCGGAGGCACCAGTCACAGCCCGAGAGATGGGCGTCGATCTGAGCCCGCGCCTCCGGCTCCAGATCACCATCGATATAGTCGGAGAGCTTCGCCAGCACTGCCAGGCACCGGATCCCGGCGATCTCTCGATCATTCGCGGCCATCGAAGCCTCCTTTCTTGAGCACCGCGAGCAGACGGAGCCGCGCGCGATGCAGCCGGCTCTTCATCGACGCCAAGCTGATCCCCAGCGCCGCCGCCGTCTCCTCCCCGGAGAGGGAGAGCACATCCCTCATGAGCAAAACCTCGCGTTCGCTGGGGTCGAGCTGGGCGATCCCTCGCTCCAGCGCCTCGCGCCGATCGACCAAGGAGGCCAGGTCCTCGGGGCTCTCCTGGCCCCAACCGGCCTCGGCGCCCAGGGTCTCCAAAGAGACGGCGGTGCGATCGATGGCGCCGGCCTTCCGCGACAGCATCCGGGCCTCGTTCTTGGCGATCCCGAGCAGCCACGAGAGCACCGAGCCTTCACCCCGGAAGCTACCGGCCTTTTGGAGCGCCCGGAGGAAGGTCTCCTGCAGCGCGTCCTCCGCCGCCGAGGCCGGGAGGAGGCGCACCAAGAAGCGATGCACCTTCCCCTGGTGACGCTCCACCAGCTCGGCATAGGCGCGACCATCGCCGCTCGCGGTGCGGGCCAGCAGGGTCGCGTCGTCTGTCAGCGAGGGGCCCACCGAGGCTCCAGGTTTCAGGTGTGCTTGAGGCTGCAGGTGCTGAAGCCGAACACTGTGTACAGCGGGCAGCTCCCGATCAGGCCAGTCGCCAAAGGAATGAGGCCCAGGAGACCAAAGGGGGTCTGCGGCCCGACGAAGACCAGCGCCAAAGCGCCGAGGCCGATGATGACCCGCAGGATGCGCTCGAGGTTATGTACGTTGGTGGGGAGGAGCTTGTTGTTCATGATGACGCCCTTTCACCACTTAGATGCGGGGGGCCCGGGAAAGGATTCTGCAGATCGCCCTCGCGAGGGTATTCAGGCGGCTATTCGAGGCGGGCGATCCCATCGAAGACCACGACCGTAGGCCAAAGACGTGGGGTTCTGCCTGGCAACGCGAGCAAGTCAGCCTCGGCGTCGGCGGTTCAGGCCGTAGAGCCCGAGCAAGATCACCCCGGGAGTCAGAGCCCACACCGACGCTTCGCCGCGTTCACCGACCGCGGCGCAGCCACCGCTGCGGCGAACGCTGCTGCCGCCGCCGGTGCGACCACCGCCGCCGCCGCCGCCCGTGGCGTCCCTTCCACTGCCGCCGTCGACACCGGGGTCTGCGGCGTCCGCGCCGGGATTTTCGGCGTCTGCGCTGGGATTACCGGAGTCCGCGCCGGGATTGCCAGCGTCCGCGCTGGGGTTGCCGGAGTCCGGGAACACGAAGCCCGAATCCGGAACCGGCTCCACGCCAAGGTCAGCAAACCCAAAGTCCGGGACCTCGTTGGCGTCGGGGAAGAAGAAGCCAGCGTCAGAGGGGGTCGCGTCCGGGAAAAAGAAGCCGGCGTCGCTCGAGACGCCACCGTCGGTGCGGACGATCGGCGGGGTGCAGGCCTGCAAGGTCGCGCCACTCGAGAAGTTGAGCGTCTGACAGGTCTGCCCCGCGCCACAGGTGCCGTTTTGGCAGTGCGCCAAGCAGGTCGGGCCGTTGCCGTTGCCGGTGTCCACGCAGGTGCCATCGATGCAGGAGTTATATGGGTTGGCGCAGGACGCGCCTTCGGCCAGGGGTGGCCCGCAGGCGCCGACGTCGGTGCCCACGAAGTCCCCGCAGATCAGGCCGCTGCTGCAGGTCCCTTGGTCCCCGTTGCCGGTGCAGTATTGAACGCAGTAGCCCGTGCACATGTAGCCCGAGGGACAGCTGTTGGTGGTGCAGGACTGAGCTGGAGCGGTCGGCGTGTACCCGCTGAGGTTGGTGCAGTCGTCGGAGCGCGGATGGCAGACGTTGCGGCCGTCCTGGAGCGGGATGCAGGTGTAGTCGGCGCCGCAGCCCCCGAAGCTCCCGCCCGGGCTCGGGCAGGGACTCAAGCAGCGCCCGGTCCCGGCCGCCGTCTCTGGGATACCGGAGACGCAAACCTCAGCCCCCGTACATGCATGGGTGGCGTCACAGATATCGCAGCTCGCCGCCCTCGCCTCGCTCGCCAAGAGCCCAGCCGAGAGCAACGACCACCACAGGAGACCGGTACCGGAGCGCATCGACGCTGATACGCCTACTGAATGGGGATCCTACCCCGTGATGGCTCGCATGCCCGCGTGGTACGTCGGCCCCTCGACGGCGGTGCGCTGGTCAGGGGCAGGCCTGCTCTTTGGACTTAGTCACGGGGTAGAGCGTGACCAAGGCCCCATGGTCGAGCACCAAGAGCTGCTGGATCTCTCCTTGCCCCGAACGGGTGGTCACCAAGCAACCCTTGGCGCGGGGATAAGCGCTGGCAGCCCGGGTCCCTTCGACGAGCAAGGTCGCGGCGTCATAGCCATAGGCGTAGCCCTTCTCGGGATCTTCGACCACGCCTTGGTCGGTCGCGGCCTGAACGCCGACCGTATAGACCCGGTCCTTCAGCAGAGACTCCTTCTTGTTCTTGGGGAGGCGGCCGGCCAGGTCCTTGGACTGCAGCTCGGCGTAGCGCCCGATCCAGTGCATGCCGGCCAGGCTCGAACCCTTGATTTGCCCGCAAAACACGTGCTCAAAGCCGCGCCGGGCAAACCACAGCTCGGCGGCGGCCTCCACGACGTTGTCGGCGGGCAGCACGGCCTTCAGCTTGTTGCGGATCTCTCCGTCGCGGGTCAGGAGGGCCGCGAAGTCGTGGCGCGAGGCCTGGCTTCCAAGGGGCCCGCACAGCGCCAAGATCTGGCGATCGAGCGCGTTCAGCTCAGGCGCGCGCGGCGTCATGTCTTTGGGGCCGTCGTCTTTGTCGTCGAAGAAGACCGCGAACTTTCGCGCTGGCGGGTCGGGCACAGGTGGCGCTGCGTCCGGCGCCGCGGCCGGCGGAGGCGCGCCCGGATCTGCGGGCGCTGCTGGGGCCACGTCCTCGAGGGTCCCGCAGCGCTCACTGACCCAGCGCTTGGCCGGCGCCGCTCCGGGGACGACGATCTGGAGGAACTTCCCGCCCGGCTTGTTGCGGGCCACGACCTGGTAGACCGCGCCCTTGCTCAGGCGCAGCTCGGCTTTGTCGAGCTTCTTGATACTCTTGCCGGCCGGACACTCTTCCGCGGCCCGAAAACTGGCGCGCAACGTCGTGCTGGCCAGCGCGGGATCGGCGGTGAGTACGACCGTCACCGCCACGCTCAAAGCCACGGAGCCGCGCACGGACAGAGCCTATCGAGCCAAGCGCGAGAAGGCGAATGTTTCTTAAGCCCTATGGGCACATGGGAAACAGCAGGCGGAGCGTGGGGTCGCTGCAGAGACAGTTGCGCTCGGCGGTGGTGAAACACGGCCCATAGTCCGCGCCGGCGAAGTACAGGCACACCGGCGCCGTGTTGGGGCAACGGGCCATAACGAAGCCGCCGCAGTTGGGCATGACGGGAAAGCACCGATCGCTCGTGCAGGCTAGGTTTCCTCCGCATTCGACCCCCATCGAGCACTGGCGACCCAGCGCGCCGCAGCCCATCGAGCCGGCGTCCGTGGCGCCCGCATCGGCGACTTCGCCCGCGTCCACGACCATCCCCGCGTCCTCGGCGTTGCCCGCGTCCACCGGAGCGCCCGCGTCAGCGGCGAGCGCGTCGGTCCCCAAAGCATCACCGCTCCCTGAGCCGTCGAGGTCCGGCAGCGCGTCCAGCAACAGGCCGCGGTCGGTGGGGAGCGCGTCGACATCCCCGCTCGCATCGCGCGCGAGTCCCGCATCGGAGCTCGTCGCGTCGAGCTCGCCCGAGCTGCTGGAACACCCGAAAAACAGTAGTAAAGCCAGGGTAGGGAGCGCCAAACGCATCCCCTCCGGATAGCGGCCTCAAGCGCTGCTTGGCGAGGACTTTTGCTCCAGGTTTGTGCTAGTTATAGCCCCGCGTCTTCATGGCATCCTCGATCGTCGGAATCGACCTGGGCACAACCCACTCGCTGCTCGCCGTCATGAAAGGCGGCCGGCCAGAGATCATCCAAAACCGCCTGGGAAAGCGGATGACCCCCTCGGTGGTGGGTCTCGACAAGCACGGACAGGTTCACGTCGGCGAGAGCGCCAAGAACCAGTTGGTGTCGGCCCCCGAGCGCACGATCGTGGAGGTGAAGCGCAAGATGGGCTCTGGCGAGCGCGTCACGCTGGGCGAACGCAGCTATACGCCGCAGGAGATCTCGGGCTTCGTGCTCAAGTCCCTCAAGGACGACGCGGTGCGCGCGCTCGGGGAAGACAGCCTGGAGGCGGTGGTGACCGTGCCGGCGTATTTTACCGATGCCCAGCGCCAAGCCACCAAGGACGCTGGAGCGCTGGCCGGGCTCAAGGTCGAGCGCATCCTCAACGAGCCGACCGCCGCGGCGCTGGCCTACGGCCTCGACAACCTCGACAAGGAGCAGTTCGTCCTGGTCTATGATCTCGGGGGCGGGACCTTCGACGTCTCCGTGCTGGAGATGTTCGAGGGGGTCCTCGACGTCAAAGCCTCCGCTGGCAATAACCACCTCGGGGGGGCCGACTTCGACGCCGCCATCGTCGAGTGGCTCCTCGGGCTCCTCCAATCCGAGCTGAAGGTGGACGTCCGGAACGACCCGCGCGTGCTGGCCCGGCTCAAGGTGGCCGCCGAACAAGCGAAGATCGAGCTGTCCAGCGTGATGAGCGTCCCGATCGTCTTGCCCTTCGTGGCGGTGAAGGGCGGCGAGGCCTTGACCTTCGAGACCGAGCTGACCCGCGAGATCTTCGAAGGCCTGGTGCGCGAGCCGCTCCGTTCCACGTTGAAGCCGGTGGAGGCCGCGCTGCGCGACGCCAAGCTGGAAAAGAGCCAGATCGCGGAGATCGTGCTGGTCGGCGGCAGCTCGCGCATCCCGATGGTGCACCTCTTGCTCAGCGAGCTCTTCGGCAAGGCCCCTCGCGGCGGCGTGCACCCGGATGAGGCGGTGGCCTTGGGCGCGGCGATCCAAGGTGGCCTCAAGTCGGGGGCGATCAGCTCAGCCACCGGCATCATGATCGCCGATGTCGCGCCCTTCACCTTGGGCGTCGAGGTGATGGGCAACGCGCGCGAGCACCGCGTGACCGGCTTGTTCAGCCCGATCATCCCGCGCAACTGCAAGGTGCCGGTGTCGCGGACCGAGACCTACTTCACCACCAGCGACAATCAGAAGGCCGTCGAGATCCGCGTGTATCAAGGCGAAGATCGCTTCGTGCGAAACAACGTCTTCCTCGACGCCTATACCGTGGATGGTCTCCCGCCGCGTCCGGCCAGCGGTGAGAGCGTCGACGTGACCTTCACCTACGACATCAACGGGATCTTGAACGTGAAGACCCGCGTGAACTCCACGAGCAAAGAGGCGGTGCTGGTCGTGGACAAGAGCGCGCAGCGGATGTCGCCGCTGGAGCGCGACCTCGCCAAAGAGCGGCTGGAGCGCGACTGGAAGCCCGGCGGCTCCGGGTTGGGGGCGGCCAAAGCGGCCGAGCCGGCGAGCGAGATCCACCGGCTCCTGAGCCTCGCGGAGGCCAAAGCGCAATCGCTCCCTGAGGATCAAAAGAAGGCGCTCCTGGCCCGGATCGAGGCACTGAAGACCGCCCAAGCGGCCAAAGACGCCGCCGCCACCAGCCAAGCCGAAGCCGCGCTCACCGACCTCCTCTTCGACCTCGACCCGTGACGCTCACCGAGAAGAAACGGCGGGTGGTGCTAGAGCCCGAGGACGCGGAGGCGCGCTACGCGTTGGCCGAGGCCTTCTTCACCGACGAGCAGCTGGAGGCGGCCCACAAGCAGCTCACGGTGGCCCTGAAGTTGTCGCCGGAGCACGCCAACGCTGGCCGGCTCTTGGAGCGCGTCAAAGACCGCCTGGGCCAGCAGCCAGACCTGAGCAAGCCCGAGGCTTGGCCCGAGGCAGCGAGGCGCTTCGCTCGGCAGGATCGGCTGGATGACGCGATCCTGTACCAAGAGGCGGCCTGCCTGAGCGGAGGACAGGACGTGCCGGCCTGGCTCGAGCTGGCGGATTGGTGCGCCCGGCGCCGCCTGTGGGATCGCGCGCTCTTGGCCTATGGCGCCGCGCTGCGGCTCTCGCAGCGCGAGCCGCGGGTGGTGGAGGCCCGAGACGCGCTGTTGTCGAGGCTCGGCCTGGCGGGCGTCGACGTGCTCTCCGAGGCGCCGGAGGGGGCGATCAGCACCGCTGCGCGCGCGCTCGTCGACGGCGATGTAGCGGCCGCCAAGCGGGCGCTGATGCTCGGCGCCAAGGATCCGGAGCACGCCGCGCTCGAGCGCGCGCTCAAGGCCGAGATCGCAAGGGCCGGAGGGCAGGCCCCACGGACCGAGCCCGGCAGCGCCTTCTTCGGCACCAGCAAGCCACACGGCACGCTCGGCACGGGGGTGATCGGCGTGCTTGGCTGGTCCCCCACGGGCGGCGCGGTCTCCCCGCTGGAGGCGGCCGCGGTGGTCGGCAACGGTCAGCTCCGCTTCACGGGCAACGTCGGAGAGAGCGGGCGAGAGGCGGGCCTGGTGGCGCACACCTGCCTCAAGGCGATGGCCGAGCCGCTCGACATCACGCTCCTCGTCGGCACACGGGACCTGCACCTGCACTTTACCGACATCGAGCTCGGCAAAGATGGCGTCTCCTCGGGCCTGGCTTTGACCCTGGCGGGCGTGGCCGCGCTCAAGAACCAACGGCTGGCCCCGCGCCTCGGAGCGACCGGAGCCATCACCCTGCACGGAGAGGTGCAGCGGGTGGACGGGATCTACGAGAAGGTGGTGGCGGCGCGCCTGGCGGGCCTGCGGCGGGTGATCTTCCCCCGCGAGAATCGCGAGGACTTCGACAAGTTGCCCTCCCTGGTCACCGCGGGGATGGAGCTGCGGCCGGTCACCCACCTAGAGGAGGCCTTGGCGCTGGCCTTGCAAACTCATGAGTGAGTTGCCCTTCAGCAACGATCCCTATGAGGTCCTGGGGGTCGCCCGGGAGGTGAGCGAGAAAGACCTCAAGCGCAGATACTTTGCCCTGCTCCGCCAGTTTCCCCCCGAGACTCACCCCGAGGAGTTCAACCGCGTCCAGCAAGCCTATGCGGTGCTCTCGGATCCCGAGGCCCGCGCGGCCCTGGAATCGACCGGCCCATTTCAGGAGGTCGAGGAGCCTTACCGGAGCCGGCTGCGCGAAATCCTCCAGAACCTGGACTCGGAGCGCGCGGACTTTGCCCGGGTGGAGCTCAAGACTCTGGTCGAAGAGCGCCCCGACCTCAGCGAGGCGCGCAACCTCCTGCAGCAGGTGCTCTTTCGGCAGGGCCAACACGCGGAGGCGGAAGCCGAGGCGCAGGAGCTGGTCCGGCAGTCTCCCCAAAACCCCTTCTTTCGTTACCGCTGGGCCCTGTCTTTGCGGACGCTGGACCGAGTCCCCGAGGCGATCGAACAGGTCGAGGTCTGGCGCGACCTCACCGAGAAGAAGGCGGTCGAACCGTGGCAGTTCCTGGCCGAGCTCTTGGCGGTGCAGGGCCGGGTGAGCGAGGCGATCGAGTGCCTGACCGAAGGGATGAGCTACGTCCCAGAGCCGCTGGCGCTCTTGATGTCGCGGATCCGGATGTATGCCAACGGTCTATACTCGAGCCGCCTGGCCCCCGATCTCGCCGAGCTGGCCCGCGGGATCCCGGAGAGTGACACCCCGGCCCGGACCGCGGCCGCCGCGCGCTTGTTCAGCATCGCCGCGACCTACTTTGACCGCGCCAAACCGGATCAAGCCAACCAGATCCTCCGCGAGGCCCACGCGCTCCGGGAGAAGAGCGAGGTCCTGCAGTTCCCGGTGTCCTTGAGCTTCGAGCTGAGCGAGCTCCCTTCCAGCACCCAGGAGTGGCTCGAGCAGGAATCCAAGGAGGTTCACATCTTTCGAGTGGCCAAGGCGACGGGCACCGAGATCAGCGCCCTCGACTGGATCGCGCTGATCGTGCTGGCCACGCTGGTCGGGATCGGCGTCAGCGCGGAGGCTTGGACCTGGGGCGGCGCGGTGAGTTACTTCGCCTTCCTCGCCACCTTCGGCGCCCTGATCGTGGAGGCAATCGCGCGCCGACTAAGGCAACGCAAAAAGGCGCTGCCCCCGATGACCTCGCTACACCCGTGGTACTTATTGAGCACCGAGGAGGACAAACTATCGGTATTTCCGCTGGTGAACCTCACCGACGTCTCGCCGGCCATGAGCAACCAGCTCGTCTCGGTCCGGCTGAATTTTGGGACCCGGGTCGTCGTGGTGAACATCTCTGACCGAGACCTGGCTCAGCGCTTCGCCGAGACAATTACCAACCTGCGCAGCCGAACCTTGGACCTGCTCGACACCGGCATGATCGAGGCGGACCAAGGCTATGAGTTCATCCCCGCGCCGATGCTGGATCCGCAGTGGAAGTCTCCCCTGGCCGCGGGGCGGCGAACGGCCCGCCGACAACGGGTCGCGGTCACGGTGGCCATCAGCGCGCTCCTCACGATCTTCTGGGCCAGCGAGGGCACGCGGGCCTTGAAGGTTCGATCCTGGGCCAAGCTGGTGAACAACGCCTCGATCGCCGCCGCCGAAGCCGCAGAGGACGCGAAGGACGTGGCCCCGGAGGACCAGGCGCTGGTGTCCAAGGTTCGAGCCCAACGGCTAGCCCAGACGCTGGAAGACTTGAGCGCTCGGGCCCGCGACGAGGAGCAGCGGCGGCGCATCCTGAGCTGGGCCACCCACCTCGAGAAGGGTCCGGTCGATTTGGGGTGGAGCATGACGTCGCTCGACACCAGCGCGGCGGAGGCTAAGGACCCGGTGTGGGCGGCGATCGGGGAGGAGTTGGCGCGCCACACGATTTGGGATTTGGTCCTGACCAGGGCCGCGCCCCAGCTCCGAGATAGTTTGCTCTTGTCCACGCGCGCGACCGCCAGGGTCATGGTGAAAGGCCAGCTCAAGCCTGGCCCGGCCCAGCTCCGGCTCGAGGGTCAACGGAGCCCGCTGCCAGAGCTGGAGCTGACCTTGGACTCGGGCGATGGAGCCCCGCTGACCCTCCTCGTCGGGTTGGATAGCGCCGATCTGCCGCCGCTGCGCAGTACGCCGGACCCGCTCGCTTTGGGGCGCACCTTGGCCCAGGCCCTCCGCAGCAAAGCCGCCCGCCGTATCGCGATCGAGCTCGGCTTAACGCCGCTCGATCGACGCTGAGATGGCGGAGGGCTCGGACGACACCGGGGGCCACCCCTCGAGCAGCCGCGTCGCTATCCCGTCGGTGTCGAACGCCTTGAGCGAAGCGATCGCGCCCGCAGGCCCGCCGATCGCGGGTCCTGACCCCTTGATCCGCGTCTTGGCCGGGACCGCCGGAGCGCCTTGCATCTCGAGGTAGCGCGCGCGCACCAACCACAGCACCGCCAGCTGCTGGTCGGTGAGTCGATCATCCATGACGGGGCCGGACGTGCCCGTGCGCAGGAAGGCGAGTAGTTCAGCCCGCAGCCCCGGTCCCATCCCGAGCGCGAGCGGAGAATCGGCGGTCAGTCCCCGGCGCCAGCCCTCGAGCAAGACGGCCAGGCGCAGCGGCGAGGGGATCAACGCGAGCGAGACCTTGGGGAGCTGAGAGGCCTGCTGTAGGGCGAGATCCGGCTGCTTGAGGGCGGCGAGCTCGAAGCTCCGAAACGCGCTGGTCTGCTTCACATTGAGACCCGCCATGCTCTTATGTGCTTCCCCCGGGGCGGGAAACAGCACCGCGAGCGCGGCCCGCTGCTCGGCCTTGAGCAACGTACGTTGCGCCTTGGCCCCGACGCGCTGGGCGGCGCCTAAGTACAGGAGCGCGTCGTCCAGAAGCTCGGGCCGGTGGGCGGTGAAGCCAGCCTCTAGCGCTGGATAGGTCTCGCTGAGTAGGCCGAGCCGGATGGCGTTGCGCCAGCGGAGCGTGCGCGCGGGACCCTGCTCTTGAGCCGCTGGGCTCAGGCGAGCGAGGGCCTCCTGCGACTTGGCGGGATCGGCGTAGAGCCGCGCCAGCGCGAGGCTGATGAGGTCGTCCGGTCCCTCCGCGCTGGCCCGGAGGAGCAGCGCCAGCCGCTCGTCTCGCGGCAGCAGCGCAGCATAGCGGACCACATCGGCAGCGCTGTGATCGGCGGCCTCGGCCCAGGCTTGAAACTGCGGCCTGGCGCGCTCGAGCTGACCGCTGCTGATGGCGACCATGTGGAGCTGGGCGCGCTGGCGCTCATCTGCGGGCGCGATCGCTTCGCCGGACGCGCGGGTCGGCTTGGCCTTAGCCGCCGCCAGCAGGCCCTCGAACACGAAGACCCAGGCATCATCGCTCTTCACGCCGGGCAGCGCGGCCTCCAGGCTGCTGAAGCGCTGGGCGGTGAGCAGGAGCGACATCACCAACCCCGGGCTGCCCTTGTTCTCCGCCCATTCGACGCAGGTCCCGAGCCCGCCTCCCGCCGTCACCACCCGGGCCTGCGCGCCCGCGCCAGCGTTCTGGAGCAGGCCTTTGGGGTTGTTCACCTCGAGAATCCGCTGGCCGCACCAGCCCGTTCCGCCGCGGGCAGAGGCGATCGGAGCGGCCCCGGCGACGCTATAAATCGTGATGATCGGGCTGCCCTGGACGACGACCGCCTCCGACTCGAGCAAGACACCCTCTTTGCTCCGCACCTCGAGGAGGTGGGTCCCGATCGCGGTCTCTACCGGACCGGATTGCCCGGCGGTGCCGAGCGAGATGGAGCGCCCGTCCAAGGACACCGCCACGGGCGCCGGGAGCACGTTGACGATGTAGAGCTTGCCGCTGCGCCGCTCGATCCAGGAGCCGATCAGGACCACCAGGAGCGCCAGCGGGACCCCGACGACGAACACCCAGCGCCAGAGCCACGCCATTACCCGAGACTCATCTCAAAGTTCGGCGCTCGCTGCAAACGCCGATTGCTCGACGTCCATCCACACCGAGCCCTTCGGGCGCAGGGTCACGAGCGCCTCCGCCTTGGTCGGCTTGCCCCGGCGGCTCAGGCGAAAGCGCTGGGCGATCGTGGCGAGGACGAGCTGTCCTTCGAGCATCGCGAAGTAGTTCCCGGGGCAGACGCGCGGCCCAGCCCCAAAAGGCAGATAGCTCCCCCTCGGCCAGCGCCGATCGGCTCCGTCCAGGAAGCGAGCGGGATTGAAGCGCTGGGGAGCGGTGAAGGGGTCAACGCGACGATGGAGCGCGGCGAAGTTCACGAAGACGGTGGTCCCCGCTGGGACTTCCCACGGTCCGATCTGCGTATCGACCTTGGCCAGCCGCGCCGTGAAGTACACCACCGGATAGAGGCGCAGCACCTCCTTGAACACACCGAGCGTATAGGGGAGCCGTTCGGCGTCGGCATAGTTGGCGGGGCGGTTCCCCAGCACCTCCGACACCTCTTGCTCTAGGCGGGCCCGCACCGCGGGGTGCGCCGCCAGGAGCTGCCAGGCCCAGGTGAGCGCGTTGGCGGTGGTCTCGTGGCCCGCCAGAAACAGAGTCAGGACCTCGTCGCGCAGCTCTGGGTCGCTCAAGCCCTTCCCGGTGTCCTCGTCTTTGGCCCCGAGCAACATGGAGAGCACGTCGACCTTCTCCTCCCCGGTGGCCCGGCGCTCTCCGATCACGCGCATCACGATGCGATCGATGCGCTCCACGACCTGCTTCAGCTCCCGGGCGCTCTCCGCCAAGGGGCCGGGCAGGATCGGCAAGGGCTCATTCATCAGCCGGATCAGGATGCGTCCGGCGGCGCTGAAGCTCTCCTCCAAGATCTGCCCTTCGTCCTCGGAGGTGCTATGAAACAGGGTACGGCTGACGATCCGCAGCGTCAGCGCGGTCATCTCCTTGGCGATGTCTACCTTCTGGCCCCAGCCGGGGAGCGTGCGCGCGGTCTCCTCCACGATCGCGTCGGCGTAGGCCAAGACCCGCTTGGCTTGGAAGGCGGGTGCGACGATGCGACGCGCGCGCTTGTGGATCGGATCTTCGCTGGCGAGGAGCCCGTTGCCGATCATGGGCCGCATGTACATGTAGAGCGCTGGGCTCTTCAGATAGTCGTCGCTCCGCTCGGAGAGGACCTCCTGCACGAACGCCGGGGCGTTGACATAGACCCCGTTCAGCCAGCCAGTGCGGACCTGGCCGATGTCGCCGAGCTCCTGGCCCACCCGCAAGAAGAAGCCGAAGCGATCGGCGCGAAAGGCGGCGAGGTGATCCAGCTCAGGATCGCCGTCCAGGGCGGGCAGCTCTGACCAATGCATGAGCGCGCATCATCGGCTCATTTGTAGGTGCGGAATAGTCGGGTTCCTAGCTTTCGCGGGGCAAGAGCCCATCGAAGAGGACCGTGCCCCGGGTGGCGGCGCGAGCGTCGATAAACCGCACCCGAACCTCATCGTTCAGGGGATCGAGATCGATCGTGGTCACCGCCGGCCACACCGCGGAGCCATAGGCGAACTGCCGCGAAGGATAGATGTCTTCCCGCGGGAGGTACCCGGCATCGGCCAGCGAGGCGATCGGGTTGGGCCCGTTTCCAGTGGGGCCCACGGTGACTTCCCAGAAGCGCCGCGCCGGGCCCTCGGGCTCTACCCGCATGATCAGGCCACAGTGAAAGTCCCCCGACAGGAATAGAACGTTCTCCACCTTGGCTTCGATCAAGCGATCGAGGAGGCGCTGCCGCTGGGCCTCATAGCCTTGCCAGCGATCGCCGCCGCCCGCCGCCCATAGGTTGCCGAGGCGCGCGAAGGGCACGGAGCTGAGCACCACCTTGAAGTGGGCGGGGCTGGCGACCAAGCCCTCGCTGAGCCAGCTCAGCTGCGCCTCGGAGAGGTAGGTGGCCTGCGGTCCATCGCGGGTGCTCGGGATGCGCTCGCTGCGGGAGTCGACGACAAAGAACTCGGCGGTCTTCCCCCAGCGATGGCTGCCCCAGATCCGCTCCGGGGTCTGGTCCGTAGCGATGCTCTCCAGCGCAGCCTGCTTGGCGGCCGCCAACTGCTCGGGGTGCTCGGCGGCCAGCACGACCGGGTCGAGGTTGTTCATGAACTCATGATCGTCCCAGGTATAGTACAGCCCCGCGCGCCCCAGATGGTCTCGATAGTTCCCCTCATCGAAGGTCTGCTGCCAGATATTTCGATAGTCTTGGAGACTCACCGACCCGTCCGCGTAGACGAAGTCTCCGAGGTGGCAGAGGACGTCCGGTGATTCGTCGAGCGTCATCCGCACCGCGTCAAAGGGCGCGTGCTCGAGCTTGGTGCAGACGAGGGCCCCGATCTTGAGCGGCCGCTGATCGTCGCTGCCATGCGCGGTGCGAAAGCGGCCAACCGGGGAGCGGCGACCGTCGTCGGTGGTGAAGACGTACTCATACCAGCCGGGGCCCAGGCCCGAGGCCGTGATCTTCGCGAAGCCATCGACCAGCGGAGCCGCGACCTCGAAGACCATGAGTACGGCGCCCGCCGAGTCGCGGCGGTACACGTGCAGGGTCAGCGAGCTCGGCGTGCGAGCGTAGGTCCACAAGACGGCCGAGGTCGCGCTCATCGCGCCGGCTTGCACGCCGCGCGCGAACAGCAGGACGTCCTCGGTGAAGCGGCTCGGGTCGAAGGCGCTCGGGGTCGCGCCGTCTTGGGGGGCCGGCTCAGGGAGGGCGCTCCTCCGAGTGGGCCCGCAGGCCGTCAGGGGGCTCCCCAGGGTGAGGGCGAGCCCCGCCCCCGAGAGCCCGAGGAAACGGCGGCGACCGAGCCTCATCGGCGCCTCTGAGCATGGTGGCGACGCGCGGGCAAGCGAGGAGGCGGGACCTGGCGCCCTCGAGCGAGGGCCAGAGGCCACGCCGCTCGCGCCTGAATACCACATTATTTCAAGCACTTCCGTGGTCACGATCCGAAACAAGGGGGCACTCGTACCTACGGCTATGCACGTACGCTCGCTTCCAAGGCCGAGGGTCTCGTTGAGCGAAGCGGTCGCGCCCGCGTCTGGGCTGACGGAGGTCCCGCGGATCGCGTCGCTCGAGCAGCTGGTGCCGCTCCGCGCCGAGGCGCCGCTAGAGAGCGGGCAGAAGGCGCTGGCCCCGCTGAGCCAGCGCGAGGTCGCCACGGTGCTGGCGGGCGCGACCCAGACGATGGAGCGGCTCGGCGCTCATCCCGAGCGGGCCAAGAGCGCGCTGAGGACCTTGGCCAGGCGACTGGAGAAGGTGGACCTGGCCGCCGTCGAGACCGAGCGGGGCCCCTATGAGGCGCGCGGCGTCGCCTTCTTACAGCGCCTCGCCAAGAACCCCAACACGCTGTCGGACAAAGACCTGGTGACCTTGGCCGAGGTGCTGGGCGCGCATCCAAAGCCGCTGAGCGCGCTCGGCTACCTCGAGACCGTCGAGAAGTCTGGGCCCGCTATCGGCGCGATGAACCCGCCAGCGAGCGCCAAGGAACGCTTGCAGCGGCTGGCCACGATGTACCCCATCCATAGCGCCGCCGAGCGCGCGGGCCTGATGAAGGCCTTGGACGCGGACCTGGCGGTGGGCGGGCTCGGGCAGAAGCTCCGGGCTGCGCTGGACGAGCGGGGCGTCTCCCCGGCCGATCGCGAGCGCTTCTTCGCCGCCATGGCCGAGGTCCGAGAGGGCTACCGGATCGGCGCCACCGGCGGAGACGACTTCCAGCGCGCCAACTGGATCCACACCCGGGTCGAGGTCGGCCACACCCTGGAGGCGGCCAAAGCGTTGAACCTCTCGCCCGAAGCGACCCTCAGCGCAGCGCTGGGCTCCCTCGCCTCGGACTCCTTCAAGAAGAACGGTCTGTACGAGGTGCTGACCCACAACCGCGCCGCCGAGGCGATGCTCGCTCCGATCCTCGCGGCCCGGCATTTTCCGAAGAACGCAGCGCTGAAGGCGGGCGCCATCGAGATCGCCGCGGTCCACCAGATCTCGCCGGCGGTGTTCATGAAGGGCGCGGCGGGAGCGCTGCTCGCCCAGGTCGACCCGGCGATCAAGGCCGAAGTGTTGGAGGTGATCGGCGACCCGCTGGCCGCTCCGCGCAACGGCACCGAGGCCTTGTTCCCGAGCGCGGCGGCCCAGAAGGCCTTGTTCGACGCCGGCGTCCCCGGCTGGGCGGTGCCGAACCCCAGCTCCCCCCACCACGGGGCGGCGCTCGCGGCGATCGCCGGAGACGTCTGGCAGTATGCGAGCGCGGATGGCGTCATCAAGATCGCGATCGAGAGCCGCGATCCCGAGCATCCCGCCGGCGGGCCCTTCCGCGACGTGACGCTGCGCGCTGCCCTGAACTCATCGATCGAATTCAGCTTCGCCAAAGGGATGGAGCAGGTCGACGACGCGCGCCTCCAGAAGATGATGGGCGGAGTGCTCGAGGAGGCCCGGGCCACCTACCGCGACGGGGGGCTGGTGCTCCGGGCGGTGGAGTCGAGGCTCCGCGAGAAGCTGGGCTGTGCGGCCGCCGAGCCGCTCCCGCCGCTCTGCTACTTGAACAAGCCGGTCTCCACCACCGCGCCGCTCACGCCCGAGGAGCGCAGGGAGGTGGACCTCGTGAAGTCGACCTTCCGGGAGGTGGCGGCGGCGCTGGGCGCTGTGCCCCTCGACCCCTTTGCTACGATGAAGACGGGAGTTGTCCGATGAACACCGAGAACAAGCGCCTGAACAACGACGATCTCCAGGCCCTCGAGCGTCGCCTCGACGAGCTGCGCCTGATCGCCAGCCACTTTGCGCTCAACGGGATCGAGGCGCCGCGCGCGCTGATGGCGGAGTGGGACGAGATCCAGGCGAAGATCCAGGGCCAACGCGCCGCCGTCTAAGCCCACCGGGTTGCCCTCTGGGCGTCGGCTTCGCCCTCCACCTGGCGATGCCCAGAGGCCCCACTTCCGTCCCTGGACAGACACCCCGGGCCTAGGACCTGAGGCGAGCGCCCTGGCACGAGCCCTGCTGGGTTTTCCTGGGATGGCTTCGATCAGCGAGCAGATCTTCGCCTGCTTCACCAAGGACGCCGAGCGGAAGCTCATGCTGACCAACGAGGGTTTCGAGAAGCTCGAGGACCTCTTGATGGACCAGATCGAGTCCCTGCCCCTCGAGCCGCTCCTCGCGATGTGGCGGGAAGCCGCGGCCTTGCCGGCCAAGCTGGGCGCGCGCAGCGACGCCAAGATCTCGGCCAAGGAGGGGCTCGAAGACGCGATGGAGCGCGTAACGCCGGCGCTGCGGGCGCGGGTATCGGCGCTCCAGAACACTCAGGCGCTGGCGGTCGAACGGCCCGCACCCGATCGGCGCCTCTTCGGCGGGCCAGGCCCCTCGGTGGCCCCCCAAGCCGCCGCTCCTGCCCCGGTTGGCTCACGCAAAGCCGCTGACTTCGCGCCCCGCCGCGTCGGGCGCTGAGCCGAGCTCGGCTGGTCTTTGTAGCGCTTGCGCGGCTCCTAGACGGCCCCATCAACTTGTGCATGGCCACCGGCCGGCTGATGAAGCGGGGCGGCGTGACCGCCTGAAACGCCACGATGTTCCCCGCGTCGTTCTCCGCGACCCAGAACTCCTTGTAGCGCTCCATGGCGAACTTGATGGTGTCGGGCGCGGACTTTTGCACCAACCAGCCGTTGGCGGGGTGGTCGGAGGCGTCGATCGCGCGCAGGAGCGGAGTCCAGGACCCGCTTCGCGTCGGTGGGGCGTAGCTGCACGGGCCTCAGCTTAGCCTTAGGAAATCCGCAGCGTCCACGAGGTTCCGAGCCAGCGCTCGGGGCTTCGTAGCCCCAATCGATCGGATCACCGCCGCCGGACCCGCAGCAGCGCCAGCAGCAGGCCCGCCAGGACCAGGCCGGAGGGACCGAGCTCCGCCGACCGCTCGCCGAGCGCACAGCCGCAACCGGTGTTGCGGTCGACGGGCGCTCCGCCGCCTCCACTGTCCGCCGCCGCACCCGTGCCGCTGTCGACCGCCGCCGCGCCGCTGTCGACCGCCGCCGCGCCGCTGTCGACCGCCGCCGCGCCGGTGTCGACCGCCGCCGCGCCGCTGTCGATCGCCGCTGCGCCGCTGTCGACCGGCTCCGCACCACCATCGATCTCCGCTACCCCGCTATCGGCCGCCACGACGCCGGTATCCTGCGGCGCGACTCCGGAGTCGGGGATGACGAAGCCTCCGTCATTGGGGAACGCGGCGTCGCTGATCGTTCCGGCGTCGGACACGGGAACAGCCCCGGCGTCCGGCGTGTCCATCACCAGCTCGATGTCCGCGCAGTGATAGTACAGATAGTTCGGCGGTCCATGGCCCTCCATGAACTGCATGACCTGCAGCGTGCAGTGCGCGCAGGCCCGGTTGGGCAAGGTCACCTGCTGCTGGAGCGTCCGATTGGAGCCGCTGCCCGAGACGGGGAAGAGGTTGTCCATCAGGATCGGCGCCACCGGAGGATCGACGATCGTCGCGCTCACCGCGTTTTGGTTGTTATCCAAGGTCACGATGGGATCGACGAGATCAGCGCGGTTCTCGGCGAAGGCGATGCGCCAATGTCCGGGGTGATAGATCGTCTCACGCCAGCGGACGGTGATGGTCTCACCCGCTCGAAAGCGCGTCACGGTGCCGGTAGGCGTCCCGCCCTCGCTGCCGCAGGGCCCCGTCTTCTGCGGATTTCCGACGGAGTTTTGGGAATTCCAGGTCGGTGGCTCGAGGAGGATGAAGTGGGCCAGCGCGACGCGAGGCAAGAGCGCCAGTGCGCCGACCACCGTATAAAGGAGCTTCATGGACGGCGAAGCTAGCCGAGTGACCTCGATCGGGCCAGCGGGCAGCCGCGCAATTGTAGGACCATGGTTCCCGACCGTCGGCGGAGCAGAGGGGCTAGAGCGCCGAACCGCTAATCAGACCGGCTGCGGCCGAAGAGGCCGTCATTCCTGGGCCAAACCTGCCGCTCCGCTCCTCGGAGTACATCGAGTACGCCTCCGGTGCTCGCGTCACGTTTGCCCCATGAATTTAGGCCTCTTCGCCCTCGCTACGGTCCGATTAG
>Ga0154020_10000628_pt1 | contig 43095 bp, 36 predicted proteins | sample Klosneuvirus_201_FD_109709 | JGI IMG/M metagenome (GOLD analysis project Ga0154020, IMG submission 109709) | Active sludge microbial communities from wastewater, Klosterneuburg, Austria - Klosneuvirus_20160825_MG | ecosystem: Engineered > WWTP > Aerobic digester > Activated sludge | place... | reverse complement strand
CGCGAGCCGTGCATTGTGATGTCGAATCACCAGAGCCTGTGCGATGTGCCGCTCCTGTATGCGGCGCTGCCGAGCAGCGTTCGCTTGCGGATGATCGCCAAGACCGAGCTGTTCAAGGTGCCGGTTTGGGGTCGAGCGATGCGGCTGGCTGGCTTCATCCCGATCGATCGCGGGGACCGCAGCGCCGCCCAGTCGAGCTTGGAAGCAGCGGGTCGTAACATTCGCGCTGGGACTTTCGTGTGGCTGGCCCCCGAGGGCACGCGCAGCAAGACTGGTTCACTCGGAGCGCTCAAAAAAGGTGGCTTCCTGCTGGCGCAAGCGACCGGACTGCCGATTCTGCCGGTGTGCTTAGATGGCACCGGAAGAGTGCTGCCACCAACGGGACTGCGCACCTATTTCGACCAGTCGGCCCGCATCGAGTTTCGACCACTCATCGCGACACAAGGACGACCGCTCGAAGAAGTGATGGCCGAGGTGCGCAGCGCGATTGACCCTGGTCGTGCAGCCGGTTGATTTCGGTCGTCGCGAGCCGCACCATGGGCCTATGCGCGTTGCGCTCTTTGGGGGCAGCTTCGACCCTCCCCACGTTGGTCATCAGCTGGCCGCTCTGTATGTGCTAGAGACCTTTCCCGTCGACGAGCTGTGGCTGATCCCGGTGTTTCGGCATGTCTTCGATAAGCGGCTGACGCCCTATCGCCATCGCTTGGAGATGTGCCGCTTGATGGCGCAGTCGCTCGGCTCGCGGGCGCAGGTCTCGACGGTGGAGGAAGAGCTGGGCGGTCCCAGTTACACCCTGCACATGGTGCGACGACTGCGCGAAAAGCATCCGGGCATCGAGTTCTCGCTGGTCATTGGCTCGGACATCCTCAAAGAGCGCGAGCGCTGGTATGGCTGGCCGGAGCTGTCGGTGACGCTGCCGTTTCTGGTGTTGAATCGCGGCGGCTGTGAGGCTGCGCTCGGTCACTCGTCGCACGCCAGCGACATTTATCACCAGGAGCCGCTGCGCCTCCCTGAGGTCAGCTCGACGGCGGTTCGCGCCACCCTGGCCCAAGGCGATAAGCCCACCGGCTGGGTCAGTCGCGCCATCCTCCGCTATGTCGAAGAGCACTCCCTGTACCAAGCCTCCGAGGAGGAGCGATCGTGACCACTCCGCTTTTTGCTGATGAACCGTCCCCGCCGCCCGAGCGTCCGCATCGGGTGCTGATCGTTGGGGCCGGCCCCATCGGACAGACCTTGGATCGGGCGCTGACCCACGCTGGCTACAAAGTCCGTAGCTGGTCCCGCTCGCACGGGCCGCTGTGGGCCGAAGGGGTGACGCCGAGTGCCGCCGAGATTGTGATCCTGGCCGTACGCGATGACGCCATCACCCAGGCCGCCGAGTACATCATCAAGCACGGTGGTGCCGATGCAGGCTCGGTGCTGCTCCACTGTGCCGGGGGCCGACCCCCCTCGCAGCTCTTGGGCGCGCTTCGTCCCCATGTCAAAGGCATCGGGCTGCTTCATCCACTGCGCTCGTTTGTGCATCAAGGCGCCCGCGCCGACGCCGATGCGGCAGGACCACGCAGCGAGCATGAGCTGCTCGGCACGGTGATGGCAATCGTCGGTGACACCGCTGGAATTGCTGCTGGCAAAGAGCTGTGCGAAGCGCTGTCCGGGGTGCCACTGCTGCTCGCCGAGGACCGGCTGCCGCTCTATCACGCCGCTGCGGTGCTGGCTGCCGGCCATGTCGCGACGCTGCTCGATATCGCGATTCATTTGCTGAGCCGGGCCGGACTGCCCCGTGCCGATGGCCAGCGAGCGCTCGTCGAGCTGACCGCTTCGGTGCTGCGCAACATCGAGCAGGTCGGACTGCCGCAGGCCCTGACGGGTCCGGTGGCGCGCGGTGATGCCCACACCGTCAAAGACCACCTCGATGCGCTCAACCAGCTGAGCTGCCAGGTTGGCGATGTCTATCGTGTGGTGGCCGAGTCATCGCTCGACGTGGCCTACCGAAAAGGGGCCGCCGATGATGCCGCACTGGCCGCCGTCGGCAACGTACTCACCGCTGCCATTCCCCGCAGGTGACTTTGCATCCCTCGCAGGTGACTTTGCATCCCTCGCTGGGGGGATGTAGATCCCGCGCAGGTGACTTTGCATCCCTCGCTGGGGGATTGTTGATCCCGCGCAGGTGACTTTGCATCCCTCGCTGGGGGATTGTTGATCCCTCGCAGGTGACTTTGCATCCCGCGCAGGTGACTTTGCATCCCTCGCAGGTGACTTTGCATCCCTCCACGGGGGAATGTGATGGCTCGATCGTGGAATGAGGCCGCTCGTCGCGATTGACCGATCTCAGCTGGGTCTGATAGGGTCGCGCCGTGGCCGCCTCCCATCGCCGCGTCGTCATTGCTGATGATGAACCCAGTCTGCGCAAAGTGCTTTCGTCGCTGCTGCGTCGCGAGGGTTATGATGTTCAAGAAGCCCGCGACGGTGAAGAGGCCCTGGCGCTGCTCAGTAACGATGTTGCCGTCCTTATCTCCGACCTGCGGATGCCCAAGCTCGACGGGATGCAGCTGTTCCGGCGCGCGATTGCCGAGTATCCCGACCTCAAGGTGATCCTGTTTACGGCCTACGGTCGAATCACCGAGTCCGTCGAGGCGGTCAAGCACGGGGCCTTCGATTTCGTCGAGAAAGGCACCGACAACGAGCACATCCTGCAAGTGGTCCGCAAAGCCGTCGCCAGCTATGAGCTGGACCAGCGCGCCCCCCGTCGAGCCCCCGGTCACATTCCGCCGCAGCTGGGCCGCTACGGACTGGTCGGGACGGCGCCGGCGCTCCAGAAGGTGTTCTCGCTGATCGAGAAGGTGGCAGATACGCCGTCGACGGTGCTGATCATCGGCGAGAGTGGGACCGGCAAAGAGCTGGTCGCGCGCGCCCTCCACGAGCACTCCAGTCGCAAAAACGAGTCGTTCATCCGCATCAACTGCGCCGCGATCCCAAGGACGCTGATGGAGTCGGAGCTGTTTGGCTATGACAAAGGCGCGTTTACCGGCGCGGTGTCGGCCAAGCCGGGTCGCTTTGAGCTGGCGGACCGTGGCACGCTGTTCCTCGACGAGATTGGCGAGCTGGCCGTCGAGATGCAAGTCAAGCTGCTGCGCGTGCTGCAAGAGTCCGAGTTCGAGCGCGTCGGTGGCATCAAGACCCTGCGCGTCGACGTGCGGGTGATTGCCGCCACCAACCGGGATCTCGTCAAGGAAGCCGCCGCCGGCAACTTCCGAGAGGAGCTGTATTACCGGCTGAACGTCGTGCCGATTCAGCTGCCGCCGCTGCGCGAGCGAGTGCAGGACATTCCGCTGCTCGTGTCGCATTTTTTGACGCGCTTTAATGAACGGCTGCGCAAGTCGGTATCGGGGCTCACCGAGGAGGCCATGGCGGCCTTGGTTCGCTATCCGTTCCCCGGCAACATCCGCGAGCTGGAGAACGTCATCGAGCGAACGGTGCTGCTGGCCGAGGGACCGGTGATTGAGCTGCGCGACCTGCCGCCCAATGTCTCGCAGCTCACCCAGAGCGCGCCGGTGCCGCTTCGTCCGCAGCCTACGCCGTCGCTGCCGAACAGTCGCCCACCCGCGACTTCGTTAAAAGAGATCGTTCGTCAAGAGACCGAGCGCGTCGAGCGCGAGATGATTCAGCGAGCCCTCAGCGAGACCCAAGGCAACGTCACGCAAGCCGCCAAACAGCTCGGCATCAGCCGCAAGAGCCTGCAAATCAAGATGAAGGAGCTGCGGCTCCGTGAGGGTGACTAGCAGCTACTCGGCGGGGGCAAACAGCTTGAGCGGCACCGGGACCGGGGATGGCGGATTGGTGCGCGGTGAGGGAAGAGGAACGACTTCTTCTTCGATTTCGAGAAGCTGGGGCTGTCGACGCGGCTTCTGCTGCATGCGCTCGCGGAGCTTCTGAAACGGCTGGTCGGTCGTCGCGCGGAATGACTTGAGGTCGGGATGAACCTGACCATGGAACGCAGCCAGCGCCTCGCGCAGCCGCTGCACTTCGGCGGGATCGGTGCTGCGACTTGTGAGCGCCACCGTCGGGCGAGGCAGCAGCTCACTCCGATACAGAATGCGCAGATTCGAGGGTCGCACGGTCGCCAGGTTGTCTTCGTAGAGCAGCACCGCCTGCGCCTTCTGCACCGACAGAAGGCTCAGCGCCGAAGCCACGTCGCGCGCCGAGGTCAGCATGTCGCGCCCGATGGCTAGCTCTCCCTCGAAGACAAAGTTCTCCAGAAACGACTGCGCCGGCTCCAGGCTGGACGCAAACACCAGTCCGCCGCGCTTGAGATCCGGCAAGCTACGCACCGTCGGGGTGGCCAGAACGGCCAGTCGGGTATCGCCCTCTCCACTGGTGCCCGTCGCCACCGCCACTGGCTGGAGCTTCGCGAGGTTGGCTGCCACATACGGCGACTCGGTGAGCAGCATGACAATCCGGGCCGCGTCGGCATCCATCGACTCCGCCGAGACGTAGACTCGCGCGCTCAGGTGATACTTCTCGCCGAGCCGCTTGACCAGATGCGTCGCCAGCTCACTGCCAAGATCGAGCTTGCGCTCAAGCTGTTGGAAATAGACGCCCGGCAAGTAAATCGCGAGGACCCGCTCCGGCGCTGCCCGGACCAGCGCGGTCTGACAAAGGAGGAACGCCAGCAGCAGCCAGCGAAGGGCGCTCATGGCTGCCTCCTGATCGGCGCACGCTTGACCGGCTTGGGAGTGGCATCGACGGGCAGCTCGCTGTGGGGGGCCGCCCCTTCATAAAACCGCGCCATCGACTCGACCCACTCGCGGACCATCACAAGCTGTGTTGCCGGTGGTATCTGCGCGGCCCCGAGCTGCAAATAGCGACGGTAATGCTCTAGCGCCCCGCGTGGATCGCCTTGACCCTCCAGCTGGGCCCCTTGCGCCACCAGCACGTCGGGAAGCTGCTGCGGATCGATCTTGGCCAGCAGACCCTTGGCTTCTTCATACCGACCGCGCGAAAGCAACAGCACCGCCTGGTTATAGAGCACACGCACGAGGTGTTGGGGACTGCTCGACTGCGCTTGCTGGAGAGCCGTCCGTAGCAGTCCGACCGCTTTCTCAGACTCGCCCTTTTGCGCCACGTCGACGGCCTTGTTGTTGAAAGCAGCGGCCATCGCCCAGTGCAAGCTGCGGACCTGCTCGGGAGACAGCGCCGGCATCGCCTGCTGCGCAAAGTTGCTGCCTTGGTAGTAGTCGCCCAGCTTGAGCGCCACCCGCGCTTGTAGATGGGGTAGACCCCCGCGACCCATCACTTGCTCGAGCGCCGTCACGTCGAACAGCTGCGCCACCTCGGCGAGCAGCTTCGAGGCAATATCGATCTGACCATTCCCCGAGAGCGCAACCACCTGCCACAGCTTGGCCTCGGCCTTCTGCACCGGCAGCACCGCTGGTCCACCCCGCAGCACGCCCTGGGTCACGAACATCACCGACTGAAAGTTCGGCAGCGTCCCCGGCGGCGCCGTGCCAAAGAGAATCCGCGCGGCCACCAGTCCCGACTGCGCCTTGAGCTGCTGCGTCAGCTCGTCGTTTCCATCGAGATAACGCTGGGCGAGCCGAGGCTGCTGCAAGCTCAGATAGCACTGGGCAATCTCCTGCCGCAGTCCCAGCTTGAGCGCCTGATTGGCCGGTGCATTCGACGTCAGACCTTCCGCTTTCTGGAGCACCAGCAGCGCATCTTGCGCTTGACCGGCGTCGCGGAGCGCCCGTCCATAGGCGCCCAGGAATCGCGGCTCGCTGGCCCCGTCCTTGAGGTAGCTTTGCAGCGTTTGCAGCGCGTCCTGCGGCTGTCCCGCGCCAATCTGTCCGAGCGCCAGCGCTTGGGCGGTCGTCAGGCTCGGCGCCATCTTGTGCGCCTCTTGTAAGTCGGCCAGTCCCGCACTTGTGGGCTGCGTCCCCGTCGGCAGCTTCGCCAGCCCTCGCCGCAGCAGCGCCCCCGCCAGCTTGCTTTGCAAAGACGACAGACCGGGATAGCGCGCCTGCACTCCCTTCCAGGTCTGCATCGCCGGATCGAACTTGTTGTTCTTGATCTGCAGGTCGAGTCGCAGAAACAGCGCCTTCTGCGCCGTCCCATCCACGGGGCCCAGTCCGCCGTCAGCGCCGAGCAGCGGTTCGGTGCAGCGCTCGATGGCCGCCAGCGCTTCTGGACCCCGCCCCGCTTGATCTCGAAGCTCGGCCAGCTCCACGCACACTTTTAGGTTGCCCGGCTGGAGCTGAAGCGCCTTGGACAGGGCCGCCAGCTCCGCCGGCGTGTCGGGCGGAACTTTGCGCAAATAGAGCAGCCCGAGCATCGACAGGGCGTCGGGCGACTCTCCCGCGCGCTCGATCTGTTCGATGCCCGCGAGGAGCTGGCCACTGTCGGCCAGCGCCTGCCCAAGCGCCGCCTGCGCCCGTCCGTCACGAGGGAACAGCGTCAAGTAGCGTCGCAGCGAAATCACCGCCTCGGCTTGCTTGCCACACGCCAGCTGCGCCTGCCCAAGGAGGAGCAGCGCTTCGGCATCGTTCGGCCTCGCCTTGAGCAGCTCGGTCAGACTCCCCGTCGCTTCGCCGCAGCGGTTCTTTGCCATGAGCAGCCGCGCATGGAGCCGACGCATCGAGACGCCATCCAGCCCCGGAAAGCGACCCTCCAGCGGCAGCTTCGGCAGCACCAAGGTCAGCAGCATCAGCGCTTGATCGCTCTGTCCGTCCTCGGCGAGCAGCTCGGCATGCAGCGCCGAGACCTCCGGTTCACTGGGAAAGTCCTTGCGCAGCTCTTCGGCTTGCGTGAGCGCCTTGCTCCGTCGATTCATCGCCCGCAGCGCTCGCACCACTTGGATACGCACCGACAGATCGTTAACGCCGCCCCGGACCTGTTGGGTCAGAAGCGCGTACGCCACCGCCGGATGACCGCGCCGAATGTGAATGTCCGCCAGCGGCGCATACAGGTCGGTGCGCATCGGATTGAGCTGCATCACCTGCTGGAACCCTGCCGTCGCACTGTCCCACTCGCGATTGGCGGTTGTGAGATCGCCGCGATCCGCCGCTGCGATCCCTCGCTGATGGGCGGCCTGGGCATCGCTGAGAATGCGCCACTCCTGCTCCAGAGAAGTCGACTGAGCCCGGCCCACCGACGGCGTAAGCACGATCGGCGCAGCCGTCAGTAGAAACCAGCACAGCCCACAAAGCGTCGCGCGCATCGATCTATCCAACCGAGTTCGATCGAATCAGTAGGTGTTGAGAGCGCCCGGGCCCGAGCCGTTTCGTCCCGCCGCCAGATCGGTCTGCGCATCTTCCAGCACGCTGAGCGGATTGCCAAGCCCCGCGGCAACTCGGCTCAGCGTCGGAAGGAAGTCAGCCGCCGTCTTGACCGTGATCCGGAAGTACGTCTGAATCTCATCGGGAAGCACGCCCCCACGTGGTTGCAGCGGCAGCGTCGTCCGAAAGCCGACCCGCCGACGCTCATACGCGATCTCGAAGCCGGCGACGACCAGTGCAGGATTGAGGCGGCACAGCGCCGACTCCATCGCCGCGAGGCGCTCCACCGGCACCTCGAACGTCAGCGGCTGAATCAGCTGCACAACGCCTGCATCCTGCTGCCAGCGAATCAAGAGCACCGAGTCGAGCGGCCCACGCTGGGTGGGTATCACGACCTCCGAGGTCTCTGGATTGGCTTCGTGGGGAACACCGTCGCGCTTGAGCAGCTCAAGCAGTTCTAAAAAGGTACGCACCAGCTGGGTATTGTCGCTCATGTTGTTTGGGTCTCTCGGCAGCTTAACACCAAGCTCTGGCGCTGGACTAGCGCGAATCGGCGCGGACTTCACGCTCCCAGCTGCGCGGAGTCACTGTGGTTTTGGCTCCTCCACCAAGGCTTCTCGCAACGAGGGCCGCATCGACCCCTTCGAGCTGGAGCAGCGCCGCCTTCTTGGCCAGACCAAACGCGAAGCCATGCAGCGAGCCGTCCTTGCCCAGCACCCGATGGCAGGGGATCACCAGCCCGACCGGATTTTTGCCAACCGCCTGACCAACGGCCCGCGAGGCCAGCGGACGACCTACCGACCGCGCCAAATCGCCATAGGTAGTGGTCTGTCCCGGCCCGACTCGCAAGAGCTGCTCGTAGACCGCACGATGAAACGGCGTCCGCGCCAGCCGAAGGTCAACCGGAATCTCCAGCTGCCGCGACTCCCCGTGGAGGTAACGCCGCAGCAGCTGCAACCACGAGCCGAGCTGCGCAGTCGGACGCCGTGCCGTACCCGTATCAGCAATCGCCCCGTCGTCTGTCACTTCGATCAGGGAGCGCAGAAGCTCCGCACGGGTGGCCGTCGGAAACTCCAGCGGAAATTCCGCCAGCGCTTCCTCGGGAGACGCAAAACTCAGCAGGCACAGGCCTTCCGGACTTGCCACTCCGCATAGGGAGCCCAGCGGACTCGACAATCGGAAGGCTTGCAGGACCTGGCCAGCGTCTGACAGATGGGAAATTTTGACACTCATGTCCGCAGCATCGCGCTGGATCAGAAGAAAGTCACGGCGAAAGACAGCGCAAAAGCCCGAGAAAAGCTGATAAAATGGCCGCTCAAATTCCTTTGGGCACGCGTAGCAAGAGAGGGAGCAGCTTCCGATGGCGAAAGAGGCCATGATTCCCCGGGCCAACCGGACGACGGTAAACGCTGAGTTCGAGGCGGTTGACAACCACCTGAGCGAGTATGTGGTCAATGTCTCGCGGACCGGCGCATTTATCCGTTCCAAAGACCCGCTGCCCGTGGGGACGCGCGTCAATCTGCGTTTCTCGATCTTGCTCGATGAGATCGAGATTGTGGAAGGCGTCGCTGAGGTCGTGAGGGTGCAGACCGCGCCGTCTGGCATGGGGGTAGTCTTCCGACGGCTCAGCGAGTCATCGGCAAGACTGCTGGAGCGCCTCGAACAGAGCGGTGCAGCTCAACGCTGAGAGGTCAAGCCGTTGCGAAGAGCACTGCTCGCGCCGTGGCTGCTTCTGTGTAGTGGCTGTATGTCGGGTCGCACTGCGCTCTCGGCAGTGGTGGTGTGCCTGACGGTGGTTGTGGTTGGGCTGTGGGCTTCTCGACGACGCCATCGCACGTCGCTGTCAGGAGCCAGCAGCTTGGTCGGCCCGGTCGCTGGCCTCAGTCACCCCGATCTCTCGTCATCGGGAATGGTTCCGACGCTGCGGCTGCCCCAGCCTACCGAAAAGCTTCCGCAGCTGCTGCTGGCCCTCGAGGACGCGCGGGCTCGCCATGACGTAAGCGAAGAGTGCGATCTGCTGCTCGACCTGGCGCGGGCCTACTCTGACGCTGGGGACTATCCGTGTGCCGTCGACAATCTCGATGGCTGTCTTCGACAGAGTGCCGAGCACGCCGATGAGTCCTTCGCCGGACAAGCCCACCTGGAAGCCGCCTACGTTCACTTGCGAGCCAAGCGCCTCGACCGAGCGGTGATGTCTTGCGAAGCAGCGCTGGAGCTTTCGACCAAGCTGCGCAATCGTCACCTCGAAGTGATGGCTCTCGATCGACTGAGCGACGTGTGGGCATTCTCCGGGCGACTTAGCGAAGCGATTGCTTGCGCAGAAAAGCGTCTGCTGGCGACCGAAGCGCTTGATGAGCAGCAAGTGTCACCGCTGCTGCGGCTCGCCGAGCTGCACTTGTCGGCTCGACATCATTCCGAGAGCCAGGCGCTGTTCGAGCGAGCCCTCGCGGTCGCCCAACGCACAGCGCAAGAGCGCGACGAGAGCTGGGTGCTGGCGCGCATGGCACGAGGCGCGCTGGTCATGGGCGAGCCGCAGCGGGCGATCGAGCTTCTGAGCCCCCGAATCGAACAAGTGCTCAGCTGGAGCGAAATGTTCGACAGCGCGCGCGTGCTGTCCGTGCTCGGTGAGTCGTACCTAGAGCTGGGCTACCCTGACAAGGCCATCGCGGTGTTCCATCGCCATCGCGGCCTGCTACGACACCACAACGATGACCGCGTGAGGCTGCTTGCCCAGCTGACGCTGGCGTATCGACAGCTTGGGCGCAATGCCGACGCGACCACCTGTTTTCGAGAGTGTGACGGCCTTTCGAGCAAGCTCGGACCAGCAAGCTTGCCGACACTGGTGGTCCTGAGCCAGACCTATTTGGCGATTGGTGAGGCCCAGTCGTCGCTGTTTACCGCCCAGATGGCGGCGGAGCTCGCACACCGCACACCGACGGTGAAAGCTGGGCACTGCTGGCGCAAGCACGAGCACAGCAGCGCCTCGGCCAGCTGGAGCGGGCTGCTGCCGGTCTGAGCCGCGCGCTCGACCTCCTCGCGAAGCCTCTCGACCGACGCCTGGAGTCGCTGATTCACTTTGAGTTGGTGGAAATCATGACCAAGCTGGACCAGCCGCAAGCCGCCGAGACCTCACGGCAGCTCGGAGAAGCGTACCGGCGCGCGATCGGGCACCGGAGCATAACCCAACTTCCAGATACCGATTTGCAGACGGCCACAGCAGGTCCGTAGACAGCCCCCAGCGCTAGGCGTGTAATCAATCATGGACAATCCAAGAAGGAGAGGCCGATGGATGACGTAGAGCTTCAAAAGAGTCTCGATGAGTTTGCTGCTGACCCCAAAGCCGCGACGGCAGGTCGTCCCGCGAAGCGAACTCCGAGTGGCAAGGCGGCGACGACGCCCTCGACCGCGTTCGCGGCAGCAGATTTGGCAAATGGGCACTACGTTCTCCACCGTGACTCGCTGCGCAAGACGTTCCATACCGTCATCGACGGGGTCTTGATCTCGCTGGAAGATGCGACGCCCGGCAAGGCACCGATTGAGGCCATGGATCGGCCCGAGAACCTCGTCGACCGCCTGGTCTACCGACGCCTCTCGGAGATGGACAAGGCCAAGCTGCTCAAGGCACGGCTGGCCCACAATCCCTGGTCGAGCGACTACTGGGCGCTCTATCAAGGCTGCCTTGGCAAGCGCTACGCCGACCCTGACTTTCCGGGCTCCGCGCAGTGGGAAAAAAACCTCGCGTACGTGCAGAGCAAGCCGGTGGCTCAGCTTGTGGCGGGCGGCGCGGCTGACCAGCTCTCTCCATCGGAGAAATACGACCTCCTCGTGGGCGACCCCAAAGGCACTCTGACCGCCGTGATGTGGGATGAAGGCAAGGCCTACTTCGATAGCAGCGGCAGCGTCGAGACCTGGATGGGAATCTGTCACGGCTGGGCGCCAGCTGCCTACATGCTCGAGCGACCAAAGAAGGAAGTCGTGCTGCTCGCTGCCGACGGCAAGACGCAGATACGCTTCAACCCGACCGACATCAAGGGCCTGGCCTCGCTGCTGTGGGCCAACGCCAACACCGTCACGCGCTTCATCGGCAGTCGCTGCAACGACAAGGACCCTGCCGTCGACCAAAATGGCCGCACGCTGTCGAGTCAGGTCTTCGACAACAACCCCGGCACCTGGCACCAAGTCATGGTAAACCAGATCGGCGCCGTCGGTCGCAGCTTCGTCATGGACGCGACCTACGACTACGAAGTCTGGAATCAGCCAGTGCTCGCGTATGAGTATCGCTACTTCAATCCGCAGACCATGAAGCTGGCCAGCAAGCTCAGCTCAGCGACGGTAGCGAAGGCAAAGTTCACGCGCGATCCGTTCAAAAAGTACCGCAGCGCCCACGCGGCCTCGTACGTCGGCATCATCATGGAAGTGAGCTACATCGTCGAGACCCGCGCCGTCAGCTGCACCACCGACGGCCCAGACGACGACGCAGTGCGCACGGTGACCTATAAGTACGATCTGGAGCTCGACGCAAGTGGCCGCATCATCGGTGGTGAGTGGTACACCGGCAAGTGCCACCCTGACTTCCTGTGGACAGCGCCCGCGAGTGCCCGTGCCATCGGGCCCGCCGAGCAGTTTGCGACCGGAACGTGGACCCCGGACCAGCCGCTGCCCGAGAGCTGGCGAAAGGCGGCCATCCGCTCTGCTGAGAGTGGCATCCCGCTGGCCAAGATTATCGAGTCGCTGATTCGTTTCGCGAACGCCTAAACCGACCAGTCACCGATGTCGAACCTGTCCAGCACCTCCCGTGTGCTCGTCGCTGTCCTCTCATTCGTCGTCCTGTTTGGCTGCGTTCCGCAGCGGCGAGTCGATGAGGGACCTCCTAAGTCACCGCCGGTGGCGGAGCTACCGTCTTGTCAAGCCGCATGGAAGCAGCTGCCAGCGACGGCGCGAGCCTATCAGCTGGAGCGGGATGGGCAGCGCACGGCGCTCGGGAATCAGGGCTACCAAGGCTACCGAGAGCGCACGGGGCGTGCAGCGTGTCAGAAAGAGTGGACGGTTCTGGTCTACATGGCAGCCGACGCCAAGGACTTGCAGCGGCCCGCGCTTCAGACGCTCCGCAGCCTCGAGCGCAGTGGTCTGGCAGCGGACGCCGACGTGGACCTGCTGACGCAGCTCGATGTGTTGAGCCAGCCGGGGATTCGGCGCCTGCACGTCCTGGGGCTGGGGGAAGGAAGCAGCGACGGCGGCAGCGATGATCCGGCGCAGCTTCGATCGCCCATTGTCGAGTATCAGCCCGACGAGACCGCCCTGCCGCACGAGAGCCTGACGGACTTTCTGCGCTGGGGCGTTCGCAACTACCCCGCCCGTCGCTACATGGTGGTGGTCTGGGGTCATGGCCTGGGCTGGCGACCGCGCTCGTCGTGGGCCAATCGGGCGACCTACGATCCGACCAATCCGCTCGGTGGCATTGCGCTCGATGAGAGTCAGCTGACCGTGCTCGACATCCCCGGTCTTCGCGATGCGCTGCGCACGGTCTCGACGGAAAAACTCGGTGGTCGACCCTTTGACGTGCTCGCCGCCGACGCCTGTCTGATGCAGTCCGTCGAGGTCACCACCGAGCTAGCCGACACCGCGCACTTTTTCATCGGGACCGAGGCGAAGTTCGACTACGAAGGACTGCCCTACCCGGCCATCGTCGAGATGCTTACGGGTCGTTCGGGCACCGACGCTCCCAGTTCGCCATCGAGTCGATGTGCAGCCGGGGACACCGCGTGCGCTTTGGCGCTGCGCTTGCCGACGCTCAGCCTCCGCCCGACCGCGACCGCGGCGGGGACAGTGGGCACCCCGCGAGGTCCGAACTTCGTGCTCTCGGTGGTCGATCTGCCGCTGCTTGCTAGCTCGCTGGTTCCGTCGCTGCAGTCCCTCGGACAAGCGCTTCAGCGCTATCTTCGCGAAGATCCGACCCGCGCCGTGGCAATTCAAAATCTGCTGACCGTGCGGACTGGCGTGCAGCTGGGACGAAGCCGCGCCATTCCCGACTTTCCCGGTGGAACCCGCGACCTGGGAATTTTCCTGCTCAACCTGCGCACCGTGATCCGCCGAGAAGCTGAGCGCAGCGACGGACCAAACAGCCGCGCCGTACTCAGCGCCATCGACCAAGCGGAGAGCGCACTCACCACCAGCATCCTATCGCTCGCCGCCGGCACTCGCTACGACGAAGAGCGCTATCGCGGCCTCGCTGGACTCTCGGCCTGGCTCCCCGGCACCGAGGACGATTGGAAACAACGCCGTGAGTTCTTCGCTCCCGCTCGCTTCTTCCGCCCCGCAAGCGTCAGCAGCGGCTGGGAAGGCTGGCTGGCAGCGCTCTTCGCCAGCCACTAACAACGCGCGTTCGTCCTACGCCCCAGTCTTGGCCAGCTCGACGAGCACACAGGGACCACCGGCAATCACTTGCAGTCCTGCCTGCTCGGCCCGGGCAATCGCCGACGAATTCTCGGCGCCGGGCTGCATCCACACATACTTGACGCCTGCCGCAATCGCCTCGTCGACAACTCGCTCGGTAATCGCCGGCGCTGTCACGACGGAGAGCGCCACCACCTGACCGGGGACCGCGGCCAGATTCGGATACGCCGGATGGCCAGCAATCTCCGTCGCCCGCGGGTTGAGAGGATGCACCGCCCGCCCCGAACGCTTGAGCGCCGAAAAGCAGCGATAGCCATACTTCTCCGGATCATTGCTCGCGCCAGCGACGGCAAACAGCGGAGCAGCAAGAAAGGCCGCGATCTTCTCTTGTGTGGTCATGTGTTCTGCCTCAGCACCGCAATCATATCGCGAACCGCCTGCTCCATCCCGACGAGCACCGCCCGAGACACGATCGCGTGACCGATGTTGAGCTCTTCGATGCCGGCGATTCGCACCAGCGGCACCACATTGGGATAGTCGAGCCCGTGACCCGCCGCGACATGAATGCCGAGCCGGATCGCATCTTCGGTGGCCTGAGCGAGTCGCTCCAACTCCTTGGCGGCGTGGGCGGCATGTCCGGGCTTCAGCGTCTCTTCGCAGTACTGCCCCGTGTGCAGCTCGATGCGTGGCACTTTGAGCTGCGCCGCCGCCCGCACCTGCACGACGTCGGGCGCAATGAACAGACTCACCGGAATGTGAGCCTCGTGGAGCGCCGCTACCGCCTCTTGCACCAGCAAGCGCGCGCCCCCCGCGACATCGAGCCCCCCCTCAGTGGTCCGCTCCTCCCGACGCTCAGGCACCAGCGTGACGATGTCAGGCCGCAGCGCAATCGCCTTGTCGACCATCTCGGGAGTCGCCGCCATCTCGAGGTTGAGCACCCCGCGCACCGTCTTGCGCAGGACCTCGACGTCGCGATCTTGGATATGCCTTCGGTCTTCGCGCAGGTGAACAGTAATGCCGTCGGCGCCCGCCAGCTCACACAGCGAGGCCGCCCACACCGGGTCGGGGTAGCTGACGCCACGGGCCTGCCGTAGCGTCGCGACGTGATCGATATTGACGTGAAGTGCGATGCTCATAAGCAGTCTCGCCGGCCCTACATATCGCGTGCGCCCATGTCGGTCTGCATGAAGGCGCAGATGCCGAAAATGCATGGGAGCGGCACGCCGAGGATGTCCTTGCAGTTGTTGGCGCAGCGACCGCAGTTGTCGTGGTCGTTGAGCAGATTGACGCACTTTCCGTCGCAGCAGGTCTCGCCCATCAGACAGCCTATGCACTCGCCCTCGCACAGTCCGTTCTTGCAGGCCTTGCCGGGCTTGCACTCTTTGCCGCACATGCCGCAGTTCTTGGCGTCGCTTTGGTTGTCGCTACAGACGGAGCCGCAGCAGACTTGGCCGGTCTTGCAGGAAATTCCCGCCGGGCCGCACTTGCACTGGCCGGTCTCGCAGATCTCGCCCTTTTTGCAAGCGAGACCGCAGCCGCCGCAGTTCAAGGGGTCTGAGCTGACGTCGTGGCAGCCGTCGCTGCAGCACGCTGCGTTTGCCGCGCAGGTGGTGAGCCGACCGCCACCGAGGCAGACGCAGTTGCCGTTGTTACACGACTCCCTGGTGCGACAGGCCTTGCCACAGGCGCCACAGTTTTCCGTGCTGGCCGCAATGTCGACGCAGGGCTCGCCGCCGCAGCAGATAGCGGCAGGATTTTCGCACTTCATCGTCGCGCACGCCGGCGACGTCGTCATATCGGCCTTGTCTGCCGGAGGAGGCGTGCCCGTTCCACCCTTGCTCGCGCAACCAGACAGCAGGGCACCAACCACAACCAACATGCTGGCCAGCCGCATCACCGAACCGAAGACCGACTTTGACATCAGATACTTACTCCTTAAGCTGCTGCCGCTCGCTATCGGGATGTCCGGAAGAGGTCCGGCCACCGTCGAGCCTACACCGCAGTAGATGTCTGCGGAAATTAGTCAGGCTCCGGCATCGCTGTCAACGGCCACGCACGCGACATCTGCGTCCCGTGGCTGCGCCGCATTGGATCGGGCAGCTCCATGCCCATTCCTAAGGAATGGAGCTACGCTAGGTCGTGGGCGCCGGACTGCCAACGTCGCGAAGAAAGGCCTCGACCTCGCTGCGACGGGGACAACCGCGGCGACCCAGGTCCCGACACTTGAGCGCCGCGGCGGCACTGGCAAAGCGTACAGCCTCGATCAGCGCTACTTCGTCGTCACATCGACCTGCATCGGCAGCGTCGAGCAAGGCAACGATCAGCGCGGCATGGAAAGTATCGCCGCACGCCGTGGTATCGACGAGCTGAGGCGGCACAAGAGCCGGCACACGCAGCAGCGATGAGTCTTGGACGACCCAACAGCCGCGCTCGCCAAGGGTCACGATGACACGTCCCGCCGTCTGAGCCGCGAGGGCCAGCGCCGCCCGTTCGGGATCATCAAGTCCGGTCAACAGCGACGGAAAGTTCGCGGAAACCACGCACAGATCGGCCAGCGCAACCAGCTCGGCAGCCCCTGGACCGGGACGGTCGAGATCAATCGACACGAGCAGCCCGTTGTCACGCGCCTGCGATGCCGCACGCAGCGACGACGAAGGAAAGCATAGGTCTGCGTGAAGCACTCGGCAGCTCTGCACGAACTCGACGGGAGGATGGTCATCGGGCAGCCGCAGCGCCGCATCTCGCCACTCAATCACCGAGCGCTCACCCGCTTTGCCACACAGAATCAGAGCGGTGCGGGTCTGGGTGCCGAGGCATCGCCGCACGCCCGTCGTGTCGACCCGCTCTGCCGCCAACTCCGACAGAAGGGCCTGCCCTGCCCCATCCATTCCGACGGCACCGACGAAGCGCGCTCGTCGACCCAGCCGAGCCGCTGCCGCGCAAGCCGTCGCTATCTGGCCGCCGCCCAGCACCTCGTGACTCTGTGCCGAGGTCTTGTCCGGCAGCGGCTGATCCAGCCGCAGCGGCACCCGATACACCAAATCGATCGAGCACTCCCCGAGGCCCAGGAGGTCAAACGGGCGTCCGGCGGTCTTACCGAGTCGGCTCAGCAAGGCAGTCATTTGCAGCGATTTCTCGTCGGGACGCTACTGCTGTAGCTCCAGGCCACCGATGTCATAGCTCATGCCGCTCGGTCGCTTGAGATACAGAAGGTCATAGACCGGATACATCTCTCCCGTCGCTGGCATCACTTGGTCAATGCAGCAAGCCCGATTGGCAGCGCTGTCCTTGAGCAAGAAATTGTCATCGAACTCAGGGTTGTTTTTGCGCAGCCCTTGCTCGGCGCAAGAGTCGGCACTGCCCACAACGGTGTTGCTAAAGGAGCAGCCATCACCGAACAGAATCTGCGAGGCAGCGACGGTAAGGTTGCCAAACAGGATGTTGTTGCTCACCACTGGTTTTGACATGGGCATGAGTGCGCAGCGCAGTCCACCGACCCGACCACTTGCCTGACGACCGTTGTACGCGATGGTGTTAAAGCGAATCAGAAACTTCTGCGTCGGTCGGTCGGCTCCCAGCAGGTCGATGGCAGTGCTGATGTTGCCTGCGATCAGGTTGTTCTCGATGTAGTAACTGGTCTTGGTGCTCTGCCAAGTGTCGAAGATGCGAATGCCGGCGCCGTGTGCGGGCGCCATCGAGAGAGCCATCGCATCGCTCAGATGCTCGACGCCAATCACGTTCTGCTCAATCCGGGCGCTGCATTCGCTCAGATTGATGGCAGGTGTCCCAGCGCCCATAAAAGCTGGTGTCGTCGAGCCACGCAACATGCTGCGCAGCAGGTTCAGCACCGGAATCTTATCAGTTCCGTTGCCGGTGCAGACCAGCGCAGCCGCGTCGACATTTTGCTCCGTCATGTCGATTTGCTCGATGGTGAGTCGGCCCGTATCCCGCACATCGAACAGCAGCCCACGGCCTTTCATCGTCGCCATCGTCGGATAGTTTTTGCCAGGCGCACCAATGAAGGAAAACACGCCGTAGGAAATCGTGGCGTTCACCGGATCGTAGTTCGAGCCGAGCACTCGGACGTAGCGGCGACCCGTATCACGAGCGAGGGTAAAGGCGCGAGTTAGGTTGCAGACGGGCTCCGCAAAACGGAAACCGAAGGCAGGGTCGGTGTCGCTGCAGCTTGCGTTGGCTTTGTGGACGTAGACGACGCGGCCCGTCGAGCCAGGTCCATTCCAGGCACAGCTGCCGGCGTGACCTTCGGGCAGGTCACCTTCGCGAATGCAGACGAGCGAGTCGGTGCAGCTGACGCCGCCCTCGCAGTTGAGCATTCCCTCGCAGTCCTTGTGCTCACGGCAGCCTCGGCACTTACCGCCGTCACAGATCGGACGATCCGAGGGACAGTCGAGGTTCTGTTGGCACTCGATGCACTGGGGAACGCCGGCGACCTCCATGCACTGGGTGTTGGCACCGAGTCCGAGCTGTTGGCAGGACTTGTCGCTGGTGTTGCCGACGATGCACGGAGCGCAGTGGCCGAGAGCGGTATCGCAGCGGCTGGCCGTCGGAGAAGTGCAGTCCGAGTCGACAAAACACGCGCCGGACGGAAATGGAACGCAGGTATGTTTGGTGGGATGGCAGACCTGCATGATGCCGTCGCCACCCTCTTGTTTCTGGGCACACTCGGGAGTCGAACCGCAGTACAGGGGATCTGCAACGATGCAGCCGGTATGCGATATCGATAGCGCGAAGCACAACAGCGACGCCACCAACGGAGTGGCAAAGCCGCGAAAGCCCATGGCCAAGAGCCCGCAAACCTGACCCGAGGCAGAACGAATCCAAGCTCGACACCCGGTATATGCGTCCATGAGTTGTGATGCTATCACGACTTTCTTTCCCTGCCGCAGCGGCGAAGAAACGGTGTTTTGTGAACCCGCCGCCGCCAAAGATCCCGCGCAAGTCGTTCGCGTGCGGTCTGACTCGAAGCATGGAAGGCAGTCCCCGCTAAGTAGGCGAATTTTTGGCAAAATCCAGCCTCGCCTAAGTACGCGGTTTCGGATTATCCTGGGTGATACAGATCTACGAGACGACACTGCTCATGCACCTAGTATCCGAGACAACCTTCCCACAAAGCGGACACTACCATAGGTCATGGAGTTTGTTGTCGCTGGGTCTTTTGCTGGCTCTTGTGTTGCCGTCGCGGGTGTTTGCCGACGGAAGCGAGCCGCTGCTGTGGCTGGCGATTCAGCGTGGCACCAGCCTGGACCGCGTAGCCAGTGAGCTGGTTCGGGAGCAGCTCGTCGCCCGCAAGGATGTCCGTCTGGTTGAAGCCACGCTCGCTGAGGCCGACCGTCGCTGCCGCACTTCGCCCTGCCTGGCCGGACTGGCGCGGCAACACCAAGCGTACATTGTGCTCAGCGGCGACATTTTCCAGCTGGGGAGCAAGCAGAACCTGCGCGTGGTGATGCACCTATACGATGGTCGCCACCGTCAGGTTTTTGATGTCGAGAACCTGTGCGGCGACTGTGATGAGACCAAGCTGGGACTGCTGGTCCAGACGACGCTCGGCGAGATCATCGGGCGCTATCACAAAGGACAAGATGCCGACGCGCAGCTGAACGAGCTACTCGATGGTGCGTCGAAAAGTGGTCCGCCGGCGATTCCGGCCCCGAGCAGCGACCCTGTGATGGTGCAGCCGCTGCCGGGGGCCCCATCACCGACCGCTGCAGGAGTGTCTCCGTCGCTGGCCGCTACCTCCGCGCCCACCACGGGGCAGCCAACTCCGACGACACGTCCGCAGCTGGCGGCGATGCCCCCTTCTCGGGCAACTGCGCCGGCATCAGTGCAGTTGGCACCGACGCCGGTAGGTGCCAGCTCGCCGTATCAGTCCAGCCCGATGCCTGTGCCGCCGCCGTTGCCGCCACTTGGTGGCATGCCACCGCTCGCTGGCAGCTACGCCCCGCAGCTTCCAGGATCTCCGCAGCCCTCGCCGCAGCCGAGCCAATACCAGCAGATGTCGTGGCCGGCCCAGCAAGCACCAGCGCAGCAAGCTCCGCCGCGGCAGGGTCTTTCGGGTCGACGCAAGGCGTTGGCCGCCGTGTTTGGAACGCTGGGCTTTGTGGCGCTCGGAGGGACGATTGCCGCACATTATTTAGATAACAAGCTCGACTCTTCACTCGCGATCAATCCGGGCGGGCTGCCGTGTAGTGCTGCGAGCAACGCCGGTCGGTCTTGCGTGCTTAGCACCATCGGACTGTGGGCCCCCGGCTACGCGGTCTCCGGTCTGCTCCTCGGCGGCATGATCCTGAGCCTCGCCATTCCCGAAAAATAGCTCGGGCTACCTCGCGTCGCACTTCAGCGTGGCAATCAGTGCCAGCGCATTGACCCGGACCTCGCCCGTTGGTTCCGGTCGCTCGCGCAGCAGTCGTTGCGTAGTCTGACAAGCTTCGTGTCCGTGTCCGAGCCGCGACAGCAGCTGCGCCAGCGCAAGCTGTGACAACGCCCGCTCGACCATCGTCTGAGAGCGCTGCACCGCCAAGTACATATGTCCGAGCGCCCGCAGCCGGTTGTTCTGCGCCTCGTACGCACTGCTCAGCAGCCGGTGTAGCTCCGCACTCTCTTGCTTCTGACGAACCGCCAGCAGCTTACGAGTGGCCGCTTCGATTCCCACCGCGCTGTTGTCGGATGACAGCAGCAGCTTTGCTTGCCGAAGGCCCTCGCTTTCTTGACTCGTCGGCGTCGGAGTCTTATGCAGCAGCCTCGGGGCAAAGTACGCGCCGGTCCCAATGAGAGACACCACCAGCACGGCCCCAAGCAGCCAGTACGGACGGTGAGGAACCGTCTCTGGACCGCTGCGACTGACGGTGCTGGGCGCATCTTGCGGAGCTGACTCGCTGTCCGCGGATCGTGGCGCTTCGTCTCGCTCGTCCGCGTCGGCTTCATCGCTTCGTAGCGACGCTGCCGGTGAAACGGGAACGGGCATAGGCTTTGGTGGACCACTGACCGGCTGTCCTCGCTTGGCGAGCGCCTCAAATGCACTCGCCACCGCGGCTGTCGACGGGACAACCGCGCCACCGCTGCGGCCCGGCAGCACGCGCTGCACCGTCTTGGCCACTCCCCCTGCTGTGGGCTCAGGCTTGGAGTCACACGGGGCGCTGTCCGACTTCGCCGCACTCACAGACTCAGGTCGCGACGAGCTGACCGGCGCACCCACGGCAGGCTTCGCGACTCCGGCGCTTGCCGGCACAATCTCGTCGAGCAATTCGTCGAGATTCTGCGCCAGCAAGGAGTCCAGCTCATCGGCGATCTCCTCCGCAGTGGCAGGACGATCGTCGATAGACTTCGCCAGACAGCGCAGGATCAGCTCTTCCATCGCGTTCGGCAGCTTGCCGTCTGAGATGAGCGACCCCGGCGGCGGCGGCGGTTCATGAACGGTCTTGGCAATCAGCGCCAGAAACGTCGGCGCCGAAAACGGCAGCCGCCCCGTCACAATCTGATACAGCACGACCCCGAGTGAATAGAGGTCGGTGTGCGGCCCCAGGGTCCGGCCCTCGGCTTGTTCGGGAGACATGTATTCTGGCGTCCCAAACACCACGCCTGTGCGAGTCAGCGACCGACCTGGTTCGTCGTCGCCACCAGCCCCATGAGGCCCTGCTTCGTGCATCAGCTTGGCCAGACCGAAGTCGAGCACTTTGACGAGCTGGCGCCCTTTGCCTCGTCGAAGAATGACCACGTTTTCCGGCTTGAGGTCGCGATGGATGACGCCTTGCTCGTGTGCATGACCCAGCCCCAGCGCAATGTCGCGGGCAATCGTCGCTGCCCGTCGCCACGGCAAGGCCCCCCGCTTGATGACTTGCGCCAGGTTTTCCCCGTCGAGAAGCTCCATCACCAGGAACAGCAGCCCTTCGTCGGTCTGCCCGAAGTCGGTGACACGAATGATGCTCTCATGATCGAGGCGGGACGCCGAGCGGGCTTCGCGATGAAAACGGGCGACAGCCTCGGTGTCACTCGACAGCTCGGCACGCAGCACCTTCACCGCGACGGGTTTGTCCATCAGGATGTGGTGGGCGCGATAGACGGCGCCCATGCCGCCCCGCCCAATCAAATCGATGAGCCGATAACGTCCCGAAAGTACCCGCCCTGACAGTGGATCGTCAGACAGCAACGGACGCAGCGGAGTTCCATCACGTGGACAGAACTGCTCGCCGCTCGTAAAGCTCGCTTTGCAGGTGGGACAGAGGCTCACGAACCCTCGCTGCGACGGCTAGGCTAGAAACGCATGCCTCGCTTGGCACGGAACATGAACCAATCGTAGGTGAGATAGGCGGCAGGGATGAGCCCCAGCACTGCTAGCACTGGGGCCCCGGCAACAACAGCGGCGCCACTGGCCACTACGGCGGCCCCGGCCATCAGGCCCTTTTTCTGGGCAACCTGTTCGTCTTTCTCGCGCAGCGTAGACATTGCGACCTCCTGCTCGGCTGATGATGCAGCCTTACCGTCGAGAGTCTATCCTACACGGGCGGTTCCTCTTGGCCATCGAATTGTTTGTTGCGATGGCCGGAATCGAAAAAGACGGACCGTGGATGGCGCGATTGGACTACTTGAGGGGGGGCGCCTTGAAGTCGCGGAACGCCTGGCTGATCTGCTTGCCGCCCGTCGGAGTGCTTGTCTGGCTGACGTAGACCTTGCCCGTCTTGTCCTGCATCTCGGTGATGAGCGCCTGCTGCGCCGAAGTCGAGAGATTCAGGCGGGACAGGTCGACGGTAGCCCACGTCTCAGGGGTCACCTGCTTGTTGAGAAGCTGGGCCTGGACCACCGGACAGGGCTGCTTACCGCAAGGCGCTTCCTTGGTTACGTAGAAGCTGTCCTTCTCGGCGTTGTCGTCGGAGACGGTGCTCACCTTCATGTCCGCGCGCGAGACCTGCAGCACCGGCATGTCGTGGCCAGAGACCTTGATGGTGCTAAAGCGACCGCGAAGCAGCATGTTGAAGTGATTGGCCTCTGCCGTCGCCTGCTGGGAGCTGGTGAGCCTGAGCGCTCGCCAGTCGTACTTGAACACGAGCCGCGACTCACCGCCGTTCACTTCCATCACTTGCTTGGTGGCGCAGGGGTACGCGATGCAGTAGACCGGGAACGAACTGGGGCGAACCCACGTCAGAGCACTGCCGGTGGTGTCAGCCTTGTCGTCCTCCGTGACGATTGGCAGCGAATCGACATCGGTGTCGGCCTCGCCCTGGCCGCAGCCCGAAACGGTGGCGGTAAAGGCGATTCCGAGAGCGAGCGTGCGAAGCAGAGTACCCATGATGTTCTCCTTGGTGGTTCATTAAGACCCTGCTGGCCGAGAGGAACTCAACCCGCAGAGCGCAGGAAAAAACGCTAAGAATTTCCTTGACTTGCACCGGCATTCTGCGAATCGCCCACCTGTACGTCAAGGAAGTTTTTGCGTCTATAGGCTCTTTTTTCTCTCGGGATTGGGCCAAAACTTTCCCAATTTAATGTAGGTATGCTCCGACGGAAAGGAAGGGATCGCAGCCATCGCTGATTGGGCGGTTTTCTGCACCAAAATCCTCGCCACTGCACGTGGGTCGGACCACTCGCAATCGGAAGCGAGCGCCTCCCTGCCAGGCAGCGCTCAAAGTGGAGATTGGCGTGGGGGACAGCCGCGGGTCAGGTCTGCTCTGGCATCCAGAGGGCTTCGGGCTGGCCGGTGACGCGGGCAGCCTGGCGAGCAAAGACAAACAGCGCGTCGCTCAGCCGGTTCAGGTAATGGATGACTTCGGGAGCGAGCGGCTCGCGGTGACTGAGGGAGACCGCCAAGCGCTCGGCGCGACGACAGACCGTTCGACAGAGGTGCAGGTGCGTGGTCAGCGCTCCGCCAGCGGGCAGGACGAAGCTGTTTAGCGGCGGCAATTGATCGTTAAAACGATCAATTTCTAGCTCCAGCCGCTCGATGTGGCGCGGCAGGATGATGGGCTGGGTGGGCCGAAGTTCGTCGGCGCGGGTGGCCAACTGCGAGCCGAGATTGAACAGCTCGCTCTGCACTCGCTCGAGGATGACATCCAGCTCCCTGGTGGCTTGCTGCTGGGCATAGAGTCGCGCCAGGCCGATGGTGGCGTTCAGCTCATCGACGGTGCCATAGCTTTCGATGCGGAGATCATCCTTGGAAACCCGGTGACCGCCGACCAGATGAGTGCCGCCATCGTCCCCAGTCTTGGTGTAGACACGATTGATGCGAACGGACATGGCTATTCCGATGCCACGACCTTCGCTTCGCCGCCAGGACCGACCAGAAGCACGCCCCGACTCGGATCATCGGCCAGCCCGAGCTTGTCATCATCCTGCATGGCGAGTGAGACTTCGGTTGCCTCGACGAGCGGTCCCACCACGGCCACTCCATCAATGCGACCGCGCGGGCCGATCATCGTGATGCGCTGTTTGGCGACGAACCGACCGTTGCTGATAACCATCCAGGGCTCAAGCGCGACACCGGCACCGAGGACTGCGCGGCAGTGCTCGGCACTGAGCCGGACAAAACGTGGACGGTGCGGTTTGTGAAGCAATGACTTTTCCTCCGGGCCAGAATGCTACGCGCGCCCGCTTTTGTCCGTCAATGTCAGGATTTGTCCAGCCTTCATCCCCGCATTCAAGGAAGGACGCGGCAATCGGTTGACAAGCGACCGCAGCTCTGGTGGTCTGACTCGCAATGCACGACGAATCAGGCCAGGGTAGCGGGAACGGTGGAAACCAAACGGAGGGCGGTCGGGAGCCGATGCGCTTGATTGTGATCACAGGCGGTCCAGGGGCAGGCAAGACCGCGGTGCTCGACATCGTGAGCCGCATGCTAAACCACCACATTGCGGTGCTGCCAGAAGCAGCCAGTCTGCTGTTTGCGGGCGGCTTTCCGCGACGAGAGAGTCTGCCGGCACGACGGGCGGCGCAACGAGCGATTTTTCATGTCCAGCATGAGCTGGAAAACCTCGCGATGGAGGAAGGAAATGTTCGCTGGGGGCTCTGTGATCGCGGGACTCTCGACGGGATTGCCTACTGGCCCGGCCCAGCCGACGAGTTTTTGACCCAGCTCGGTACCACCTACGAAGCGGAGCTGAAGCGGTACGCCGCAGTCATCCATCTGCGAACCCCGACCGTCGGCTACAACCATCAGAATCCGCTGCGCATCGAGAACGCCGAGCAAGCCCGTGCGCTGGACGAGCGGATCGCGACCGCCTGGGCCAAGCATCCCAACCGCATCTTCATCGAAAACGCGCCCGACTTTATGTCCAAAGCCCATGCTGCGCTCGATGCGATCGTGGAGACATTGAACAGCTTCAGCGCGGAAAAATTGTCGATTCCCTCGCCTCTCTGAGCCGTGCTAGTAGCCTTGCCACCACTTCCGTGGGTGAAAGGCGAATCACTGACATGAATGAGCTGAAGGCGTTGAGCGGACTGCTTCACGATCGCGTGGCCGTGGTAACTGGGGCGGGCCGAGGGATCGGTCGCGTCTGTGCAACCACGCTGGTGCAGGCCGGTGCGCGCGTGGTCATTAACGATGTCGATGGCGGGCCGGCTGAAGAAGCGGTGCAAGAGTGCTTGGCGATTCGACCGGGCAGCGCGGTCGCTTCGACGGGCTCGGTGACAGAGCCGAAGTACACCGACGAGCTGATGAAGGTGGCTGCCGATACGTTTGGCAAGCTCGACATCTTGGTGAACAACGCGGGGCTGTCGCGCGACAAGATGTGCCACCTGATGCCTGATGAGTGGTGGGATCTGGTCCTCGACGTGAATCTCACTGGCACGTTCAACTGCATTCGCTCGGCGGCCCCGTTTCTTCGCGAGGTCGCCAAGCGCGAGTTGGAAGAGCTGGGCCAGCCTCGCTACAACCGCAAGATCGTCAACTTCTTCTCGACGGCAGCGGTGCGCGGCAACCCCGGTCAGATCAACTATGTCGCCGCCAAAATGGGCAACGTCGGCATCACCCGCGTCGTTGCGCAGGAATGGGCCCGCTTCCACGTCAACTGCAACGCCGTCGCACCGGGCTTCACCGAGACCCGCATGACAGCTGCAAAGAAGCCCGGCGATGTCCTCGGAGTCCCGGAAGAGCAGCGACAGGCAACGCTCCAGCGAATTCCCATGGGACGATTCGGACAGCCGCAGGACATTGCCAACGCGGTGCTGTTCTTCTCGTCGCCACTGTCCGACTACATCACCGGCCAGGCCATCAACGTCTCGGGCGGGATGCAGATTCCGTAGCGGCCCAAAACAGAAACGGCCCGCCTTATACAGGCAGGCCGTCTCACCGACTCGTCGCACCGAAGTGCGAAGTTGCCGGGTGATCCACCCCAAGCGGAGTTAGGAATAGCGCTTGAGGGTGGTCTCCAAGTTGCTTTGCTCTCGCGAGTAAGAATAAGTGCGGGAGCGCGGCACCAAGGTTAAGCGAAGTAACTACTTGATGAATGTCTTCAGCAAGGCATGTGCCAGGCCCACTTGGGGTCATACGTTTCGCCCGCCAACCTCGCGATTTCCTTGAAAACAGACGCGCGCTCGTGGTACGCGGAAGTGCTCCCTGCGAGTGGCCCACAGCCGTCGCAAACCCGCAGCCTGACATGGGTGTCAGAGCCGCAGGTCGAGCATGAAACTTTTTTCATAGGCATACGGTATCGTGCCCAACTTGCTTGTCATCAACGCCGACGGACCCGAAACGCGGGTCGCCTTGGTAGAGAACAGCCAGGTCGTCGAACTCTATATTGAGCGCCGACGCGAGCGAGGCATCGTCGGCAACATCTACAAAGGGAAGGTGCTGCGGGTGCTGCCTGGCATGCAGGCGGCATTTGTGGACATCGGGACCGACAAGGCCGCTTTCCTTTATGTGGCCGATGTGCGTGGCGCTCCAGAAGACATCAAATCGCTGTTTGTCGACGAAGATGACGAGGCGAGCCGCAAGAGCGACGACGACAAGAGCCGTGATGCCCGCATCGAAGACTTGCTGCGCCCCGGACAGGAAGTGATTGTTCAGGTCGCCAAGGCTCCGATTGGCACCAAGGGCTCGCGGTCGACTTCGTACATCTCGCTGCCGGGACGGAATCTGGTGTTCATGCCGACCGTCGATCACGTCGGGATTTCGCGGCGCATTGGCTCTGAAAAGGAGCGCAAGCGGCTGCGGTCGATCGTCGATTCGATGCGGCCTCCAGGCACCGGCTTTATCGTCCGTACCGTCGCCGAGAACGTGCAGGAAGCCGAGCTGCGCGCCGACATGGAGTTCCTGATCAAGCTGTGGAACTCGATCGTGAAGAAGTCGGAAGCGGCCAAGGCGCCGGCGCTGCTCTATCACGACCTCGACCTGCTCTTGCGAACGGTGCGCGATCTGTTCACCAGCGACGTTGAGAAGCTGATCATCGATAGCAAGCCCGAGTATGACCGGCTGCTCAAGTTCACGAGCACCTTCATGCCCGAGTACGTCACCAAGATTGAGCTGTACGACGCCAGCGAGCCGATCTTCGATGCCTACGGAATCGAGATGGAGCTGGACCGCGCGCTCGAGCGCAAGGTGTTCCTCAAGTCGGGCGGCACGCTGATCATTGATCAGGGCGAGGCGCTGACTGCGGTCGACGTCAACACCGGCAAGTTCGTTGGCAAGCGCAACCTCGAAGAGACGATCACCAAGACCAACTTGGAAGCGTGCAAGGAAGTCGCCGACCAGCTTCGCCTGCGCAACATCGGCGGCATCATCATCATCGACTTCATCGACATGGATCGCGAGGCCAACCAAGACAAGGTCATGCGCGCGTTCCTCGATTCTGTGAAGCCCGATCGCGCCCGCACCAATGTCACCAAGATCTCGGAGCTGGGCCTGGTCGAGATGACCCGCAAACGGACGCGCGAGTCGCTCGGGCGAATGCTGACCGAGCAGTGCGTGTACTGCGACGGCAAGGGCTACACCAAGTCGAAGACCACGATTGCCTACGAAGTGCTGCGGCAGATTCGGCGCGAGGGTCACGCCTTCGCGGATGACACCATCGTCGTGCACACCCATCCCGAAATCGCAGAGCTTTTGGCGTCGGCGGACAACGAGTTTATTGAGGCGCTGGAGAAGCGACTTCAGAAGAAGATTCAGATCAAGCCGCGCGAGCGCTTCGATCTCGAAGTGGGTCACATCGAGCGCTTCCACATTCGCGGTGCCAGCACCGATCAAAAAAAGGAAAAGTCGAGTGACTCGTCACGTGGTGAGCGGCGACATCACGGACGACCGGCTCCGCAGGCGGCAGCGCTAGTCTCTGTTGCAACGGAATCACCACCGGGTGACGTAAAGAAATAGGCATCCGATGGCCGAGTGGCTCCTTACTCAGTCGAGCAGCGGGGTCAGCGTTCGCATCAAGGCCGATCGCATTGTCGAGATCGGTCCGCAGCCCCCTGCAAGTGGCGCAGAGATCCTCTCCTGCGACGGCTGCACCATCGAGCCAGGCGCGGTGAACGCTCACACGCATCTGTACAGCGGACTGGCTCCGCTCGGTCTGCCGGTTCCCGCGATTCCTCCCGAAAATTTTGTGCAGATTCTCGAGCGGATCTGGTGGCGACTGGATCGCGCGCTGGATGAGGACTCGCTGCGAGCGGCGGCGCGCTTCTATGTGGCGCAGGCGCTGCTCGCGGGAACGACTGCGCTCGTCGACCATCATGAATCACCGCGACTCATTACCGGCTCACTCGACATTCTGGCCGATGCGTGTGCAGAGCTGGGTTGTCGAGCGCTCCTTACCTATGGCGCGACTGAACGGAATGGCGGAATCGCAGAAGCGCGAGCAGGACTGGCGGAGTGCCATCGCTTTGTGAAGGCCAACCGCCGTCCGACAGTACACGGACTCGTTGGTCTGCACGCCAGCTTCACGGTCTCCGATGAGACGATTCGGACCGCTGGGGAGCTATGTCGCGCGCTATCTGTTCCAATGCATGTTCATGTTGCCGAAGACCTCGCGGATGTTCGTGATGCGGAGGCCCGTGGTTATCGCGATCCGCTCGATCGACTGCTTACGCTGGGAGCGCTGCCACCCGGTTCGATCGTCGCGCATGGCGTTCATCTCGATGAGCAAGCGGTGAAGCGCTGCGAGAGCGAGGGTCTGTGGTTGGTGCAAAATCCGCGCTCCAATCACGGCAATCGCGTCGGCTATCCCCAAAACTTATGGCATTCCCATCGCGTCGCGCTGGGTACCGATGGCTATCCGGCGCAGCTGGCAGAGGAAGCCGCAGCACTGTGGACATATGCCCGCGCAGCCGGTGATCATGAAGCCTCTGTTGCGCAACGTCCCGTCGCTGGATACGCACTTCTGGCTGAACACTTTGCCTTGCCCTTTGCGCCCCTTGCGGCTGGTAGCGCGGCGGACCTGGTCGTGCGCAGTCCCAGTGGTCAAGTCGAGCATGTCTTTGTCGCGGGCCGCTTGGTAGTACGTCACGGTGGTCTGGTCCACGCCGACCTAGCGCCTATCTCTTTCGAGGCTAACCAGCAGGCCGCTCGTCTTTGGCAGCTCATGTCGACGCTGTGAGCCGTGCCCCCTGCCCTTTTGTGAAGGAACGAGTTTATGTCTTCCGCTCCGCTTCCCATCGACTCCGCGGCCCTTGCAAATGCCGTTTCCCGTCTGCGTGAGAGTCAGGTCCAGCTGCCGCAGCTTGCGCAGCTTGCCGACCCCTCGCTGATTCCCGCCGGCATTCTGTCGGCGCTGCGTGAGGTCGATCCCGATGCGCCGCATCCGCTGAACCTGTGGCGCGTACACTGGTATAACGATCAGAATCGGCGCGGAATCCAGTCGGTGCCTGCGCATCTGGTGCTGGGTCCGGAAGTGACCGGAGTCACTGCGCCGATTGTGGTGCTGCTCGGCTCGCGCTTTCCGATGATTGCGGCGCACAAGGTGCTGGCGGCGTACGGCTGTCTGGTGCCCCGGCTGGTATCCGGAGAGTTCGATCCAACTCAACATCGTGCGCTGTGGCCATCGACGGGAAACTACTGTCGGGGTGGCGTTGCGATCTCGCGCATTCTCGGCTGTCGCGGTGTCGCGATTCTGCCAGCAGGAATGAGCGCCGAGCGCTTCAACTGGCTCCAGCGCTGGGTCAAAGACGACAGCGACATCGTCCGCACTCCCGGCACAGAGAGCAACGTCAAAGAGATCTACGACAAGTGCGCAGAGCTGCGGCGCGATCCGCAGAACGTCATCCTCAACCAGTTCGCGGAGTACGGAAACTATCTGGTCCACTACCAGTGTACTGGTCGAGCCGCCGAGCAGGCCGTCCTTTCGCACTCCGGACTCGCGATCGCCGCTTTCGTTTCAGCGACGGGATCGGCAGGTACGATTGGCGCCGGCGACTATTTAAAGGAACGGCACGGCGCGCGCATCGTCGCAGTGGAAGCAGCAGAGTGTCCGACGCTCCTGCGCAATGGCTTTGGCGAACACAACATCCAGGGCATCGGCGACAAGCACATTCCGCTGATTCATAACATCATGAACGGCGACTTGGTAGTGGCGGTTTCCGATCGCAGCACCGACGGACTACACCTGCTGTTCAATCATCCACAGGGACAGCGCTATCTGCGCGAACGGCGGCAGTTCTCTCCCGATCTGGTGGACTCCCTTTCCAGTCTGGGCTTTTCAGGAATCTGCAACGTACTGGCTGCGATCAAGACTGCGCGCTATCTGCGGCTCGGCTCCGATCAGGCCGTCGTTACCGTCGCTACTGACAGCGCCGCGATGTATGGCTCAGAGCTTGCCAAGCATGAGCAGCGCGACTTCCCAAGCGGCTTTGATCAAATTGCCGCAGCAGAGACGTTTGGCCAGCACCTGCTTGGCGTTCGTACGGATCTCATGACCGAGCTGACGCTGCATGATCGCGACCGCATCTTCAACCTCGGCTATTTCACTTGGGTCGAGCAGCAGGGAGTTTCGCTGCGTGACTTTGAGGCCCGTCGCGAGCAGAGCTTCTGGCGCGGACTCCGCCGCAATCTGCCCCTGTGGGATCAGGCCATCGCCGCGATGAACCAGCGGGTGGCGGAAGGCTAGACGTGCTCTCCCTCCGCTGTCAGGGCTGCGCTACTGAAGTTGCGATTCCTCAGACCGGCGCAGTCCCCCTGGTCTGTCCCAAGCACGGAGATGGCGGTGATCATGTGCTGCTGCCAGCGCTCCCGCTACCGTCGCTGTGTGGCGACCAAGATGAGTCCCAGCCGTTCCTCCGTTTCGCGGATCGGATGCTCGCATTCCATCGCTGTACAGCGATCGGTCGCGCCGAAATGTATGCCGACATCGTACGCCGACTCGATGCGCGCATCACCACGCTGACCGGACAGTCCTTTTCCCAGACTCCCCTATTCCGCAGTGAGGCTCTGTCCGAACACTTTGGACTCAGCGAGCACGGTGGAGTCTGGATCAAGAATGAAACCGGCAATCCCGGCGGCTCCCACAAAGGTCGTCATCTGTTTGCGCTCATGGTCGAGCTGTTCGTCGGTGAAGCACTGACTTCGGAGCCGCAGAAACAGACTCCTGCCCCGCTCGCGATTGCCAGCTGTGGGAATGCGGCACTGGCGGCAGCGGTGGTCGCCAAGGCCGCCGAACGACGACTCCTGGTCTTCATTCCTACCGATGCGGAAGCAAGCGTGGTGTCAGCTCTGCGTGATCTCGATGCCGAGATCACAGTCTGTGAACGACGCGCCGGCGAGTCTGGAGATCCCTGTTATCTGCGCTTCCAAGCAGCCGTGCGATCCGGTGCGATTCCGTTCTGTTGCCAAGGACCGGACAATGGCCTGACCATCGAGGGTGGGCAGACTCTGCTAGCGGAAGCGCTGTGCGAGATCTCGCGAACCGGACGGACTCTGTCGCGGGTGATGGTGCAAGTGGGCGGCGGCGCGCTGGCGTCTTCTTGTGCGCTCGCGATCGAGACTGGACTACACAACGGACTCCTTCAGCAGCGACCGCGCTTCTACACCGCACAGACAGAGTCCGCGGCTCCTCTTCTGCGGGCTTGGCAGCGATTGCTTGATGCCTACGGAGAAGCTTTGCCCACGCTGAGCGATTCCGGATGGTCACAAGTGGCGGCCCACAAGCGGCGTTACATGTGGCCCTGGGAACAGGCTCCGCACAGCGTAGCGCATGGGATTCTCGACGACGAAACCTATGACTGGCTGTCTGTGATCCAGGCCATGGCACGCTCCGCTGGTCGTCCGTTGGTCGCTCCGGAACAGACCATTGTTGCGGCCCATTCCTTGGCCGTGCGTGCTACCGAAATTGCGGTCACAGCCACCGGAACCGCCGGACTGGCGGGACTCCTTCAGTTACAAAAAGAGGAGCCACTTCATCCCCATGAAAATGTGCTCTGTCTGTTTACCGGAGTGATGCGATGACTGCTCGCCGTGTGATCCGTGCTGCGCTGACCCAGACCAAAAACGCCTATCTGGACATGCCCGCCAAGGTCGAGGATCTGCCGTCGCTGAGTGGCAAGATGAACGACATCCGCGAAGCCAACGTAGCGCACAACTGTGATCTGATCGCAGCGGCTGCCCAGCACGGTGCGCGGATCATCTGCCTGGGAGAGCTCTGTACGGCGCCGTATTTTGCGCTCTACACCGATCCGATGTGGCTGGCTTTTGCGGAAGACGCGCGCAGCGGACCTTCGATTGCTGCATTCCGCAAGACCGCCCAGACTCACCGCATCATTGTCATCGTCCCCATCTTTGAGATCGATTCAGGAAGCGGCAAGCGCTTCAACACCGCGGTGATCATCGACGAGCACGGCGAGATCTTGGGCAAGTACCGAAAGACCCATATTCCGTGCGGACAGAACGATCGCGGCTCCTTTCACGAGACGTTTTATTACGGTGCCAGCGATGGTCAGCTCGGCGAGTCCCGCGCAAACATCGCCCCAAATCCGTACTTCCCAGTCTTCCGTACCAGCATCGGCAACGTCGGAGTCGCCATCTGTTACGACCGCCACTTTGAAGGCGTGATGCACTCCCTAAAGGCCGGTGGCGCCGAGCTATGTTTCAGTCCCGCGATTACCTTTGGCAAGAAGAGTCAGCAGGTCTGGCATCAGGAGTTTTTCGTCGACGCGGTTCGCCACGGTGTGTTCATTGGGGGTTCCAACCGCCAAGGGAAGGAGCCGCCGTGGACGATTGAATACTTTGGCGAGAGCTACTTCTGTGGTCCGCAGGGACTCTGTCCGAGCCTTGCTGCACCACAAGGACTGGTGATGACGGATCTCGATCTATCGACGCTGGCGGAGCCAGACTCCGCTGGTTGGAATCTCCCCCGCGACATCCGCTACGACATCTACTCGCCGCGCTCGCGTGCGTGATCAGGTAGCACGTTGCAGCAAGCGGAGTCGCTCCAAGCGGTGGCGGATCAGCGGAGCATCGGGCCACAGTCTCTGGGCTTCCTCAAACGCCGCAATGGCCGTCTTGAAGTCGCGCTCCACCACTGCACGGACTCCTCGCTCCACGTACAGATCGAACTGCTCTCGGACCTCGGTGGACAGCACGGTACGTCTCGCGGATGTCGGGACCGGGCGCCGCACTTCCTTGGCCCGTGGCGGAGTCTCTGCGGCCACGACCGGCGCAGGAGACGGACCGGACGGAATCGGTGTCGCAGGGGCCGGAGGTGATGCTTCACTACGCGACTTGGGCGGTCTCTTGCGCGCGGCTTCATCCTTCTCCCGCATCGCATCCAGAACCAGTCCTTCCCAGTTCTCTTCAATGCTGCGCGGAGCCTCATTCGATCGAGCCGGAGTGACCCGAATCAGCGCGCCTTCCGCCAGGACCATTCGCGTAAACGCAGGCACGCCATGGCCCTGCTCATCGCTGGCGGACCACAGCACTCCGTTTTGAATCACAATCTCACCGCAGACCTCGCTATCGACGCAGTTGATGACGACACTGTGCTGACCCATACAGGCCAGCTGCACGTAATCGAGCGGCGAAAACGGACCCGGTTCACTGGTCCTACGCTGCACCGCTTCAATGAGCCGCAGCAGCTCTTTGAGAGGCGCCGGTTTTTCCAGCAGATGGAGATGTGGACCGTGCCGCAGTCGATCTCGAAACCTCTCAATGTGCGCACTCACCACAATCAAGACGGTCGAGATTCTCTGTTCGGCCAGCCGCGCCATGACCTCGATTCCGGTTCCATCCTGTAGCTGGAGATCCAGAACGACCACCTGTGGTGCTTGCTGCGCGATGATCGTGAGTGCTTCCGAGACGCTGCTGACACCAACGGAAGAGACCCCTTGTAGCTGCGCGATCGCGCCCAAGTGAACCATGCGCGCAAAGGGTTCATCTTCCACGACCAAGACGAAGAATGAAGTAGTAGGCATATTCGAGAACAATCCTGTCGCCATAGTAGCCCGCCGAGTGATGGTTAGTCTAGCGAGGTCTGCTTCACCGCAGTCTGTGATCCTGCCGCCATGTCTGCTGCCATGTCTGTTGACAGGGCCTTGCTTTCACACCACGGCGCAGAAATCGGCAACTGTGAGCGCATGCGGATGGCGCGCAGTCTGCAAAGTTTTTGCGAGGGAACTGCTGTCAGCCGCGCAAAGATCGCGCATGCTACGTTTGTGGAAAAGCAGCCGACGCCGCCGCCATCGCTCTGGGGGCAGATCCGCGTTCCCTTGGGGGTGGCCCTGGCGATCTTTGTCTCTGCCTACTTCGGAATTCATCCGACGCGCCACAGCCAGAGAGTCGCCGCGATCTGGATTCCCAATGCAGTGGTGCTCTCCGTGCTGTTGCGACAGCCCCAATCGCGCTGGCCCGTGATTGTGATCGCGGCCTGGTTCGGCAACTTGGCGGCCAATCTCGTCGCTGGTGATCGTCTCCTTGTCTCCGCACTGTTCAGCATCTGCAACGGCCTCGAGACGCTCTGCTCCATCGGTCTGCTGAGTCTGCTCGGTGTGCCGCAGAAGAGAAGTCTAAGTCGCTGGTCTGGGCTGTGGCGCTTCTTGATCGTCTGCGGCGTAGTCTCTCCGGCGCTCTCCGCGCTGCTCGCAGCCAGTCTGCTGACGCCGGTGTTTCATTCCTCCTTTTTGTCGCTGATGCTCAACTGGTACGCCGCCGATGCACTGGGCTTGCTGACGCTGGTGCCCCTGCTGAGTACCCTCACGACCGGCGATCTCCGTTCGCTGCTGGGACTGCGGCGGCTGCTCGAGTCGATTGCTATCTTGGCGGTCGTGGCGTTGGCCGCGGCAGTGGCGTTCAGCTACACCGAATACAAGCTGGTCTGGCTGCTCTTTCCGGCAGTGCTGCTTGCGACATTCCGACTGGGCCTCGCTGGCGCAACCCTCTCTGCGCTGCTGATCTCGGCCATCGGATATACACTGACGATCAACGGGACAAGTCTGCATGCCAGCACGCCGCCATGGGATCTGCGCACCAACATCGACTTCCTTCAGCTCATTTTGGCAAGTCTTGTGATCACAGTGCTGCCGGTAGGCGCCATTCTGCGTGATCTGCGCGACAGCGAGCAGCTCAACCAACTACAAGCGGAGTCGCTGCAGCTGGCTCATCGACTGAATCAACGGATCTTTGAAGAGAGTCCTGCTGGCATCTTGATCTTTTCCGCGAGCGGCGAGTTTCTGAGCGTCAACGAGAGCGCGGCCCGGATCGTCGGTATGTCTGTTGAGCAGATGTTGAAGCTCAACTTTCGCCAGCTGCCATCGTGGCAGAACTGCGGACTGCTCGCAGCAGCGGAGCGTGCACTACAGAGCGGACAGGCAGAGCAGGGAGAGACTTGCGCCATCACGACCAGTGGTCGCAAAGTCTCCATTGGGTACACCTTTAAGTCCTTTGTCGAAAATGATGCGCCGCGGTTGCTTCTTATCATCGTCGACAACAGTGAACGAATGAGCGCGCAGGCTGCGATCGCCCAGACCCGAAGGGAGTTGCAGACCGTCCTGGATACGATCGACGGAATGGTGGGATTCTGGGGCCCCGATCTGCGCTGCCGATTCGCCAACCGCTGCTACAAGGAGTGGCTCGGCTGGGAGCCACAGGAGATGAAAGGCAAGCACCTCCGCGAGCTGATGGGAGAGAAGTGGTTTGCCGAGGCCAAGTCGCGCTTCGACGCTGTCTTGCGGGGAGAGTCCCTTCGTGTTCAGACAGTTCTTCCTTCTTCAGTGCGCAACCGTGAAGTGCTGGTGTCCTATGTGCCCGAGCTGGTGAATGGAGTGGTCACCGGCTTCTTCTCCCTGGCCGTCGATGTCACCGCACTCAAAGATGCAGAGCGCGGTGCGCAAGCAGCGAGTCTGGCCAAGACCGAGTTTCTGGCCAACATGAGCCACGAGATCCGGACGCCGCTCAACTCTGTCATTGGCTATTCAACACTGATGCTTGATACCGCACTGTCTCCGCAGCAGCTCGAATACGTCTCTGCTGTTCGCACCGCAGCCGATGCACTGCTCGCGCAGATCAATTCGATCTTGGATCTGTCTAAGATCGAGGCCGGCAAGCTAGAGCTGGAGATGATTCCTTGCGATCTGCGACTTGCCGTCGAGGACTCGCTCGATATTCTGGCGGAGGCCGCGCGCAAAAAGGGACTCGGTCTGACCTATCTGTTCCCGCTTGATTGTCCACGGCAGTGCGTAAGTGATCCGGGACGACTGCGGCAGGTGCTCATCAACTTGGTCGGCAACGCGGTCAAGTTCACGCAAGCTGGTGATGTAATTGTGCGAGTGTCCCGCATTGAAGCAGGGCAAGCCGCGCAGATCCAGATCGAGGTGGAAGACACCGGACCAGGAATTCCTGATGAGGTAATACCGAAACTGTTTCTGCCGTTCTCACAGGCGGATGCATCCATGTCGCGCCGGCATGGCGGCACGGGACTCGGACTCTTTCTGTGCAAGCGAATCTGCGAGAGCCTCGGTGGTTCCATCGGAGTCAAGCGCGGTCGCGAGCAAGGAACGGTCTTTTACTTCACGCTACCGCTTGCCGAGAAGTCTCAGTCGGCCTCCACCAACGCTGACATTTTGTCCCGGCTCCTCAACAAGTCGGCGCTGATCGTCCACGCTCATCGCCCAACGCGCGAGCAGCTGGTGCAGATGCTTGAGGTCCTAGGTATGGAGGCACTCGACTTTGCTGACGTGACGGAGGCCAAGAGTGGACTCGACGCGCTTCGGGCACAAGGCCAGGAGCCGCCAACGCTGATCTTTTTGGGAAGCACGCTGCCGGATGTACGTGCATCGTCTCTGCTTGAGGATCTACGAAGCACTCCGGTGCTGGCCAGCGTTCCATCGGTGCAGATTGTGTCTGGAGTGGAGCCCAGCGAGTCACGTCTTGGACCGACACAGCCCTTCACCGATCGGCTCAAGCGTCCGATCCATTTTGACAAGCTGATGGTCATTGTGAAGGAGCTGCTTGGCAATCTCAGTAGCGGCACAAAGAAACGCAAGCGACGCCGCCGACATAGCTCCGATCAGCCCTTGTCCACGAGGTCCCCAAGTATTCTGCCACCGCGCCTGCTGCTCGCGGAAGACAATCCCGCCAATCAGCGGCTGGCAACGCTGATGTTGCAGCGAGTTGGCTGTCGGGTGGACGTTGCATCAAATGGTCGAGAGGCGCTGAGCATGGCGAGTCGCTTCCCATATGACTTGGTGATGATGGACTGTCAGATGCCAGATCTCGATGGGCTCCAGACTACCCAGGAGATACGCAAGCTACCGCCCGAGCGGGCTCGCGTTCCTGTGGTCGCGCTGACAGCCAATGCATTCCGTTCCGATCGCGAGCGCTGCTTGGCAGCAGGAATGAACGACTTTCTGAGCAAGCCGATTACGTTGGAGTCACTGATGCAAGTGCTACGTCGCTGGCTGCCTGCGCACTTCACGCGACCGGAGAATGCGTCCTTTTCATCGGAGGGCAGCTCGGAAGCAATTCTGATCGTTCCGCAAGCAGAGATCATTGAGGAAGTGAGCCACATCAAGGCGCGGATGGAAGATCTGAAGAGCATCTTCGATGAGTCCATGCTCGTGCAGAGTCGCGCGATGGCCCGCAAAGACTGGGAGGAGCGGCTCAGCGATGCAACCACCGCGCTGGCCGCGGCAGAGTGGAGCACGCTAGGAAAGGTCATCCATCGCTTGGCAGGGAGCGCGCTAGAGCTGGGCGCAAAACACCTGACCAAGCGCTGTCGCTCAATGGAAGCGGCGTGTCAGGCCCAGGACGCCGCCGAGGCAAAGCGGCGACTTCCGGAGCTGATTGCATTTTACCGAGGCCTGCTGATCGCGCTGGAGGCTTCCGGAATTTCGATGACAGAGGAGCCTATTTGAGCAGCGTCGCACCGGTCCGGGTTCGGTGATGGACATTGAGCCTTAGACGAGAGAAGATGCCAACATGAACGGTTCCGTTCGGGAGCATTCATCTTGGCTGGCGCTTCTGCACGAGCAGCGCTATCGACTGAACTTCCTGAGCACTGATGGCAAGCAGAACATCGCTACCATGGCGGTGTCTGGCGTGGCCTTCCTGACCGCTGGGAGCTTCAATGACATCCAGATGCTGCGAACTGGCTGGCTGCTGAGAATCGCGCTCCTGATCCGAGTCATAAGCTTCCTTGTGACAGTGGTTGCGTGCGTTCTGCTGCGCCGAGCCAAGTGGCCGCGGCAGCAAGACTGGGCTTGCCAGGCTTGGCTCTATATGTTGTGCGCCCTTCAATTTCCGCTCTATCTGACGAGGTTCGCACCAAGGGAATTTGTCGGCCCGCTGGTCTCTACCTCTGCCTATCTTGGGGTCTCATACTTGGCGATGCGGGGCTCGCTTTGGCCTCGGGTACTGGCCGCCAGCGAAGCTTCCATTCTCACGATGATCCTGGTGTGGAATCCGCACGCCGCGCTCTCTCCGATTGCCAGAGTCAGCTCCACGACGGCACTGATCGCACTGAACCTCATCGGCATCTTGTCCGTCCGCGTATACGAGGAACAGAGACACGAAATCTTTAGGTCAGAGTGCAGAGAGAAACAGATTCGCAAGGAGCTGGCACTCAAGCTGCGCGAGCTTGCTGCCGAAAAGGAATACGCCGAGGCGATGTCGCGCGCGCGCACCTCATTTCTGGCTGCGATGAGCCACGAGTTTCGGACTCCCATGAATGCCGTGACCGGCCTATCGGAGCTGATTCTGTCTGCTCCACCTGGTGCGCCCCTCGATGGTGAGCATCGCGAGAACGTCCGCATCATCAATGACAGTGCCCGCGCGCTGCTGGGAATGCTCAACGAGATCCTCGATTTCGCCAAGATCGACGCACAAAAGCTGACGCTGGCACAAACCCCCTTTGATCTTTATCAGCTCGCGGAATCGGTCACCGCCATGTTCCGGTCAACTGCCCAAGAGCGGTCTCTCAATCTGTCTGTAACAGTGTCTCCGGAGGTTCCTAAGATCGTGATTGGGGATGGCGCCCGACTTCGACAAGTGCTGGTAAATCTGATCTCCAATGCCCTCAAGTTTACAAATCGGGGTGTGGTCAAGCTTCGGGTCACAGCAAGCGAAACCGTTGAGCAAGCGCCTCCTGCATCCAGCACCCAGGACATTACCTTCTCTGTGGAGGACACCGGAGTCGGCATGAGCCCCGACGGAATTGCACGTCTGTTCCGACCCTTCGAGCAGGTGGACAGCGGATTCCCGCGACGCTACGGCGGAACCGGACTAGGACTCACCATCACCCAGCGGATCGTTCAAGCCATGGGAGGCGAGATCCGAGTCGAGAGTGAGCTTGGTCGCGGTTCGAAATTTTCCTTCACGATCAGACTCCCACAAGCACGCTCAACGCTCGGGCCGTACCGGATTCCTACTGCCATCTCACAGGTCACCGCAGCCCCTCTTACAATCCTCGTCGTGGATGACAATCCCTTCAATCGTCACCTGGCCAGTGGCTGGCTGCGGCAGCAAGGACATCGGGTTGAGCTGGCAATAGATGGTCCTTCTGCGATTGCCGCTGTGCTCGGAAAATCCTACGATGCCGTGTTCATGGATCTACAGATGCCAGAGATGAGTGGCATTGAAGCGACCCGAGAAATTGCCACGCAGCTCGGGAATGATCACATGCCCTTTGTCATCGCGATGACAGCGAGTGTGCTTGATGAGGATCGGGAAAGCTGCCGGAAAGTAGGAATGCGTGGCTTCGTCAGCAAACCCATCGACTTCGCGCAGGTTGCGGCTCTGCTCGCCCGCATTCACGCCGAGAAGACCAAGGCGTGATGCACCGGTTCCGATGTCGCTGGGACTGGTGACGAGCGTTGCCGATACCTACTGCTTCCTACAGCTTAGGTGTTTGGGTCGTACGTGTTGATGATCCGGAGCTTCCCAGCGAAGAACTGGAGCCCCTTGGGAACACTCCCAACCGCACAAACGCACTTTTCCCAGGGAATTCCCAGCGCATACAGCCAGTAGTCGACCATCACCCAGTCCTTCTCATCATCCGCATCCATGTTCACCATGACGAAGTTGTGGGGAATGGAAGGATCGGCAACCTGTTGGATCAGGGGAGCCGTCTTGCCTTTGAGTGCCTTCCCAGCCTTGAGATCCGAAAATGCACGTCCGGCGAAATAAGCACACTCTCCTGCACCGGTGATCTCGGCGGTGATCTTGCCCCCGTCCTTGGCTCCCTTGACCGTCGGAGGCGTATTGTCGTCCTTTCCTTCGTCATAGGAGAAGGGGTAGACCTTGCTCAGCTTTCCGCCATTGGGTACTGCAAGACTAGAGTTCGACTTCACGGCCACTCCGTACGCCAGATGCCGAGCCCAGACCGCCTGGTAGGCAGCGTGGGTTGCCTTCCCTTTGGTCGTCCCCGGGAAGGTGCCGAAATCGGACACGACAAACTTGGCGAGCTCCTTCTTGCTCGTCATCGTGAGTGGATTCACATACTTCATTGCTTCAGCTGCGGACAATGCCATGGTTCATATCTCCTTTGCAGATGGCCCGTAGAAAGAGCCTGGGTACACAGAGCGATACGGGAGTCCAAACAGAGCACCCCTATCGTACCCGTAGTCAAAAAATAGGGCAACGCATGGTCCATCATCCGCCCGCAACCATCAGCGATGCCGCCACGGCTCCCTCTGAACCAACCGGTACGGGGTTTGTACGCACAGTGTCCCAAGCGGTACATGCCGTGAGCGGTTGATATGCTCGCCTCCTCATCAATCCCCCTCTCGGCAAGGGATAAGCTTGCGTCGGCAGCTTGGACGCAACAATGGCAGCGGAGTCAACGCGAACCAGAACACCAGGGGAGGGAGCTTCCCGCCGACCGTGCGTACGGTCGAACCCCTAAGCGGGCCAATTCCACTCGATGCCAAAGAACACCTGACGATAGCCAGCAGGCTGAATTCCCGACGGAGACCGGCTGGCAATGTAGATCTGATTCCCAATGTTCTTGGCCGCGACATACGCGGTAAGTCCGGTGCGTCGCAGTGTATACGCGATTCGCCCATCCAATACCAAGTAGCTTGGAATCTCTCCGACTAAGCCATCCGCAGATGGATACACGGTGTTTTCTTTGTCTGCGAGCTGTCTGCCCACATAAGTAAGCTGCAGCTGGGCTTCGATTCCGATTCGATGAGAAAAGCGATACTGTGCATTTATCTGATGCTGTGGTGCGTACGGGAGACGAAGCCCATCGTTCACTCCACCAATGAACATCGCAGCGGGCAGATACGTGTATCCGAGCGAGATAGGAACGGACAGGCTGCGAGAGCCGATTACTTCCGCCACATCAAACATTCCTGATGCCTCCAGACCGATGTGACGGCTGCGGCCTGCATTGAAACCACCCGCCGCCACTGCGCCTCCCGCTTCACTCGGAGGGATGATCTGGTTCTCAAACTCGATCCAGAATCCAGCAGACTCGACGGATAACCACCGTCCGAGCTGGAGTCTGGCCCCAAGCTCTGCGTTCCATGAAAGCTCTGGATCAAGTTGTAGGTCCTGGCCACTTGGTGATACTGCGTCCTTCGATCTCGGGGGTGCATAGCCGCGATGAACTCCCGCATACAACGTCAGAGGAGCCGCTGCGCGCGCCGAGATGCCAAGACCCGGAATCAGTGCAAAGCCAAACGCAGAACCTGACACGTCGACCCGGCGTCCCGTCACGGTGCCATCCGGCAGATTCACCTGGGCCCGCATCACGCGCCGGTTGCTAAGGTAGTTCTCGACACGCAGACCTGGGGTGATAAATAGGCGATCCCACAAAGAGAAGCGGTTTTGGATCGCAGCAGCCACCGCATAGCCGTTGCGCAGCTCATCATCGCGGATGTCTCCAGACAGATCGCTTGGTTGCTCGGTGCCGAGTATCTGTTCGCGCGCACGTTCATAGTGCAGACGTACGAGCGCGGTTAGTTCACCGCGGAGCACAGAGCGCGCCGACCAGTTCCAGTTCAGTCGCGGCTCGATTCCTGCGACTTGATAAGCACGATTCCTAATCACTGAAGACTGGCGGAAGTACACCGAGCTACCGTCGGAAAATGGCATGAAGGACCGCGAGGGAATCGCCGAAGCAGCGCAGCGCCCCCTCGCATCACAGACTCGCTCGTAAGGGAGTCCCAAGTCTTTGCGATCGTACTCCTGTCGCCGCCAGGCTCGCTCTGTGTGATAGCCGTAGAGAACCGTCTGGATTTGAACAGAGTCCGAGAGCCACTGCTGATGACTTGCACTCGCAGCATAACGACGAACCAAAAACTGATCATGCTCGGCGAGGTTCAGGTATGGATTCGTCGCAAACTGCGCTTCCGTTGGACCCAGATACGTCGCACGCGAAGACTCATCATAGACACTTAGCTTGACACGAAGCACCGCTTTGGGTGTCAGCTGGAGTCGCAGCTTCGCCGTCGCGTCCGTGAGCGCGAGATCGAGCCGGCGCGGTCCATCGAAGCGGCGATGTGAGACATCAACGCGCCATCCGATCGGGCCGTGCGTCGCACCAACTCCTGCCTGCGCCAGCAGATATCCAAACGTCCCGTAGCGGACATCGGCTTGCGCTCCTAAGTGAGAAGGCGGATCGCGCGACAGAAAGTTAATGACACCACCGATCGTCTGAGGTCCGTACAGGATCTGTCCGCTGCCCTTTACAACCTCGATGCGTTCCATTCGCTCAATTGGGGGTGTGTAGTACTGCTCTGGAACACCATAGGGGTTGAGAGTGATCGGCACTCCGTCCTCTAACACGAGCACTTTGCGGCTGCGATTCGGATCGAGTCCGCGAATGCCGATGTTGAGGCGAAGTCCGATTCCTTCCTCCGATACCACATGAAGCCCCGGCACATTGCGCAGGACGTCTGCGCTGCTCTGCGCGGCCTGGCGTTTGATGTCTGCCTGTGTGATGAGTGCGACCGTTCCCGCAATCTTGTCGATCGGTCGCACGGCGCGCACCACCATCTGGAGTCCTGCCCCCTCTCCCACATCGATCGGTTGGGACGGAAGAATCTGTTCTGGTGACGTCCTGGAAGCAGGAATCTG
>Ga0154020_10000627_pt1 | contig 43119 bp, 22 predicted proteins | sample Klosneuvirus_201_FD_109709 | JGI IMG/M metagenome (GOLD analysis project Ga0154020, IMG submission 109709) | Active sludge microbial communities from wastewater, Klosterneuburg, Austria - Klosneuvirus_20160825_MG | ecosystem: Engineered > WWTP > Aerobic digester > Activated sludge | place... | reverse complement strand
CCCAGGCGCTGCCGGATCGGCTCGGTGACCTGGATGAAGCCACCGGAGATGACGGCCAGGCGATATCCGAGACGCTTCATGACACGCACCAGCTTCTCGGCGCCGGGGGTGAGCTCGATGCGCTCGAGGACGTCGGTGAGGATCGAGGCCGGCGCGCCGGCCAGCTGCATCACCCGCTCGCGGAGCGCCTCGTCGAAGGGCAGCTCGCCGTTCATCGCGCGGTGGGTGACCGCCGCGACCTTCTCGTAGACGCCGACCGCGCGCGCCAGCTCGTCGATCACCTCCTGCTGGATCAGCGTGGAGTCCATGTCCATGACGACGAGCCGTTTGGAGCGCCGGAGCAGGCCCTCGCGCTGCAGCGCCACATCGCAGCCGAGCTCGCTTTGGATGCGTAAGAGCTCCGTGCGCAAGCCCTGCGGATCGGCCTGCGCGTCGCCGCTCAGCGAGAGCTCCATCGAGGACAGGCCGCCTGAGGAGAGTCGCTCCATGCGCTCGATGTTGAAGCCGGCCTTGGCGGCCCCTTGAGCGGCGCGGGCCAACACCTTGGCGCCCAGACGCGGCTTCACCAGGGTCACCGCCCACGACTGAGTCCGCTGCCGCGTGCGGCGCTCGTCCACGTTGACCAGCTTGAAGTCGACGTGCACCCCGATCTCGCGGGCCTTCCACAGCAGATCCTTGAGCAGGTCCTTCTCGCGATCGGGCACCACGATCAGAAAGTTGAGGCTCAAGAATCCTTGAACGACCGCTTGTTCGACGTCGAGGAGCTCCACATCCGCGTCGGCCAGGACGCCCGAGATCTCGGCGGTGATGCCAGGCTGATCCGGTCCGTTCACCGAGATCAGGATCGCTTCTTTGGCTTCAGGCGGGGCGGGGCTCGATGGGGGCACGGACAGGGCCTACCGCGTCCGGGGAGTTTAGTGCAGCCCGGCGAGCGGGCCATCGCAGAACTGCGGATCCCCGAAGGTGGTGGCCTCGATGCCCATCGCGTTCAGGAAGGAGACCAGCATGTTCACGTGGGAGACGTTCTGGTAGGTCAGATAGCGACCGGTTCGGAAGTAGCCCCCGCCGCTGCCGGCGATGATGAAGGGCATGTTCACGTGGGAGTGCTGATTGCCCACCGAGAGCTCGTTGCCCCAGAAGACCACCGAATTATCGAGGACCGTCTTGTCGCCTTCGACGACCTGATCGAGCTGGGAGATCAGGCGGTAGAACTTGGAGGCGTACCAGGTGTCCCGGAGGATCAGCTCATTGGCCTCATTGGTCGAGCTGGGGCCGGCGTGCGAGAGGGAGTGCCCATCGCCCATGGAGTTCAGCCAGGGGAAACGGATGTGATTCTCAGCATTGGAGTTTTGAATGCTCGCCACGCGGGTGAGGTCACAGCGAAACGCGATCGTGAGCAGATCGACCTGGAGATCGGCCACCGTCTCCATTGTCTCTTCCGAGTCCATGTTGATCACGCTGGGGCGCGTGGGAGGGATGCAGCTGCCGGCGACCGGCAGAGAGTCGATGCGGCGCTCCACGTCGCGGACCAGCTCGAGGTGGGCGTCGAGCTTCTGCGCGTCGACCTTGCCGATGTGGCGTCGGACCACTCCGAACTGATCCATCACCGCGTCGAGCACCGACTTCCGGCGGGCGCGGAGCTTGCGGACCTCCTCGGGGGCGGTGTTGTTGTCGGAGAAGAGCCGATCGTAGACCGCGCGGGGATCGTTCTCGGGCGGCAGCGGCTGGGCCGATCCGAGATAGCTCAAGCGATGCCGGACCTCGGCCCCAGAGGCGCGCACGCCGAGCTGCAGGCTGGGCAGGGGGTTGTCGCGCCCGATGCTCTGCGCGATGACCTGATCGACAGAGACGCCGCTGCCCCAACCGGCCAGCGAGCCATCACCGCCTACGAAGTTACCAGGCAATAGCGGGCGGCCGGTGAGCAGCGTGCCCATGCCGGTTTGGTGGCGTTCGCCCGGTCCGGCCTTGCTCGACTTCATGTCGATGCCAGTGGTCCAGATGATCTTGTGCTTCAGGGGTGCCAGCGGCTGGTGACAGGTGTTGACCGTGAAGGTGGTCTCGCTGCCCCCAGAGGTCGGGTAGTAGGCCTGAGGGATGACGCCGTTGGGGTTGAAGAAGACGGCGAAGCGCTTGATCGGGTTGCCCGCGGCCCAGGCCCGGCGGGGCGCGAGCGACTCCAGCAGCGGCAGGCTGACCAGCACCCCGCCCGCGCCGCGCAAGAACGAGCGCCGCGAGAGGCGGATCTTCTCCCGCGCGTCTTGAGACTTCGGCCCGCGGGTCATGGCGCCTCCTGGTCTACGACGCGATAGCGGAACGCGTCGGTCTGGGTGAGCGCCAAGATCAGCTCGCGGAACTTGCCGCCGGACTCGGTGAAGGCCGTCTGCACGTTCACCAAGCTGCAGGTGTCCTCGCTGGTGGCGTCGCGGCCGATCGCGTAGCGGAACCACTCCCGGGCCACGCAGTCGGAGACCTCGGGGCTGGCCAAGAGCTTCGAAGCTAGGGCTTGGGCACCGTTGAAGTCGCCCTCCAGCGCGGCGTCGCGCAGGTAGCCGAGGTGTCCGCTGGCGTCGACCACCTTGCCTTGCTCCATGCTGCGGTAGCGGCCCATCGCGTCGAAGGCCTCGAGGCCGAAGCCCACCGGGTCGATGCGCTGGTGGCAGGAGGCGCAGAACTCGTTGGCGGTGTGCTCCACGAAGCGCTCGCGGGTAGTGGCGCCGGGCTTGGGATCCGGGGGCACGATCGCCATGTTGGCCGGGGGCGCGGGCAGGTTCTGGCAGAGGATCCGCTCACGGATGAACACGCCGCGCTTGATCGGCGAGGTCTGGTTGGGCAGGGCCAAGGCCGACATCAGGGCCGGCTGGGTGAGCACGCCGGCGTGGCTGGTGATCATGGCGACCTTCTTGAACCCGCCGTTCGTCGGGGCGCTGACCCCGTAGAGCCGCGCCAGCCGCGCGTCGACCCAGATCACCGGCTCGGTCAGGAAGGCCTCCAGCGTGCCCGGGTCGCCCCACACCGCGTCGTCGACGAAGGCGTTGATCGATCCGGTCCAAGACGCCCGCAGCGCCTCGTTCCACTCCGGGAAGACTCGCGTGTCCTTCACCAAGGTGTCGAGCCGCTCGATCTCCAGCCACAGGCGATGGAAGTGCTCGGTCGTGCGGCGTGCCTTGGGGTCGCTCATCATGCGGCGGACCTGCGCCTCATAGGTCGCCGAGTTCTTGAGCTCTCCTCGGCTCGCCACGGCCCGGAGCTCTTCGTCCGGAATGGAGGCCCACAAGAAGAAGGACAGCCGGCTGGCGAGCGCGATGTCGTCGAGCGGGACCACCCGCACGCCGCTTTGGCCAGTGTTTCCTGGCTCGAGGCGATAGAGGAACTGCGGGGACTGCAAGACAAGTTGCAGCGTCATCGCCACCGCGGTCTGGAAGCCCTCCGTGCCGGCGGCGGTGTCGAAGAAGTGGCGGATGGCCGTGCGCTCCTCCGGCTTGGGCGCTCGGCGGAAGGCGCGGGGCAGGAGCTGGTCGATGAAGGCCGCGCCGCAGGTGGAGGTCCCCACTTGGATCGGATCGCAGGGGACCACCCGCGAGAGGCCCGTCTCCACCACGTGCTGGCTGATGCGCTCAGCCGCGTCGATGTAGTTGGAGATCAAGAGCGGATTCACGACGTGCGAGGAGGCGTTGTTGTCGAAGCCGAGGACCCGATTCTCCGCCGGGAAGCCGGTCGACGGCTTGAGCGTGTCGGTGCTGGTGAGGCTGAGGAGGTCGCGGACGCTGTTGTCGAACTCGAAGCGCGTCAGGAGCCGGGGAGGCGTCACGCCGGAGTTGGTCGAAGGATCCGTGCACACCAACGGCGGCGGAGGCGGCGGGATCACGATGGGGCGCATCTGGGTGGGCTCCCCGGGGCTGGCCAGGCAGCCGACGAGCATCGAGGGGAGGAGCGCTAGCGCGGCTCGGACATGGGAGCGGAGGCCGAGCATTCGGTACTCCTTTTTATGCCTTTGGGCGGAGTTCTGGATAGGACATCTGAGCGCGAGGTCAGCTTAGGGTTTGTTCGGTTCGCCTGCGGCCTGGACGCCGGGGCTGGGGCTGGGCACGGAGAGCGCGGGCAGACGCCTCAGTCGCGGCGCCGGGTCAGGCCGCGCGATCGCCTCCGGGGCGCTAGAGGCATGTCGCACGCGTGGGCCAAGATAGAGCAGACCAAAGAGGAAAGCCGCCGAGGAGGCGAGGAGCAGGCTCGCGATCACCCCCAGGGAGCTCTTGGTCTCGGGGGTCGGCGGTAGGGACAGCGGAACACCGTGCCCCGCGGGAAGCCCGCCTCCGCTCGGCGTTGGGTTTGCCGCCGGCACCGCCGGTCCGCTGCCGGCCGCACGCGAGGGACCTGAGCCCCTGCCGGAGGCCGAGCTGGTGCGGGGCTTGGGCGTAGCGAAGAGCTGACCCACGCTGGGCCCGAAGAACGCGATGCCCGAGGTCGCGCTGAAGACCGGGCCGAGCTCCCGCAGGCGGGCCTCGAAGGTCGTGCGCATGAACTGGCCGAGATCGTCGCTGGGCGGCAGAGCCTTGAACTCGACGGCTGCGGCACCGGCCACCGCGTCCGCGAAGGCGCCGGCGTCGGCGTGGCGGAGCGAGGGATCCTCGCTCGTCGCGCGGGCAACGACGGCCCGCAGCGCGGCGGGGATGCTCTCCATCCCCCCGGCGGCCTCGGCCAAGATCAGCCCGAGCGCGTGCACGTCGGTCGAAGGGGAGAGGGCCGCGCCACGCTTGGCCTCGGGGCTGATGGGGGCGAGGCCGGACAGCTTGGCGATCGCGGCCGCGAAGCCCAGGCCCATCACCGACACCGAGCCATCGAAGCCGACCAGGATCAGCTCGCTTTGGAGGCGACCATGAATTCGGCCCTGCGTGCGCGCGTGGGCCAAGCCGCGGGCGGCGTCGTGGACGATCTTGGCAGCGACGCTGGGGGGCAGCGCGCCCAAGGTCCGGAGATCCTCGGAGGGCTCCGCGCTCATCACCTGGTAGGCATGCCCTTCGGAGGTGCCGAGCTCCAGCGTCTCCGCCAAGAAGGGATGCGTGGCGGTGCGCACAGCCTCCGCGTCGACGACGGCCTGACCTGCCTTCTCTTTGAGCGGCGGCGATACCCAGATCCACACCGGCCGGCCGCCCTTCTTCGCCAGCCAGCGCTCGCCGAGCTCGGAAACGCTGGCGCGGCGGAGGAGCTCAGAGCCTGGGACGGTCATCGCTTGCTCCTCTCGGGCTTGCTGAGCTCGGCCAACATCTTGGTGATCACCTCAGCCTCCGGTGAGTCGCTGGCGCCGACCTCGGTATAGGTCGCTCCCGCGCTGGCCAAGAGGCGAGAGGCGCGGTCCTTGTCTCCGCCGCCCTGGATCAGCGCGCGGGCGAGGAGCACCTGCACCTCGGCGACCGAGCGGCGATTGCTGCGCGCCGACTCGCGGATCTTGAGCGCCTCCTCCAGGACGACCATCGCGTCCGCGGCGTCTCCCCGTGCGAGCCGCGCCGCGCCTTCACCGGCCAGCGCCGCGGCCATCAGCAAGCTGCGGCGACCCGCGTACTGCGCGACCAGCCGCGCCCGCTCGAAGGTCTCCAGCGCCTCGCCGACCTTGTTCATCGCCAAGAGCACCCAGCCGAGCTCGATCCGGACCTGGGTCACCTCGCCGCTGTCTTCGCCGAAGGTCGCGATCCGCATGCCGAGCGCTCGGCGATAGCTGTCTTGGGCTTCGGCGTAGCGAGCGGAGGCATGCTCGAGCCAGCCGATCGCGCGGTAGGACTCGGCGACCTCTGGGGCGTCGGCGCTCAGCGTTCGCTCCCGGATCGACAGCCCTCGACGTTCGAGGACCAGCCCCTCGGACAAGGCACCTTGCTCGCCCACCATCAGCCCGAGGCTGAGGAGATAGTCCGCGAGCACGGCGTCCTCGGCCCCGGCGGTCGCTTCGCGCAGCTTGGCCGCCCGCCGCAAGAGGGGCACGGCCTCCTCGAGGCGACCTTGCTGGTGGCGGAGCAGCGCGAGGTTGTTGAGCGTGTCGGCCAGCTCGAGGTCTTGGCGGCGTCGCTCGAAGATCGCCGCCGCGCGCTCGAAGTGGCGGCCGGCGACGTCGAGCTCACCTTCCGCCCAGGCCAAGAAGCCGTCGGCGTCTGCGTCGTCCGCGGCGTAGGCGGTGGTCGCGGTCGTGCTGCCCACGACCAGCTCGACCTTGTGGGCGAGCACACGGTCGACCCAGGCCACGGTCTTTTGGTCGAGCGCTCCGCAGGAGCCAGGGGAGCGCAAGCCACGCAAGGCGGCGATCGTTCGCTCCGCGCCGATCTCGGGCAACACGCCGAGGAAGGCCATGGCCCGCTCGCGCTCGGCGAGCAAGCAGGAGAGCGCGCCTTGCAGCTCCTCGGAGCGCAGCGGGATATCGGAGACGCCGCAGTAGTGGTGAAAGGCGAGCTCCCAGTCGTCGATCCAGGAATCGAGAGCGCGCTGCACGACGAGCCAGGAGGACCCGACCAGCGGAGTCTCGGCCTTCCACATCGTCCAGTGAGCCTTCTTCTTGGCCTCGGCGTTCCACACCTTCGTGAAGGAGACGTCGCGGCCCTCGCAGAGGCGCTCGCGGACATCCGAGGTCGATGGGAGCGGCGTGCCGCCGGAGGAGGCCCCCAGGACCATACCGAGGAACATCGCGAGCACCGCGGCCGAGGCGATCGCCAGGACGAGCCGAGGACTATAGCCGGCGGACTCGACTGGGCCGGCCAGCGCGCTGAGCGCCTCGCGGAGAGTGGAGTAGCGCTTGTCGGGATCGTGGGAGAGCGCGCGCTCCAGCACCGGAGCGATCCCGCGGGGGAGGCGATGCTCGGCGATCGCGGAGACGACGAGGCTAGGATCGCTGGGCGGGGGCGCGCCCACCAACGCCGAGAATAGCGCTGCGGCCAAGGCATGCTGGTCGGCGCGCGGATCAGGGCTCTCGGGGCTCCCGGTGGCCAAGGACCGGAGGACCATGGCGTCGCTCAACACCACTCTGCGCTCTTTGGTGACGACCACGTCGCTCGGGAGGAATCCATGCGCGCCGAGCCCCGCGGCGTGGAGCGCGAGGAGCCCGCTGCCCGCCTGCATGTAGGTGCGGCAGATGTCTCGCCAGCCGCGGCGGCGCTCGAGGAGCCATTGCTCGAGCGTGGGCCCGTAGAGCAGCTCCTCGGCGAGGAAGATCTCCCCGCCGTCCTCGCCGACCTCATAGACCGGCGTCACATTGGGGTGGCGGAGGGTCGTGAGGGCGCGGGCGCGGCGAAGCAGCTCTTCGCGGGCGGAGGGTTCGATGGTGCTCGGGAGCTGGATGATGCGCAGCGCGACCCGGCGCCCGCTGTGGAGGTCTAGCGCTCCGTACAACACTGAGACCTCGTCCGCCGAGAGCTTCCCTTTCAGCTCGTAGCGGCCGAGCTTTAGGCCGGACGATTCGCTCATTTTCCGCTGGCGTTCGTGACACGCTCGCGGAGTCCGGTCAACCGTCGGCGATGATGGCCAGCACGTTGGGCAGCGCCCACTGATGGGGGTTGGTGCGCTCGAAAAAGCCTGTCTCGAAGGTCCCTTGGCGATCGACTTCGAGGGCCTTGGCGCGGATGGAGAGGCTCGCCTCGGGCCCACCTTCGACGTGCTGGGCGCGGACGACGTCGAGCTCCCGGAGCATCCGCGCATTGAACGCCGGCATGCTGTGCGCCTCCCGCGCGAAGAGGAGCAGCAAGCGCCCGCTCCGATCGAGGCCGATGGCCGACTCGGACCAGCGGCGCGTCGAGCTCTTCCAGACGCTCTCGCCCGGGCCGCGGATGAGGCGGAGGTTCTGCACGATCGTCCGGTAGCGGCCGGCTTCACCGCGCATTCCCGGGGCGTCGAGATCCAGGATCGTCGCCGCGGGGCGATTGCCGCTCTTGGGCCCGATGACCAATGCCGATTCGTAGCGTTTGTTCCAGGCGGTCCCGTGCAGCTCTTTTTCGCAGGCCATCAAGCCCACGTGGGTCGATTGGTCCTGCGCGAACATGCCCGCGTTGATGACCACCACGGCCTTGGGTGGAGTCTCGGTCCGCGCGCGGATCTGGTCGGCCCATTGCCCCGCGGTCTGATTGGGGCTGCCCAGGGCCGAGGCGGCCAAGATCTCAAAGCGCACCAGCTGGGGGTCGACGCGGACGACCTCGAGGAGGCCCCGGTCGTCAGTCCCGGCGCGGGCCGCGATGAGCGCGTGCTCGACGCCCGGCGCCAGCTTGGTCCAGTGGGTCGCTGGCGCGCTGGTCGCGGTGGTGGTGAGCACCGCGAGGTAGAGCTGAGCGCCGATCATGGTGACAAAACGATCGCGTGAACGGGCGGCATTCCGCTGCGCTACCAGTTGCGGAGCAAGTCGCCGGGATCACCCGGCTGCGCCGAAGGTTCGCGGCGGGGCTTTGGGCGAGGGGACGCAGTTTTCGGGAGCGGGCTGGCGCTGACCGCAGGGACCGCCGGCCGGGGCTCGGCGGTCTTGGTGGTCGTCAGGACCGGGGGCTTCGCGGGCGCGGCGCTGGCCGTCGTGGTGAGCGCGGCGAGCGGATGCTCCGCCGCCGCCGACCGTGGATTCTCGGCCGCCCGCGGCGTTAGCTCCGTCGGCCGGGTCAAGTACACCGCCAGTACGATCCCCGCCGCGATCGCCGTGCTCACGGCCGAGCCCAGCGCGATCCACTTCCAGTTCCCCGCCCGAGGCTGGGCGGTGTGCCGCGGCAGCGCGCCGGATTGGCTCCCCAAGGTCAGCTCCGGGGATAGCACCCCTGGCTGGCTCATCGAGCGCGCCGACCCCGGGCCCGAGGAGATCTCGCTGGGCGAGCGCACGGAATACGCGGTGGCCCGATCGGTGCTCGGCGGGCGCGTGATCGAAGCTTCGTCGAAGGTCAGGCCCGCCTCTTCGGCCGCTCCGTGCAGCGCCTCGGCGAAGGCCTTCATGCTCGGGTGGCGCGCGGTGGGATCAACGCTAAGCCCTCGGTCGACCACCAGCGACACGCGCGATGGAATCGCGGCGATCCGCGCCGCCAAGGGCTTGTGGGCGCCCTTGCTGATCCGGTTGCAGAGGGCGGCAAAGTTGGGGGCGTCGAAGGGGAGCTCACCGCTCAGGCACTTGTAGAGCACCACGCTCACGGCCCAGATGTCCGCGCTCGGCCCCAAGTCCTCCCGCCCATCGACCTGCTCGGGCGACATATAGTGCGGTGTTCCAACGGGCTGCCCTTCGTTCGTGATGCCCAGCGAGGCGTCGAGGAACTTCGCCACCCCGAAGTCGAGGACCTTGGGCACCACATGACCGCTGCCGTCGACGCTGATGAAGATGTTGGCCGGCTTCACGTCGCGGTGCACGATGCCCTGTTCATGGGCGCGTTCCAGGGCGCTCATCACCGGGCTCATGATCGCCAGCGTCTCGACCAGCTCCAGCGGGCTCCGGCGCTTGAGGCGCTCGCCGAGGGACTCACCGCGCAGGCGCTCTAGCACCATGTAGACCGTCTCATCAGGCTCGGCACCCAGGTCGAGCACCTGCACGACGTTGGGGTGCTCAAGCCGCGCCGCCGCTCGGGCCTCGCGCAGGAAACGCTCGACCGCCGTGCTCGACGCCGAGGAGCCGGCGTGGAGCAGCTTCACCGCGACCTCGCGCCCGGTCAGCTGATGGGTTGCCGCGTAGACCGCTCCCAGCCCGCCGGTGCCGAGCAAGGAGGTCAACTCATACTTACCGCCGATGATCGCGGAGATCCGCTGGCTGGGCTTGGTCGGCGGGGGCATGTTAGTACTGAGCATGTCCGCTGCGGCGGGCGTCGTGGCGAAACTGTGGCCAGACCGTGCTGGGATCCGGCGGCCCGCTCTGTTGCTCCAGCGTCCAGGCATACAGCACGATCCGTCTCCCCAAGACCGGCAAGGCGAGGAGCGCCCCGACCGCGCCGTAGCGGGGCCAATAGTTGGTCGTATACGCGGGGCCGGCCGAGAGGGCCGCGGGGAGCAGTCCGTAGGGCGCAAAGTAGGTCCCGAAGTGCGCGCGCAGCTCTGTACCCGCGCCGGCGATCGCGACAGGGATCGGTTCGTTTTGGAAGTGCACGGTGATGATCGGGATCGCTGGATTGACGCCGGGCATGGTCGGGCGAGTGATGCAGCCGGGCCCGCCCGCGGCTGGGCAATCGAAGGCGTTGAGGTTCCCGTCCGTGCTGGTCTGGTAGAAGTGGAAGCGGTTGCTCAGGGCGTTGACCGAGACCGTCGGCTCACCCCCGAAGTGAGAGCTGCTCACCGCGGGATACGGGAAGTTCGAGAACTGCAGCGCCGCCATGTTGGTCAGCGGTAGGGGCAGCTGGTAGCCCGCCAGATCGTCGGAACTGGCGACTTGTTCTCCTAGGAACAAGAGGACGTCGGAACCTCCCGTGAAGCTGAAGCTGAATGGCTGAGTCGCTAGCGCCGGCGGCCGCATGAAGGGCGACACCACGCGGAAGGTCCCATCCATCGAGCCCGCGGTGATCTGACCCGTCGCGTCGAGCTGGGCGAAGGCCGATCCGTGGCTGTCGCGCGCCAGGTAGGGCGGCCGCGTGGTGACCGGCGGGAGGGGGCTCATGGTGAAGAGGCTCATCGCCCCGGTGCGGTTGTTGATCAGGGCGTCCATGGGGAGCGCGGTGTGGACCAGGATCTCGTGCGGCGAGACCGGCGAGGCTTGGAGCGTGACCAGCCCGGCGAGCTCGCCCCCGTCGACTCCGAGGCCTCCGTCCGGCCGAAGCCTGATGACTCCAGGCACCGGCTGAACGCTCAGATCCGAGACGTTCACCGTGATGATGCGATCATCTTGAACAAAGGCCACGGTCGGAGCGCCGCCGTTCTCGATGAACACCGGGCCGTCGACGAAAGGACCCTGGTTCGGGACGTAGCGGGCGACCTGGGCGACCCCGCAGCTATCAAAGCGGATGATGCTGAACTCGCCCGTGCTGCTGGCCGCGACGAACTCGTCCTGACCGTTGTTGTCGAGATCGGCGACCAAGAGCGGTAGATCCACCGGGTGCTGGAGTGCGACCTCACCGATCTGGCTCACCGCGGCGGGGGGCTGAGGTGGAGGGCAAGCGCTGTCCGATACGCCAGCGTCGGGCGCGCCGGTGTCCGGAAATCCTAGGTCCGGGCTGCCCGTGTCCGGGAACCCCGCGTCGCTGGGGCTCATGCCCAGGTCGGCTGGTTCGGCGTCAGGAGCGATCGCGTCGGGAGGGAGCGCGTCGGGAGGGAGCGCGTCGGGAGGGAGCGCGTCGGGAGGGAGCGCGTCGGGCGCGGCGCCGCTATCGGCGCTCTCCGCGTCCGCGGCGCCCGCGTCGGGCCCCTCTGAGCCGGCGTCAGGCCTGGGCAGCCCCGTGTCCGTCTCGTTGGCGTCGGGCCCCGGTGGGCCCGCGTCGGGCACGATGATCCCGTCGAACTCGTGACCGGGCACTGCCGCAGCCAGAGAGCTTGGATCTACCGCGGCGCTGCGGCACCCCGCTTCGGTGCAGGTCTCGCTCGCATTGCAGCTGGCCTCGGCGCAGCGCTTCACCAGCACGATCGGCAACACCAGCGTTTGATTCGGCCGAAACCGGGTGACGCGCCGGCTACGGACCAGCAGGCGTCCCCCGGCGTCGTGGGCTTCGACCTCCACCGACAGCTCTCCGGCGTTGTCCCCCTCGGGGGCCACCGCGAAGGACAGGGGGAGCCGGTAGGGGGCAGCACCGGTCAACGACAAGCTCACGACCGGCTGGGCGCGACCATTCTTGGTCAAGTTGACGAAGAGCCCGGAGAGCTCCCCCGGCACCGCGTAGTCCGAGTCGATCGCCACCACGATCGCCGTCGGAGCGACCTTGCAGGCGGAGAGCAAGCCAAGGAGCGCCGCGCCCGCCAGGATCGCTCGCATCAAAACACTCTCCCCAAGGTTCCGCTGTAGGTCGGATCTTCGCTGCGGGTCACCACCAAGACGGCCGCGGTCCCGGCGGCGGCCGCTACGACCGCGCCCGCGACGATCCAAAACACGGGCTTTGACAGCAGGCCCGGCTCTTCCGCCGGGGCCGGGGGAGGGAGGGCCACCAAGGTGACATGCAGCTCTGCGCGGGCGCCGCGCTCGATCTTTACATCCTGCTTGGATGGCGCGTAACCCTTGGCCTCGACCTCCACCACGTGGCGCCCCGGCGCGAGCTTGAGCTCGACCTGTCCGATCCCTTCGCTCTTGGCGTCGACCTTGATCATCGCGTCCTCGACCGAAGTGGCGATGGCCAGCGTTCCTTCACGGATCTCCCGAGCCAGCGCCACGGTCCGCGCGAGCTTCTCGCCCGATCCAGCGCTCACATCGAAGCTGGAGCTGACCCATCCCTCGGCCGCGACCTCGACACGGTGTTGACCGGCGTCGAGGACGAGCAGTCGCGACTTGCCGCGGCCCGGCTCGGGCGCTCCGTCCACCTTCACCACGGCATCTTCGGGGCTCAGCGTTAGCTCGAAGGATACGAGGGCAGCCAGGGAGACCTTGAGGAGCTCCTGCGTGCGATCGCGCATCTTGCGATCAGCCTTGGGGTCCGAGACCTCGAGGTAGCGCCGGAAGCTCTCGATCGCCTCGCGCGTTCGCCCCAGCCGGTACAGCGCGTTGCCCACGTTGAACACGGTGCTCGGGCGCACCGCCAAGGCCAGCGAGCCGCGGAAGGCTTCGAGCGCTTCGGCCCACACCCCCCGATCGGCGAGCTCGATGCCCCGAAGAAAGAGGCGCTTGGCCTCGACGTCGGTGTTGCGCGGCGTCTCCCCTGGCGGCGCTGCGGTCTTTGGAGGCTCGCTGGCCTGGGCGATCTGGGCCACCGCGATCAGTACGAGCAGCGCGCCTTTGGCCAGGTCGGGAACTCTCACGCGACGAGGTTACACGGTCCCACGGGTAGCCGAAACGTGTGAGGCTGCGCTGCACAAGCACGCACCGCTCAGCGCCCCTCGAGTAGGCAAGGCGCGGGCCTTAGGCGCTCGCTGCGCAGGATCTGACCCTCCCCGGAGCGCGCCGCGGAGACGAGCACGAGCTGGTCCGCGCCCAGCGGCGAGAAGTGGAGCAGCCGCCGCGGGATATCGTTGTCGCGCGGCAGGGTGATCTCCTGGCAGATCGCCTCGGCCAGGAGATCGTAGACGAACAAGCGCGCGACCAGCTCGTCTTGATCGGCTCCCCCGAACACCACCAGGTCGTTCCCGGCCTCGCGCAAGCTCGCGGCGTAGATGTTGGGGGCGACGCTGTTTTTGAGCCGCCGCCAAGACGAGCCCACCCGCCGATGCAGCGCTCCGCCCTTGGGCGCGAGGCCCTTCATGAAGGTGGCCGCGACGACCGGCCCAAAGCGCGCGGTGCTGGCGATCGCAGTTGGCGTCTCTACGGTCGTGGTCCACTCGGGCAGCCCGGCGGGGAGTGCCTCGTTGCTGAAGCCGACGCTCCCGGTGCCAGTGGGGCGCATGTGCACGACACCGGTGGCGTCGAGGCTGCTGCCCGCCATGAGCAGCTCCTCGGGACCGAGCCACAGCAGGTTCGGGTAGCCGATGCCCTCGGCCGTGAAGAGCCGACTGGGCTGGCCGTCTTGGCCGAAGCGATACAGCGTCGCGTGCATCGAGTGGGTGTAGGCGGCGTACAGCTCGCGCGCGTTACCGCTGCTTGGACCGGCCGTGCTCAACCAGTTGAGGTAGCCGTCCTCATCTAGGGGGAAGGTCTGCCGGATCCGCTGGAAGGGCCCCCGCAGCGGTCCGTGGGCGACATCTTGGAGGCGCCCCAGGACCCAGACCTCGTCCGCGGGGTCCACGTACAGCGCTCCGGCCGCGATCGTAGCGTTGCTGGCGGTGAGCGGAGTAAAGGCCTCTACCGCTCCGTCCGAGGACACGAGGTAGAAGCGACCCGGGGTCGCGCCGACCCCTTGATCCAGCACTGCACCAGAAAACAGGGCCCGACCGTCTGCCAGGGTCGCCTCATCGAAGAGGAAGATGTTGTCCGCGGGGGCGGCGACGACGATGGGGCGCAGGCTGATCTTCGTACCGAAGGCCGCGCACAGATGTCCGGGCTCGATCGGCAAGCGGCGGATCGCCTGATCGATGAGCTCGGGGCCCACCGGCTGCCAGCTGCGCTCCTTGCTCGGCGTGATCGCCGCGCGGCTCAGCGGTTCCGGCAGCTCGGCGCGCACGCGGGGCGTCTCGAGCAGCGCTTGAGGTCCTGGTTTCAGGCCCAGCACCTCCAGCGGACAGCGGTACTCGGCGGCGACGACGGTGGCCAACGCGGCGCTGCTGCTCAGCTCCGAGAGCGCCGGCAGACCTTCACCGGCCGCTCGCGCCTCGACGCGCACCACGGTCTCTTGGCGGAGCACGAAGAGCAGGACGGATTGACCGCCGCTCGTCGGTGGCGGCGCGGGGAGGAGCGTGACGTCCTGGCAGGCAACCAGCGAAAGACCGAGGAGCGCGGGCCGGCAGTCGCGCACCGCTCTGTCCCAGCTTTAGCCGAGGATCTTGGCGAGGAGCAGCTCGCGGTTGAGGCGCGCGATGTTGGAGACCGAGATCTGCTTGGGGCAAGCCGCTTCGCACTCATGCTCGTTGGTGCAGCTGCCGAAGCCCTCCTTGTCCATCTGCTCGACCATCGCCTTGGCCCGGCGGCGGCGTTCGACCTTGCCTTGGGGCAGCGCGGCGAGGTGGCTGACCTTAGCGCCCACGAACAACATCGCCGCAGCGTTCTTGCAGGAGGCCACGCAGGCCCCGCAGCCGATGCACTGAGCGGCATCGAAGGCCCGATCGGCGTCCTCCTTGGGGACGGGCAGCGCGTTGGCGTCCTGGGGCGAGCCGGTGTTCACCGAGATGTAGCCGCCGGCTTGGATGATGCGGTCAAAGGCGCTGCGATCGACCACCAGGTCCTTCACTACGGGGAAGGCCGCCGATCGGAAGGGCTCCATCGTGATGGTGCCGCCGTCGGGGAACTCACGCATGTAGAGCTGGCAGGTCGTGGTCCCTTTGCCGGGCCCGTGCGCGAGGCCCTCGACCATCATCCCGCAGGCTCCGCAGATGCCCTCGCGGCAGTCGGAGTCGAAGGCGATCGAGCTCTCGCCTTTGCCTTCGAGCTGGTTGTTCAAGATGTCGAGCATCTCGAGGAAGGAGGTGTCGGCCGAGATCCCGTCGATCTCGTAGGTCTGGAACTGGCCGGCCGCCTGGCGCGAGGCTTGGCGCCAAATCTTGAGCGTGAACTTCATTTGTAACTCCGCTTGGCGAGGTGAACGACCTCGAAGTTGAGCGGCTCCTTGTGCATGACCGGCTTCTCGCCGGGTCCGCGATACTCCCAGGCGCTGACGTGGGCGAACTCTTCGTCGTTGCGCCGCGCCTCGCCGTCTTCTTCCTGGTACTCCTCGCGGAAATGACCGCCGCAGGACTCTTCCCGGGCCAGGGCGTCCATCACCATGAGCTCGGAGAACTCGAGATAGTCCGCCACTCGGCCGGCGCGCTCTAAGTTCTGATTGAACTCACTCGGCGTCCCGGTGACGACCACGTCCTTCCAAAACTCCTCGCGCAGCGCGGGGATCTCGGTGAGGAGCTCGGTCAGGCCCTTGGCGTTTCGGCCCATCCCGCACTTGTCCCACATGAGCTTGCCGAGGCGCCGATGGAAGGTGTCCACGGTCTGCCGGCCTTTCACGCCGAGGAGCTTCTGGGTGAAGGCCTGCACGCCCTTCTCGGCGTCTGCGAAGGCCGGGTGATCGGTCGTCACCTGGTCCAGCTTCTCTGAGGCGATGTATCCGCTCAGGGTATAGGGCGCGACGAAGTACCCGTCGGCCAGGCCCTGCATCAGCGCCGAGGCACCCAGGCGGTTGGCGCCGTGGTCCGAGAAGTTGGCCTCGCCCAGCACGAACAAGCCCGGGACGGTAGACATGAGATCGTAGTCCACCCACAAGCCACCCATCGTGTAGTGGACCGCGGGATAGATCCGCATCGGCTTCTGGTAGGCGCTCTCCCCAGTGATCTCGTGATACATGGCGAAGAGGTTTCCGTACTTCTCTTCGACCTTGGCCTGGCCCTCGCGCTTGATCGCGTCCCGGAAATCCAGGTACACGCCGCGGCCGCCCGGCCCCACGCCTCGTCCGGCATCGCACTGCTCCTTGGCTGAGCGCGAGGCGATGTCGCGGGGCGCGAGGTTTCCGAAGGAGGGGTACTTACGCTCGAGATAGTAATCCCGCTCATCCTCGGGGATCTGGTCGGGGGCGCGATTGTCGCCCTCCTTCTTGGGCACCCAGACCCGCCCAGCGTTGCGGAGCGACTCGCTCATCAGCGTGAGCTTGGACTGGTGATCGCCGCTCTGCGGGATGCAGGTCGGGTGGATCTGCGTGAAGCAGGGGTTCCCGAAGGCCGCGCCCTTCTTGTAGGCCCGGTAGGTCGCGGTGACGTTGCAGTTCTTGGCGTTGGTGGAGAGGAAGAAGACGTTGCCGTAACCGCCGGTGGCCAAGCACACCGCGTCGGCCGACCAGCGCTCCAGCTTCCCGTTCTCGAGATCGCGGGTGATGATCCCGCGGGCGTGGCCGTTAACCACCACCACGTCGAGCATCTCGTGGCGGGTGAAGAGCTTCACCTGCCCCGTGTTCACCTGCCGCATCAACGCCTGGTAGGCGCCGAGGAGGAGCTGCTGCCCGGTCTGACCCTTGGCGTAGAAGGTCCGCTCGACCTGGGCCCCGCCGAAGGAGCGATTGTCGAGGAGGCCGCCGTATTCGCGGGCGAAGGGCACGCCCTGCGCTACGCACTGGTCGATGATGTTCACGCTGACCTGGGCCAAGCGGTAGACGTTGGCCTCTCGGGCCCGGAAATCACCGCCTTTTACCGTGTCGTAAAAGAGCCGGTACACGCTGTCGCCGTCGTTTCGGTAGTTCTTGGCGGCGTTGATGCCGCCCTGCGCGGCGATCGAGTGGGCGCGGCGAGCGGAGTCCTGGTAGCAGAAGGCGAGGACGTTGTAGCCGAGCTCTCCCAAGCTGGCGGCCGCTGAAGCGCCGGCCAAGCCGGTGCCCACCACGATGACGGTGTGCTTGCGCTTGTTGGCCGGGTTCACCAGCTTCAGATCAAAACGATGTTTGTCCCATTTTTCGGCGAGGGGGCCGGTCGGGATCTTGGCGTCGAGCTTCATGGTGTTTCTCTTAGCCTCGGCTGCTGAGGTAGCCCCACAGCGGGAGCGACATGAAGCCGGCGGTGATCGCCCAGCCTACGATGAGGCCCGCGAGGTTCAAGTTGGCGCGCAGCTTCGGCTGGCTCAGCCCGAAGGTCTGGAGCGCGCTGCCGAGGCCGTGCGAGAGGTGGAGGCCGAGCGCGACCAGGGCGACCAGGTAGAAGGCCACGATCCCCGGGTTGGCGAAGGCGTTCATCACCACCGCGCCGATGCCGCCGGGGACATTCTCCTCGCCGAAGCGGAACGCCCGCACGTGCACGACCAGGAAGAGGAGGATGATCGGCCCGCCGATCTGCATGGTCCGAGAGGCCGGGGTGGCCCGGTCTTTGGTCCGCTGCATCCCGTACCCAATGGGGCGCGCGCGCCGGTTGGCCACGACGACCTCGAAGGCCGAGTACACGTGCAGCGCCATCAAAACGAGGAGCGAAATTTCTGCGACCAGGATCAGTGGTCCCAGCTTGTGCAGGTTGGCCGCGTAGGCGGTCAGCCCCTCAGCGCCCTGGAACAAGCTCAGGTTTCCGAGCAAGTGAGCGACCAGGAACAGAAACCAGCTCACGCCCGTCACCGCCATCGCGGTCTTCTTCAAAATGGAAAGCATATGCATCGCCCCATCCACTGCCTGGTTCGGTCTGCCTGGATCGCGAGTCAAGCGAGAAACGCGGGCCCGACGGCAGATGCACGGGAATCCTTGACTCCCCGCTGAAGGCTTACTACCCGGGCTCCGTGAAGCTCCGTCTCGCCCTTCCCCGGTCGATGTTGCTCGTCCCCCTGCTCGCCCTCGTGGTTGGCGGGACCGCCTGCGGGCCCAAGTACCCCAAGTGCGAAAAGGACGAACAGTGCGCAGCCAAAGGTGAGGTCTGCGTCGAAGGCCAATGCCAGCAGTGCCGCGACGACGGCCAGTGTAAGGCCGGCGAGCAGTGCAAAGGCGGCCGCTGCGAGGTCAAGCCCGAGTGTGCCAAGGACGGCGACTGCACCAGCCCTCAGGTCTGCCGCTCCGGGAAGTGCCAGACCGAGTGCGCGGCCGACGGCGACTGCGGCGCGGGCATGAAGTGCGCGGGCTCGCGCTGCGTGGACAAGATGAGCTGCGTTGCCCCGAGCGATTGCGGCGCGGGCATGGACTGCAAGGGCGGACGCTGCTCGATGATCGAGGTGAGCCGTTCGATGTGCAACCTCCCTACGATCTACTTCGAGTACAACGACGCCACCCTCACCGGGCCCTCGCAGAAGGCGCTCGGCGACGCCATCGACTGCCTCAAGACGGGGGCCACGATCGTGATCGAAGGCCACTGCGACGAGCGCGGGACGGAGGAGTACAACCTGGCCCTGGGAGATCGCCGCGCGCGCTCGGTGGAGCGCTACCTGAAGAACCTCGGGGTCGCGCCCGGGAAGATCGACGTTCGCAGCAAGGGCAAGCTCGAGCCGGCGGATCCGGGTCACGACGAGGCCGCTTGGTCCAAGAACCGCCGCGCCGTGTTCGTCCCCCGCTGATGCGACTCGACTCCCGCGAGAACCTTGCTTAAGGTTCGGCCCGGTGAATCGCCTCCTCCTCCTGCCGCTGACCACCACGCTCGCCTGCGCCAGCTACTCTGAAGAGGCCGGCAAGCGCCTAGAGACCCAGGTCTACGGGCTAGAGACCAAGGTCACCGCCCTCCAAAGCGCGCTCAAAGAGGCGCAGGACAAGCAGAAGCTGCAGGTCGATCAGATCGCCGATCTCCAAAAGCGCGTCGACGCGATGCAGACCGTGTCGTTCAAGTCGGCGGCCGACTTCGGCGTGCAGCTCGACACGGCGATGCAAGAGGTCGCTCGCCTCAAGGGCGTCGCCGAGGGCAGCAAGGAGCGCCTGGACGCGATCGAATCGCAGCTCGCCCGGGTGGCCGATGAGTTCAAGCTCTCCGAGGAGCGCAAGACCTCCGCCACCGCCAGCGAAGAGCAGAAGAAGGCCGCCGTCGAGGAGGCGCTCAAGCGCGAGCGGGTGATGACCGACCCCAATGCCCTGGTCGACGAGGTGGTGCGCCTGCTCAATGCGCAGAAGCCGGGTGACGCGCGCAAGCTCCTCCGCGAGTTCGCCCAGCGCGCCGAGACCAACGAGCGCCTCAAGAAGGACATGGACAACGTCCAGTTCCTGATCGCTGAGACGTATTTCCTCGAGGGCAACTATCAGCTGGCCGCGACCGAATACAACACGGTCCGCAAGAACTATCCCAAGTCCGAGAAGAACGCCGAATCGCTGTACAAGATGGGGCAGTGCTTCGAGCGGCTCAAGCTGCCCGAGGACGCCAAGCTCTTCTACAAGACGCTGGTCGAGAAGTACCCCAAGTCGGACGCCGCCAAGCGAGCAAAGGACCGGCTCAAAGAGCTGAAGTAATGCGCCGGGCGTTCGGCCTCCTCGCGTTCCTGGCCGCCTGTACGGCCAAGCCCACGGGACCGGTCGACTCCGGAGCGAGCGCTGCGCGCAGGCTGACCATCCTTTCCACCGCCGACGTCGGCGGGGACACCGAGCCCTGCGGCTGCAAGATCCGGCCGCTCGGCGGGGTGGCGCGCCGGGTTCACGCGGTACGCGGTTTCGGCGAGGCCTTGGTGGTCGATGGCGGTGACCACTTCTTTCGCACCGCCGAGCTCGATCCCCGCGACGAGCCCCAGGCCCGCGCGACCGCCGAGCTGCTCGCCGACGCGCTGGCCGAGATGAAGGCCCAAGCCCTGGTGGTCGGGGAGCGGGATCTCTCCCTGGGGCGCCCGACCTTGGCGGCGCTCGGCGCGCGAGCCCGGCTGACGCTGCTCGGCGGAAACCTGATCGACGCTGAGACCGGGACGGCAGCGTACGCGCGCTCGGCGCTGGTGCGGGTCTCTGGCGTATCGGTGGGCATCGTCGGAGTGAGCCTCCCGGCGTCGGCCGTCCTGGCGCGGGCGGGGCTCCAGGCCGACCCTCCCGCACCGGTCCTGGAACAAGGCGCCGCCGAGCTCCGGCAGCGCGGGGCCGAGATGGTGGTGGCCCTGATCCACGCCGAGACTGCGGCGGCGCGCGCGCTCCTCGCCGAGCTGCCCACCGCGCTCATCGATGTGGCCATCGCCGGCGGTGCTCGCATCGAGGGCCCCGATCCCGAGCTGATCCAGCCGGGCCCCGCCGCGCTGATCCTCCCCGGCCAACGCGGAAAGTGGCTCGACGTCGTGGAGCTGGCGCTCGTCCCGGGCGCCAAAGGGGTCGAGCTCGCCGACGCGGAGGCGCGAGGACGAGCCGCGATCGCCGCCCTGGATAGCCGGATCCGTGAGGTCTCTACGGCCAGTAACGCCATCGCCGATCGAGCCGCGCTGCTCAGCCGACTCCAGCACCGCCGTGAGAAGCTGCTCGCCGAACGCGGGAGCCTGGAGATAGGCAAGCGCCACGCGCTCTCCCACCGCCTGGAGGCCATGGACGTCGGCCTCCCTGAAGATCCGGCCATGGCGGAGCGGGTGAGGGACTATCTCGCGAGCCTCGAGCGGCTCAACGTGGAGCGGGCCAAGCTCGGCGGCACGATCGCCTATCTCGGCAGCCTGAGCTGCAAGCGCTGTCACGCCGCGGAGTATAGCGATTGGCGCACGACCCCTCACGGGCAGGCCTTTCAGACGCTGACCCGGGCCAAACAAGGGGCCAACTTGGACTGCGTGCCGTGTCACTCCACCGGCTTTGATCGTCCGGGCGGTCCCGGGAGCCCCACCGAGCTCGGCGCGCTGGCGGACGTCGGCTGCGAGTCCTGCCACGGCCCCGGGGCGCTGCACGCCAAGACCCCGACCGTCGCGCTCGCTCGACCGCGCGAGGTGCCCGAGAGCGTGTGCCGCGAGTGCCACAAGGATCAGGCCGATCAGAGGCCCTTCGTCTACGTCGAGCGGATCGCCAAGATCGCGCGCCCACCGCACCAGCTCAGCGCCCGCGAAACACCATCCACGGCCCCGCCCCGCTGAGCGCTCCGCTGATGACGCTGGCGATGACGCGGTCGGGAGAGGTCACCGACTCCACCCGCACCCGCACGTTCTCATTGCCGGGCGCGCCGAGCACCAGATCGGTGGCCCGCCGCACCCGGTTGTCCGCGTTCAGACGGATCGTCACCCGCTGATCGTCGATGGGTACTGCCACCCCGATGGGATCGCCCAGCGTGGCCAAGGCCTCATCGACCGTGGGGTTGGTGGGATCTTCGCCCTCGATCTGATCCAAGCGGTACGCCGCGGAGTCCTTGGCCTGGGCCCGTAGGCGCTGAAAATCCAGGATGGAGACCAGCCGCTCGTCCTGGGTGAGGATCAAGGCGTCGCGGCAAGCTTGCTCCGAGGCCGCGAAAGATCCCGCGCGGCGTAGGAGATCAGCGATGACGGCCTGCTCTTCGGCCGGCTCCAACACCGCCACTCCTGAGGCGCGCGCGGCGCGGAAGAGGAGCACCGCCTTGAGCCGCGCTGACCGTGCCGCCTCGGTCGCGCCCGCGTCATCACAGATCCAGGCCGCTCGCAGCCAGGACAGGGCCGCGTTACCGGTCTCTTTGGCTCGCTCTTCGAGGAAGGCGGCGGCCAAGAAGCGCTGGGCCACCGAGGGATAGTCGTGGTCGCTGAGCACCGCTCGATACTCGGGGGTTCGCACCACGCGCGCGGCGTCTCCGAGCAGCTGGTCGATCGCCGGGGCCGCGTAACCGCAGCGGCTGCAGCTTTGAACGAAGGTGGACAATGCACCTCGGAGCGGCGGAGGTGGGCGCAGATCGAGGTCGGGTACGCCCAGCTGGGAGCTGGTGACCAGCACCTCATGAGCCTCGACTAAGCCGCAGACCGCGCAGCTCCGCGTCTCTTTGCGCAGCGTCGTCATCGCTCAGAGCCGATCGTTTCCGGCGCTTCCCACGGAGACGGGTTGTATCACCAAGCTCTTGCGGCGCGCGTCGCTGGGCGCGCTGACGACCGACAAATAGGGCTCGGGGTCGAGCACCACGCCCTGAGGCGGTTCGAGCAAGAGGCCGGTCACGCAGTTGAGGACGCTCCCCTCGGCGGCCAGGGGCGCGTCACCCAGCGGCGAGGTGCGGCGGGCCCGCAGACCGATCCGGGCACCTTCGACCCGGAAGCGCCGCAGCGACATCCGGGTGTGGGAGTAGATGTAGATGGCCTCGGGACAACCGGCGATGCAAGGGGTGGGCTTTTGACGAGGCCCGTGGACCCAGAGATCCTCCCCGCGAAACACGTTGCCCTCGGGACCGCTCGTCTGGTTGGCGGTGCCCACCAGCAGGCCTCCGGCTGCGTATTCATCGAGGTCCAGCCGCCGCACGGTGAGCGTGCTGCCCCCGACGACATCGACCGCTGCGTCCTTGACCAAGGAGATGCGCACGTCGCTGAGGTCGACGTTGGACTTTTCCGCGAAGAGCCCTGGGCCCGCCGCGCCGATGATGCCGAGGCGGGAGATGTTGGCGGACGCTGCCAAGATCTGAATCGCGGGGCGAGCGATCGTGCCGAGGAGCCAGACGTCCTCCAGCTCCCCGCGGGCGCCGCCGAACAAGATCCCGAAGGTGCTCCCTCCCTCCACGACGACCCGCGCGGCGCGGAGCGTGCCACCGATCGCGGTCAGGCCAGCGCGGTTGTCGATAGAGTTGATCGCCGGAGCCAGGAGCGGGCGGCGGACGATGAGGTCCTCGACCACCGTCTGACCGTCGATGAAGCGGAGTCCCGAGGTGCTGTCGAGCTCAGGTGCGTTGAGCTTCACCAGCACCCGCTGAGCGCGGGCGGCGCTGCGCACCACCAGGGCGACGGTGGCGGTCGCGGTGGGGGCGAGCTCGGAGTCGCTGACCGCTAGGGCCCCGTCATAGATCTCCAGCGGCATCTCGAGGTGGCTGCCCTGGATCGTCAGCTGCGTCCGCTCGGCTCGGAGGACCGCGCCTCGACGGCGCCCGATCCAGCTCGAGGTGATCGTCAGCGCCCCGTCGCTCGCGATGACCCCGTCGCTCAGCGTCGAGCCTGACAGCTCGGCCGCTGCGCCACCGTTCACCACCAGGACGTCGTCGAGGGCGGAGCTCAGCTCGGAGGCCTCCACGATGAGGCGGCCGCCGCCGGTGGCGCCTAGCGTCGCTCGAGCCGCGGCTACTCGCGTTCGACGCAGCGTCAAGGTCGAGCTCCGGGCGAAGATCCCAGTGCCGAGCGGAGCAACCAGGCTGAGGTCGCGGAGCTCTACGGTGGAGTCGCTGATCTCTAGGCCGGCCGCTCCCAGCGCGATCTCGGTGTTGCCCGGGCAGGCACCCCACAGGTGAAGCGAAGCACTGAGCGAGCGCGAGAGGCTGTACTCGCCGGCCGCCACCGCGATCGTAGCCCCGCGCGCCGCCTGGTCGATCGCTTGGTCTAGGCTCGAATAGGGATCGACCTGGGTGCCGGTCCCAGGGCCGGCTCCGGCGGCGTCCACGTAGAGCGCGTCGTTCGGCACTCCAGCCGGAAAGCCGCGGCAGCGCACCCGCAGATCTCGGCAGCCGCTCCCGTCTAGGCTCGGCCAGGCGTCACCCGGGCACTCGCTCGGACTTGGGGCGCACACGAGGACGTCGAGCCTCATCGCCCGGGGCTCGTCCACGAAGCCGGCGTGTAGCTCTACGCTTTGCGCCTCGAAACCAGGGGCGCAAGGCGTCATCGAGGGCAAGCTCGGGAGCGCGGGTTGGGCCGGCAGGACGTCCGGACACTGGTAATTCCAATGCGCGGGCGCGGGCCCCAAACAGCGCCCCGCAGCGAGGAGCTCGGAGTAGCGAGGGCGCACGCGAAGCTCGGCCAGCTCGGGGTCGAGCTCCTCGCGAGGTCGCAGCTCAAGCTTCCCCTCCGGCGTGCTCTGCACGACAAGCAGTGGGACCGGGACCCGCCGCGCGTCGGGGTTTGGAGGATCCATCGCTGGCTCGAGCTCGATCCGGCCCGGCTTGAAGCCGAGCGCCAGCAGCGGCCGATCATAGGCGAGGATCCAGGCGCGATTTGAGGGCGGAGCGCCAAAGAGCAGCCCGCCTTCTGCCGTCAGCTCGGTGCCGTAGAGCGTGGTCCGATCACCGTCTCGCTCCAGCAAAAGCAAGGCGCTGCCCGGGCCCAGCGCCCCGAGCTCGAGCGGCGCTTTTGGGACACAGCCGACGGCGAGGAGCGCGATGAGAGCGGCGGCGCGCATCAGTACATCACCGGGATCGTCGCCTCGACGAGGACGTGATCGACGAGCGGCACGAGGTCGACGGTCGGCGCGACGAACAGCCCCTGCGTGCCGCGCAAGACTCCATGGCTCAGCCGGCGGACCCCGCTGTCGGTGTTGAAGCGGGCCGCGACGTCTCCGACCTCGACGAGGAAGTCGGTAACATCGATCGACGTCGCTGGCTCGAGATCGAGGCCGTAGCGAAAGCCCTCGTCGATCCGCAGCTGACGCGCCGTCACCACGGCGCCGATCGGGCGCTCGCAGTCCATGTTCTCTCCTTTGGTGGTGATGCGGAGCGCCGGCTCGGTCGAATGGCCCCCCGAGATCGCGGTCCGGAGCAAGGTCGTCTTCGCCTGCTGCCCGCCCAGGTGCAGGCCGATGCCTCCCGTATTGTAGACGCCGAGGTCCGTGAAGCGAAAGCGATGGTCGCAGCCTCCGGCGACCCCGCTCGCGCTCAGCGCGACCTCGACCCGCTCCGCGTCGACGTCTGCGCCTACGCCGAGCAGGCCCGCTCCCGCGCCGGAGTAGGCGGAATAGTCGCGGATACGGAACCAGCCGTGACTGCTGGTCAGCGCCCCAAAGGCTCCGCCGACGATGACCACTCGCTCGATCTGGTCGGGCTCCGTCGTCGCCCGTTGGTTGAGCGCCAGCCCGACCAAGTGCAGCGTGGCCTCCGGCAAGAAGTCGATCTTGGGCAGCGCGACGAAGATGTCCCGCAGTACGGCGGGCAAGCGCAGGTCCCTTCCGTCGGTGATCTGCACCCCGATCTGCTCGCTGACCGCCCCGGGGATGACGTCGACGAGGAGCGTGCGGAGGTCGAAGCTGGTGCGCTCGATCTCCACCCGCGCTCCCTGCGCGCGGAGCCCGAGCCAGCAGTCAGCAGTGCCAGCGCCCAGGCAGCTTCGCTCGAGGTGGCTGGGGCCGAGCCCAAACCAGGAGTCTTGAATGCGCACCAGCGGCGGATCGGTGCCGACCCGCCGGGTCAAGATCTGAAGGGCCAAGCGCGCGCGCTCCGCTATCAGATCGCTGTCGACCAGATCCATCGTAGCGTCCTGGGCGGTCGTGCCGGTGAGCGCGCTCCGCGTCAGCACCAGCGTCGAGGTGCTGGCCGAGATCGGTCCGCGCGTGGCGGAGTCGATGAGCTCCAGGCGCGAGCCCGCGAGCTTGGCCACCAAGTGTCCACCGTCGATCCGGGAGTCATGTACGCTCAGCGCCGAACCCTGCTGCGCGTCGACGGCGGTCGCGTCGCTCGAGATCGCCACCGCGGCGATCGTGGTCACCGCGTCCTCGGCGACCACCGAGCCCAGGCTCAGATTGCTGATCGTCCCGCGATGGGTAGAGAGTCGCAGCGTCCCGCGGAGGCGAGTCTCCGCCGGGCAGGCCCCGAGGAGGTCGACGTTCCCGCGCAGCGTGAGGGCCTCGTCGTAGTCGCCCTTTCCGGCCACGATCACGGCGTCGGCGCCTGCCTGGGCGATGGCCTCGCCGATCGTGGCGTAGGGCCGAGCGCGGCTCCCATCCCCGGCCAGCGCGCCCGCGCGCACGAAGATCAGCGCCCGCCCGCTGGGCAGCGCCGCGGGGAACTCATCGCCGGGCAGACAGGCTTGGCCGATCGGGCGGCAGGAGAGGTCGCCGGCGCTCTGGAGGGCGGTGCGCCCGCAGCTCAGCCGCGGTGGAGGCTCGCAGCGCTCGACGGTCACCGGATCGAGCCGCTCCCCGCGTTCCAGCACCTCTGGCACGCGGCTCCAGCCGCTCGGGCACGACGCCGCGATCCGGGGGAGGGCGGGCGTCGCCACCGTGAAGCTGACGGTCGATCCGCATACCGTGCTCAGATAGTCCGGCCCCGCGGAGCACCGCCCGCTGCGCAAGATCTGGTTCCAGTCGTGGGCCGGGAGGCGGACCTCGGGCGGCGCGATCAACGAGCGCTCGCTCCGCGTCCCGTCTGGCGCCAGCGCAAAAGCCAGGTCGGCGCGCGGCGGGGCGCGGGTGAGGATTGCGCCGTCGTCCCCGATCTTCCCCTCGATCAGATCGAGCGCCTCGAGGTCTTGTTCGAAGCCGAACATCAGCGCCGCCGCGCTGGTCCCGCTGGCGGTCAACAGCTCGATGGGGTGCTCGATGGCGTAGAGGTCAGAGCCGGTCCCTCCCGGGCGGGGGATGAAGTACAGCAGGCTGCGGATGTTGTCCGGGATGGGCAGCTCGACCGCGGACTTCGGCGCGCAGCTGGCCAGCAGCGCGAGCGACGCGAGCAGCCTCCGCGTCATCGTTGATCCGCCCGTTGGTGCCGAAAGGCCCTCTCGCCTGCGGATCGAACGCCGTCGAAGAGTTCCGCTTCGGCCGTCCGAGGGGCGTCTTTATCGTCCCACCAAATCCCCGTCTGTCCTCGGGCCACGCCGCGCTTGAGCGTCAACCTCATCGAGGCTGCCGCACCGCTGAACTGAAGCGCGGCGCCGGCCTCATTGGTCAGCTCGAAGTCGGTGATCTCCACCGTCGCGTTGAAGGCGACGAGCACGCCGGGATCGACGCCAAAGCCGGGACCTAGGGGCCGCAGCGTGCGGATGTGGTGGATCTTGACGGTGGCGGCGTCCAGCACACCATTCTCCGAGGGCAGGCGGCCGATCCGGAGCTCGGGACCCGTCTGGGCAGAGAGCTGGAAGCGATCGCCCCGGAACAGCGTCGAATTGTGGACCGTGATCGGCTCGTAGCTGTGGTGTACCTGGATGTCCTCACCATGGAAGTTCGAGGCGGGTTCACCGACGTCGATCCCATCCCGGCAGCCGGCGATGGAGAGCCGGTGGGCCGAGACGAAGCCGTTGCTCTGGGCCAGCCCGACGCCGTCGATGGCGATCAGGTGCACGTCGTTCAGCTGAGACTGCGAGCGGTATAGGCGGAGCCCCGCGCCTGGGCCAACGTCGAAGAGCACCCGCTCCAAGGTGATCATGCCACCGTTGTCGGCGTCTTCGTGGTGCGCGTCGAGGACCGCGGGGCCGCCCAGCGTCGCCTCAAACGGCAGCTCGACGCCTGGCACCCGGTGATGCGGCGTCAGCACCACCACGTCGGTGAGCTTGACATGGCGCTCAGCGGTCACTCCCCGCACCATGATCGCGGTCGGACTGGAACGAACCTCGTCTCTGAGCCTCAGGATCCGCAGGCGGCTGAGGTCCAGGGAGCTCTGCCGCGAGCAGATCTTGGCTGCCTGCGCGCCTACGCAAGGATCGATCACAGCCGGGCCGTCGATGACGACATCGCGCAGCGTGAGCTGGCCTTCTCGCACGCTGAAGGCGCCGAAGACGTGCGAGCGCTGCACCGACAGCGTCGAGCCGCCGGCGACGATGAAGCGGGCGCTGCCCGTACTGTAGACACTCGAGAGGCTGACTCGGCTCTCCTGATCCAAGGCGATCGGGGCGCTCAACATTGCGCCGTCCACCTCGATGCGCGCGCCGTGGATGGCCACCGTGCCCGTCACCACGGCCCGCCGCAGTTGGACGACGCCCCCGGTCTCCACGCTCAAGGCGCCCAAGGCCACGGCGTTCGCGCTCAGCTTCGCGCCGGCGGCGACCCGCAGGGGACCGCCCAGCGCTAGGTTGTCGAGCTGGGCGTCTCCTCCGATGCCCAGGGCTCCGCTGAAGCTGGTGAGCGTCGGGCAGCGGCCGATGATCCGAACCCCGCTGGGGAGGAGATGGTCACCGGCGTATCGACCTGCGCTGAGCGCGATCGTCGTCGTGCCGCTGGCGAGGTTCAGGGCCTGCGTGAGCGAGCTCAGCGGTTGGTCGATCGCCCCCGTGCCGCCCGCGGGCGCGGCCAGATCTACGTAGAGCGTATGGGCCGGATCAAGGGCGCTGGGCCAGGCTCCCCCGTTGCAGTCATGCCCGATCGGGGCGCAGCTCGGTGCGGAGGGCGGCCTGAGCTCGCCGGCGGGGCAGCTGATCTCTGTACCTTCGTGCTCTTCGGTCGCCGGGTCGCAGGTGTCGACGACCACGTGCGGGCCTTCTTCCGGGCCGGCTCGGGGCATCGCCAAGAGGAGGTCCACGTCGTCTTTCACCCAGCCTTCGGGGCAGGTCGGCGCTGGTCCGATCGCGGGCAGCAGCGCGTCCTTCGCAGGATCGATGACGCGCGATGGGCAGCTCAGGTCGATGACGTAGTCGGGTCCATCGACGGAGCGCTTGGCGCAGCCGCCGGCTTCGAGCACCGCGTTCCAGTCGATCGGAGCCAAGGTGAGCTGGCTGAGATCCGTCTCGGCCTGATCCCGGCTCCCGATCAGGGCCTCGAAGCTCTGCCAGTGCGGCAACGGACGGCCCTCCGGCACCAGTACGATCGGCGGCGCGAGGCCCAGCTCGGGGATCGAGCTTCGATAGTAGGCGACCGCGCGCGCGTCTTGGCTCAGGACCGCGCTGCGTTGCCCGAGGTCGATCGCCAGCAGGCTAGGCTGTAGACCACTGCTGAGAAGTACCGCGGTCTGGGCCCCGGGGGGCGGCGTGAGCCCCTGGGGCTCGACGGGGACGCAGCCCGCGCATCCGATCGCGAGCGCAACTGGCGGCCAGCGCAGCACCGGCCCAGGATGGCACAGGAGCGGAGGAAACCCTAGCCGGCTAGTACCTTTGCACAGGAACTGTGCCTGCTAGATGGCCGCGCGTTCGGCCGCGAAGGCCTCGGCGAAGGGCGCCGACAGGGAGTCGAAGCGCTCGTCATTGATACCCAGGAGCTCGAGCGCCCGGGGCACCGAGAGGTTGTCGAGCGGATTGGGTGGCCCGCCGATGCCTTGGCGATGGGCCAGCTCGTCGGCCAAGATCACGCAGGCCACCAAGGAGACGTGCTCGGCCGCGAGCATCTCGCACATCTCGAGGTCGTGGTGGTAGAAGGCCGCCGCTTCGATGACGTTCGGCATGTTCCAGCGCTGCATGATCAGCGAGCCCACGTCGGTGTGGGCGTAGCCGAGCACCTCTTCCTCCGCCCCGACCCCGCCCAGCTCGACCGAGCGTTCCTCGATCGCGTTGTACTCTTGCGGCATCTTCGTCCGGATGATCAGCCGCCCGACGTCGTGCATCTGTCCGGCGAGGAAGGCCGCCTCCCGCAGCGTCTTGGCCGCCATCGTCTTGGCCGCCTCCCGGGCGATCAAGCGGCTGGCGATGCCGGCGGCGACCGAGTGCAGCCACAGCTCCTTCTCGACGGGTCCGAAGGTCCGGTACAAGGCCCGCACCGAAGCGCTGATCACCAGGTTCTTCAGCTCGTTGAAGCCGAGCAGGGTGACGGCCTGGGGGAGGGAGGTCACCTTGCGCTGGCGGCCGTAGGCGGCGCTATTGGTCACCCGCATCACCCAGGCCGTGATGCCGGGGTCGGTCTCGATGATGGCCGCCAGGACGTTGCCGGTGGTCTTCGGATCGTCGACCGCTCGAATGACCCGGGTCGCGATGAAGGGCATCGCCGGGAGCTCCAAGGTCTTTTCGACGATGGTCCTCAGATCGCGCGGTTGACCCCGCGCAGGGGTGACTGGCTTTGAGCTTTGTGCGCGGGCTTGGACCACGTGCGGTCGATCGGCCGGCCGGCGGCGCCCCCTGAAGGTCTGTCTCGAAATGACTCAACGGGGCGTCACCCGAGCCCTTGGGGATCTCGGAGGATCGGCGGATGACGCCCCGGGTACGACACGGGCAGACTACGGGGCAGCCCTAGAGAGGCGCTTGTCGGGGCTTGGCAGGTCGTGCTACCCCCACGCGACTTTTCTGGGTTTTTTGCGCCGCCCAGGGGGCCCATGCCCCGATAGAGAGGACCACTCATGCAGCTTCGGTTAGCTCCCTTCGTCATCTCCCTGGGTCTGGCTCTGGCCGGATGCTCCGACACGGTCGGCGTCGGCGCGGTCAACGGCAAGCTCGAGGCGGCAGACGTCGACTTCGGGGACGTCCAGGTCGGTATTACGATGCCCTACACCCTCCAGGTGAAGAACACCGGGACGGGCACCTTCCGGGTGACGAAGATCGAGGTCGGCCAGAATTTCACCGGTACCGACTACGAGTTCAAGCTGTCCGAGGGCCCCTTCGCGCTGGCGACCACCGAGGTCCGCAACATCGCGCTGTCCTTCTTGCCGCTCGCTGAGATGGCCGAGCCGGTCGCGACCTACGTCAAGTTCTACACCGACATCAAGGACGAGACGACCAAGGCCGACGTCAGCTATACGGTCAACGTGAAGGGCCGCGGCATCAAGTCCGGCCTGGAAATCGAGCCCAATCCCGTCGATTTCGGCACGGTGCTCATCGGCTCCAGCAAGACCCTGGAGGTGAAGATCACCAATAAGCTCTCGGTTCCCGTCGACGTCGTCACCCGCCTCGATGAGCTGCTCAAGCCGCTGATCGTGAACCAGGGCGGCCTCGGTCGCTTCGAGATCGTCTCGGAGTACAAGGCCACTGGCTCGTTGATCGCCGGGGAGACGCTGCTGGCCTCCAATGAGTCGATCACCGCCCAGCTCCGCTACGTCCCCGATGCTTCGCAGGATGGGCGTGAGGATCGCGGCCGCTGGACCATCGCCAACTGCCAAAATCCGCTGTGCGATCTCCAGGTGACCCTGATCGGCAAGGGCACCAACGCCGCCATCGAGTGCACGCCCTTGCCGCTGGCCTTCGGCGACGTGAATCCGGGCGTGACGGTCACCAAGCAGCTCCACTGCAAGAACGCCGCGAGCGAGACGGTCGCGATCACCGGCTGGAGCCTCGATACCGGTTCGGCCTCCGAGTACAAGGTCCTGCCCTACACCGGAACGCCCGCGGCGCTCGGCCCCGGTGAGGAGTTCGTGGTCGAAGCTCAGATGTCCCCCACGATCACCTCGGTCGGGCGGATGCTCGAGGGCACGATCGTGATCACCGGCCGGAATCCTCGGGCTAACCGCGATCTCACCGCCACCCGCGTGCCGATCACCGGCCGCGCGGGCGGTCCCGACATCGAGGTCGCGCCGTCCATGGTCAACTTCGGTCAGGTCGCGATCGGCACCAAGTCCAAGCGCCGCGTCCTCGTGCAGAACGTCGGCTACAGCGACCTGAACGTCTCCATGATCTCGGCCGACGCCCTGGGAACCCGGGCCTTCACCGCCGATCGCAACGCCTTCGTGGTGCACGCTGGTGAGGCCGAGGTCATCGAGCTGACCTTCGAGCCCATCGCGCTCGACGTGGTGATGTCCAAGCTGATCATCGCCAGCGACGACGCCGACGAGCCCAGCGTCGAAGTCCAGATTCAGGGCATCGGCGTGGACCTCCCGCCCTGTAACTACACGGTCACCCCGATGGCGATGAACTTCGGCATCGTGCAGGTGCTGCACTCCACCACCCAGGGCTTCCGGATCGAGAACACCGGCACCAACCCCTGCCTGCTCAATGACATCGCCGTGACCCCAGACTCCGCCGCGGCCTTCACCCTGGCGGCGGGCCCCGAGACCGGGATCATGCTCCCGCCCGGCGGCGAGAAGACCGTCGTGGTGCAGTACATCCCGGCACGCGAGGGCTCGGACACCGGCAAGGTGGGCTTCTACATCTCGAACCCGGCCAACCCCAACCCCGAGATCGCCCTGCGCGGCACCGGCAGTAACTCGGCGCTGCTCATCACGCCCAACGAGCTCAACTTCGGGCGCGTCGGCGTCAACTGCGCCACCCGCGAGCGCGCGATCACCATCTACAACACCGGGTCCAACGTCACTCGCATCCTGCGCATCGAGCTGCCCCCAGGCGTGAGCAGTGAGTTCGAGATCCGCAACGTTCCGGCCGGCATCCCTTCACCTCCGGGCGGCGGCGCCAGCATCGCGCCGGGCTCCTCCATCGACTTCACGGTGCGCTACCACGCGACCGACGTCGGCCAAGACACCGGCTTCTTCCACATTTACGAGGTCAATCGGACCGATCCCTACGTCATCCCGCTGTACGGCGAGGGCTCGACCGATCCGACCAACGAGGACCTCTTCACCCAGCTCGAGACGCCTCAGGTGGACATCTTGTTCGTGGTCGATAACTCGGGCTCCATGGGCGAGGAGCAGGCTAGCCTGACCGCCAACTTCTCCAGCTTCATCCAGTTCGCCGATGCGCAGGCCCTCGACTACCGTATCGCGGTCGTCAGCACGGACATGGACGGCGACCCCTTCGGCGCGGGCGGCTGCCCAAATCCGGGCGATCCCAACCGCCCCTCGACCTTGCCCCAGGCCGCCTGCGGCTACTTCGCGGATGGCAACGAGACCACCGCCAACCCGGATTGGCGCCTCGTGACCCCGTCGGAGCAGCCCTCACCCGAGGCCGCCTTCACTGCGATCGCCTCGCAGGGCACCAACGGCTCGGGCACGGAGCAGGGTTTGGCTGCGGCCTATGCGGCCTTGTCGTCGCCGATCATCACCGGCTGGAACAACGGCTTTTTGCGGCAGGACGCCTATCTGGCGATCATCTTCCTCTCCGACGAAGAAGATCAGTCGCCGAACTCGGTGGACTTCTACGCCAACTACTTCAAGTCCATCAAAGGCTTCCGCAACACCAACCTGTTCAGCGCTTCGGCGATCGTGGGCGATGTCCCGGGGGGCTGCCCCACAGCGCCGGACCCGGGCAGCCGCTACGTCGCGGTCGCCAATCAGACCGGCGGCATCTTCGAGTCGATCTGCACGCAGTCTTGGGCGGACTCGCTGCAGAACCTCGGCTTGTCGGTGTTCGGCTACAAGTCTCGCTTCTTCCTCGGCAACCAACCGGTGCCGGGGACGGTCGAGATCTACGTGGATGGAGTGAAGATCGATCGGCAGGCCGCGTCCGGCCAAGTGCGCTGGACGTATGACGCGAACACGAACAGCGTGAACTTCGCGCCGCTCGCGATCCCAGAGCCGGGATCGGAGATTGTGGTGCGCTACCAAGCCGAGTGCTTGTAGACGCACGGGCTTTGCCTCCCAACGCGGACCGGGACGGGTGCTGGGTTCGGGAGGACCGTGGATATGAAGATGGGATCGAACGCGCGCGGCATCTCAGCCGCCATCGGCACTTTGGTGCTGGGCTTGGCGGCATTCGCGGCTCCGGAGGCGCGCGCCCAAGTACCGTACGAGATCGCCCTCGATACGGCGGTGTACAACCCGATCAGCACCGGCACGACCTTCCTGCCGGAGGTGTACTCCTTCGGCTATGACCGGTGGGACGAGGGCGCGGCCGAGCTGCCGCTCCCCTTCGTCTTTCGCTGGTTCGGCCGGGGCTATCGGTCGGTCTGGGTCTACACCAACGGCCTCTTGTCCTTCGACGCGCCGCCGACCGGGCCGGTGAACATCCTGCGGGCCCCGCCGGTGGTGCCGAGCCCGGGGAACGTCCCCCACAACTTCATCGCGCCGCTGTGGCAGAACCTCGAGGCCAGCCCCGCGGTGGGCACGCCGCCCGAGATCCGCCTCCTGATCCAAGGCACGACTCCCAATCGCGTCGCCATCATTCAGGTCAGCGGCCTGAGGAAGAGCGGAGCTCCGAGCTCCTTGGTGGAGTTTCAGGTGCGGCTCGAGGAGCGGACCAGCTCCGTCCAGATCATCTACTCCCCGAATGGCTTTGGCGTGACCGGGGCGACCGTGGCCATCGAAGACGCCTTCGGGGTGCTCGGCGCCAACCTCCTCCTCTCCTCCACCCCAGGCTGCGGCGTCGGCTGCGCCTGCCCGGCCCAAGGCTGCACCAGCAGCGACGTCGGCACGGCGGGCTCGATCACGATCCGACCCCCGGCGACCGCCGAGCTGATCGGCGCGATCGAAGGTCCGGCCGGCGCGTATCCGGGCGACGTCTTCACCGCCTCGGTCGCGGTCTCCAACGTCGGCCTCGCCGCGGCCGGCGCCTTCCAGGCGGAGCTGAGGCTCTCGGCCGACGCCAACATCGACAGCAACGACACCCTGCTGCGCACGCTCCCGTATCCTGGCTTGGCCGCGGGCGTGACCAGCAGCCAGACCGTCTCGCTGACCATGCCGGCGGGCCTCCCCGTGGCGCGCTACTACCTCGGGCTCATCGTCGACTCCACCGGGGTCATCACCGAGAGCGTGGAGGTCAACAACGCAGCCCGCGATCCGGGCGGCATCGTCACGGGCCCCGATCTCCAGGGCACGGTGGCCGCTCAGCTCAACTCGGGCCCCGGCGAGATGTTGCCGATCCAGCTCGGTATCCGGAGTAACGGGGCGCCGGTGCGCGGCCAGGTCCGCGTGCGCCTGCTCCTCTCGGAGGACAACGCCGTCAGCGGCGATGACCTCATTCTCTCGGACGCGAGCTACGTGCTCCCGGATGGCTTCAGCCTCGACACGGTCGTCACGGTCGTCGTCCCTCCCGGCGCGAGCGCGCATTCCTACCGGGTGCTGGCCTTCTTCGACCCCCTCAACATCACCAGCGAGATCGACGAGACCAACAACGTCGCGGTCTCCCCGGGCCAGGTGACGCTCAGCCTGGCCGATCTCGAGGCCTTCGACCTCCGCTCCGAGGCGGTGGCCTTCCGCGGGTTGCCCTTCCCGGTGACCGCGGTCTTGAACAACCGCGGCGGCGGCACGGCGCGCAGCTTCACCTCTTGCCTCGTGATCTCGCGAAATCCGCTGATCTCTACGGTGAGTGATCCGGTGTTGGTCCGCACCGGGCCGATGACGCTCGAGGCTGGCGGGAGCGCGACCTTGCGCTTTGAGCCCACGATCGACGTGAGCACCTCGACGGGCACCTGGGAGCTGGCCGTGGTCGCGGACTGCGACGAGGCGGTGACGGAGAACCTCGAGACCAACAACGTCAAGCGGCGCATGCCGGCGATTACGGTGCGGGATCCCTCCGCCGACTTCGTCCCGCTGGCGGTGGTCACGGCCAGCACGGGCGCGGCTGGTGAGGGCCTGGCTGTGTCGGCCTTGATCGGCAACTACGGCACGGCCCGCGGCGCGGCCAAGGTCCGCCTGGTGTTGTCGGATAGCCCCGGCGCGAGCGTGAGCGATCCGCAGATCTACGAGACCCCGCTGGCGATCACCCTCGAGCCCGGGGAGGAGCAGAGCTTCTCGGTCTTCGCCGTGCTGCCCAGCGACCTCTTGTCGGGGACCTACGTGGTCGGGGTGGTCGTCGATCCCGATGACCAGCTGGACGAGGTCGACGAGGGCAACAACATCCTGCCTTCGCGCTCCTTCCCAGCGATCGGCTCCAGCTTGGCGATCGTCAGCCCGCCGCCCCCGAACGCGGTGCTCACGGTCCCCTACGTCTGGCGTTTCCGCGCGATCGGCTCAGACGCCGCCGTGGTCTGGACGCTGACCTGGAAGGATGGACGCGCCCCCGGAGGGCTCAGCTTCGACGCCGCCAAGGGCGAGCTGTCGGGCACCGCCACCGTCCAGAACAGCTACGAGATGACCGTCACCGCCGCGGCGGCCGGCATGAGCGCGACGCAGCGCTACCCCTTCCTGGTCACGCCGCCGAACCTTCCGCTCGAGCTGGTGAGCACCAAGCTCCCGGCCGCGCTCCAGCACGAGCGCTACTCGGTGCGCCTGGTCGCGGTCGGCGGGACCCCGCCGTACCGCTGGACGGTCTCCGGTGGACGCTTGCCGAGCGGCCTAGGACTGTCGGAGAGCGGCGAGCTCGGCGGCGAGCCCAGCACGATCGGCGCGTACACCTTCGACGTGCAGGTGACCGACGCCCAGCAAGCGGCGCAGACCGCGGCGATCGCGCTCGACGTCATCGACCCGGCGGCCTCTCTAACCATCACCACCGCTGACATCCCGAGCGCGATGGTCAGCGAGGCCTACGACGCGAGCTTTATGGCCTCCGGAGGTACGGAGCCCTACACCTGGCGCATCGACGGCGTGGTCCCGGGCTTGAGCTTCGAGCCCTCGACCCAGCACCTGACGGGGACGCCTACGGTGGCTGGCTCCTATCCGCTGGTGGTGGAGGTGCGGGATGGCCGTGGCCTCCTCGACCGCAACGCCTACGTCTTGCGGGTCTTCGAGCTCGGTGAGCTGAGCATCCTGACCGGGCGCACGGCAGACACCAAGCTGCCCGCCGGCAAGGTCGGCGTTCCCTACGCGGACGCTAGTGGCCAGCCGGTGCTGCTGCGCGCGGTGAAGAAGGGCGGGGGCCAGGTGGTGGGGCTCGACTGGCTGGTGGCCCTCGGTACCCTGCCGACGGGGCTCTTCCTCGACAGCGCTACGGGCGCGATCAGCGGGACCCCGACCGAGGTCGGCACCTTCGCCTTCACGGTGCTGGCGCACGACGGCTCCGGCGATCGCGACCGCGCCACTCAGGCCATCGTGATCACCGATAACACCACGACGCCGGGCATGGAGGAGACGGGCTGCAGCTGCAGCAACTCCAGCGCGCGCGGGTCAGCGGACGCGGCCATCTGGTTCGCCCTGTTGCTGGTGGGCCTTGGGCGGCGGCGAGCGCGGACGCTGCTCTTCTTCGGGGTGCTGCTCGTCCCCGCCGCGGCCTTCGCGCAGCCGATTCCGTACTTGGTCAGCAGTGAGGTGGCGCCCTTTCAGCCACTGACCAACGCCACGCGCATCATGCCTGCGCTCGGCGACGGGGAGACGCGGCGGATCGCGCTGCCCTTCGAGCTGACCTTCTATGGCCAGAATTACCGCGCGATCTACGTGAACCCCAACGGCATCGCCGCCTTCACGGACATCGGCTTCGGCAATAACTTCCCGGCCTCAGCCATGCCGAGCGGCGGCGCGCCCAACGGCTTCATCGCGCCGCTGTGGGGGGATTGGTGCGCCAGCCCCGACTTCAGCTGCGGCGGCGTGCTCGGGCAGCCCGGGACCGGAGTGTACTACCAGATCGACGCCACCCCCGGAGCCGGCGCCATCACCATCGAGTGGCGTTCGCTGCGCAGCTTCTCGGACTTCGTGATGGCCAGCGACGTGAGCTTCCAGCTGACCTTGCACGAGGGACCAGCCTCGCAGACGGAGGTGCACTTTGGGACGATCACGCCCGGGACCTCCTTTGACAGCTTGCCCTCGGACTTCCTGACCCGCACCGGGCTCGAGAGTGCGGACGGTCGCTACGGGATGTGGTTTGGCCCCTGCGCGGGCGCATCTCTGTGCGACACGAGCATGGTCGTGGGGCTCTCTGGACAGCGTTTTCGCCTGATCGCCGACGCAGGCGAAGACGTCGCGATCGCGGCCTTGTCCGCGCCCGCAGTCGGCTATCCCGGCCTGAGCTTCGACGTTCAGGCGCGCTACTTGAATCGCCATCAGACGCCGCTCGGCCCGACCCAGGTGGAGCTGCTGCTCATCCCGGGCACCGAGACCTCGACCCGCGGCGGCATCGTCTTGTACACCAGCGCTCCGATCACCCTGAACGGCTTCGAGTCGCGCGCGCTCGAGCTATCCGTGAGTCTCCCCGCCAACCTCGTCCCCGGCCGCTACCGCGTCGCTCTGGTCGGTGACGCGCTCGGCGCATTGGCCGAGACCAATGAGACCAACAACGTGGCGCTCTCGGCGCCGGTTCGAGTAGTGGAAAGGGCGCCCGATCTGGCGGTCGTCAGCGTACACCCCGTGCAGAGCTCGGTGACGCCGGGCGGACCCCTGGCCGTCGAGTGGCGCGTAGAGAACCGCGGTAACTTGCGAGGACAGGCCCGCCTGGGGCTGTACCTCTCGACCAACGCCGCCATTACGCCCAGCGATGAGTCCCTGGTCGCGCCGATCGACGTCGCGCTCGATCCGGGCCAGTCCGAGAACGGCACCGCCAACCTGAGCCTGGCCGATCCCCATGCGACCGGCCTCTTTCACCTGGGCGGCATCATCGACTTCGCGGGCGCGCTGACCGAGCTCGACGAAACCAACAACGTCGGCCTCTCCCCGAGCACCGTCACGGTCTCCACCACCGAGGTCATGATCCTCACCAGCGAGCTGCCGGTCGCGACCTTGACCCAGAGCTATCGCGCCACGCTCACCACCGTAGGCGGCCAGGCCCCGGTCGTGCTCTCCATCGGCTCCGGCGCGTTGCCGCGCGGGCTCGGCTTCGACGCCAACCACGGCGAGCTGTTCGGGATCCCGGTGGAGGTCGGCACCTTCCCCTTGGTCTTCCACGCCGCCTCCGGCAACGGGCACAGCGTCGATCGCTCGCTGGAGCTGATCGTGCTCGACCCCTCAGTGCCGCTGACTGTCGTCACCCATCAGCTCGAGGCCGCGGTCGTCGGCTCCGACTATGCCGCGCAGATCCAGGTCGTCGGCGGCCAGCCCCCACTGCGCTACCGGCTCCGCGGCTCGCTCCCCGAGGGGCTGAGCCTCGGCACGGACGGCGTCATCTTCGGGGTCCCCTCGCGCCCCGGCCCCTCGCAGTTCGTCGTCGAGGTCCTCGATGAACAGACCACGACGGCTTCGGCTGCCCTAAGCCTCGACGTCCGCGCGCCGGCCAACCTCACCATCCCCAGCCAGGTGCTGGAGCGCGCGGTGGTCGACACCCAGTATCGCGCCACCTTCTTGGCGCTGGGCGGCGTGGGCCAGCTCCGCTGGACGGGCGGGGCCGACGTTCCCCGGGGCTTGGTCGTGACCGAGGTCGGCGAGCTGACCGGCACTCCCGAACAGGTCGGGACCTTCGACTTTGAGATCTCGGTGCAGGACAGCGTCGGTAAGATCGACACCAACCGCGTCACCTTGGTCATCGATCCTCGCCTGCGCTTGCGCATCGCGACCACCGAGCTCCCCGCGCCGCTAGTCGGGCAGCCCTATCGAGTGCAGGTCCGCGTCGAGGGCGGAAAGCGCCCCTATCAGTGGACGGTCGCTGAAGCCGAAGGTCGACTCCCGCCGGGCCTGACCGCTTCACCCGGGGATCCCGCCTTGCCCAACGAGTCGAGCAACGACCTGGCCATCGCTGGAACCGTCAGCGAGGTCGGCGTTTGGGCCTTCACAGTTCGCGTCAAAGATGGTCAGGGGCAGGTCGTCGACCGCGCCTTTGCCTTGGTGAGCAAAACGCCAGAGCCCGAGACCCCAGCCGACGCCGGCGGGTGTCAGGCGGTGCATGGCGGGCCGGGGGCGCTGAGCAGTGTGGTGCTCGGCCTGGGGTGGTGGGCGCTCGGACGCCGCCGGAAGCGCCGGCTTTTCTAGGAGTTCATCGTGCTGAAGAGTGTCCTCTTTTTCTCCGCCACCCTTTGTCTCGCCGCTCCGGCTCAGGCCCAGGTCTATACGAGCTCTCAATACTCGGCGGCCTATGTGCCGGTGACCGGTGGGAACGCGCTCACCTTCGCCAGCACGGACGATGCGGCGACGCTGGCGGCCATCGGCTTCACCTTCACCTTCTACGGGCAGCCCTACACGCACGTGAACATCGGCACGAACGGCTTTCTGGCCTTCGCCAAGCCATGCCAGACCACGCCGCAGTGCCCCGGCTTCTCCGCCACTTGCACGATGAACGTCTGCGCCGACACCGCAGCCAGCACGGCGGCGCCCGCACCTTTCCCCGACATCGGTGATCCGAACGCCTTCGTGGCGGCCTTCTGGGACGATCTCTTGATCGCCAGCGGCGCGCAGGTCGTTACGCAGCTGCAGGGCACCGCTCCAAACCGCACCTTCGTGGTCGAATGGAAGGCCGCCCGCCACTACATGGGCAACTCGGCCGAGTCGGCCACCTTCCAGGTCCGCCTCCAAGAGAGCGGCGCCGTCCAGATCGCCTGGGGCCCCATCGTCGCGGCCAACCCGCCCGGCGACTGGAGCGGCAACATCGGCGTCGAAGATCCCGATGGGCTCCAGGCCGAGGTACCCTCGGTGGCCTGCGCCAACGCTGATCCCTTCAACGGCGCCTGCGGGCTGGCTGTGCTCCAGTCGCTGACCAACCAGGTCTTCGAGGTGCGGCTGGTCGATGGGCCCGAGCTTATCGGACAGGTCCACCCCCCGCCGGGCGGTGACCCTGGCGCCGCGATCCGCGTCGGCGTCAGCGCGCGCAACATCGGCACCCGCACCACCACCAGCGGCTTTGGCGCCAACGTCTACTTCTCGGCCGACCAGGTGATCACGCCCGGCATGGACACCCTGCTCGGCCGGGTGAGCCTGTCCGCGGTCGCCGCGGGCGCGACCCGCACCTCGACCTTGTCCACGCGGGTCCCCGCGATGCTGATGCCCGGGGTCTACTACGTGGGTGCGATCGTCGATCCCGAGAACGTGGTGCCCGAGGTCAGCAAGCAGAACAACACCGCCGTGTCGGGCCCCTTCTTGGTCGGCCCCGAGATCAATGGAACGATCAGCGGCCCCGCGCGCAGCGGGCCGGGTGAGACCTTCGACGCCACGCTCAACATCCAAAGCGATGGCTCGCCGGTACCGAGCGTCGGCTATCAGATCTACCTGTCAGTGGACGAGACGCTCGATGGCCAGGATATCCTGGTGGCCACGGGCAGCGCGGCGGTCGGCGGTCAGCCCAGCGCGGTCGTCAACGTCCCCGTGACCCTGGCGCTCGGTCTGCAGCCGGCCAGCTACCACTTGGCGGTGCGCTTCGATCCCGCCAACACGATCAGCGAGATCGACGAGACCAACAACACCAACGTCTCCTCGGGCAGCTTGCGCGTCGTTGGTCCCGACATCGTGGCGGCCGATCTCTTGGGGGCGACCAGCGCTTTCCGTGGCTTGAGCTACGACGTGACCGCGACGCTGCGAAACGCGGGCGGGGCGCGGGCCGAGAACTTCTACTACGCCTTCTACTTCTCGGATAATCAGCTGATCACGATCACCGACCCGAAGCTGGGGGAGATCGGCCCGATCACCTTGGCGGGCGGGCAGACGATCACCGTTCATCACACCTTCACGGTGGCGAGCACGATCGCCGCCGGAAACTACTATCTCGGCATCATCTCCGACTCCACCAGCCAGATCTTGGAGGAGGTCGAGAACAACAACATCAAGCGGCAGACCGCGGCGGTCGTCGTCCGGGATCCGGCGCCCGACTTCGCGACCAGCTCTCTGACCCCGGCGGGCGGTGGCGCGGCCGGCGAGTCGCTGGTCGTCGCGCGCACGCTGAGCAACCTCGGCAACGCCGGTGGAGACCTGAGCTACGAGATTTTCCTGTCCCACGACGCGACCATCGACCCGGCGACCGACATCGCGCTGGGCACCGGCCAGGTGCGCCTCGGCGCGGCGCAAGACGATGAGGGCGTCGACATGGCCCTCATCCCGTCGGATACGCCAGCCGGCAACTACTACCTCGGCTACGTGGTGGATCCAGACAACACGGTGGCGGAGCTGAGCGAGTCCAACAACACGGCCGCCAGCGCGGCGACGATCACCATCGAGGCCGGAGCCCTCAAGATCCTGACCCAGAGCCTGCCCTCGGCTACCGTAGGCCTCCCCTATCAGTTCGACATCGGCGCCCGCGGCGGCAGCGGCCGCTACACCTGGTCCCTCCAAGGGACGCTCCCCGCTGGCTTGAGCTTCGACGCGGCCACCGGGCGCTTGTCAGGCAACCCGTCTCGCGAAGGCCAGGTCAGCCTGCTCGTCAGCGTCACCGATGGCACGCTCAGCGCGCGCTCGACCTTCTCGTTGATCGTCGCGGAGCCGACGCTGGAGCTGTCGATCATCACCCGCTCGATCCCCCCGGCCTTCGTCGGACGACGCTTTGAGTTCCCGCTGACCGCGGTGGGCGGCGTGCCCCCCTACGTGTGGACGGCCGATGGAGCGCTCCCGAGCGGGCTTCAGCTCACGAACGCCGGCGTGATCAGCGGGACGCCTCCCGGAGCGGGCCTGCAGACCCTGACCTTCCACGTCCGCGACGTCGCCGGCCATATGCACGAGCGGCCGATCACGGTCCGCGTGGTCGCCTCCGACGACGCGCTCCACTTCTCCAACGACGTCCTGCGCGACGGCGTGGTCAACAAGCCCTACGACGACAGCTTCCGCGTGATGAACGGAGTGTCCCCGTACCGCTACGAGCTGGCGAACGGCACAGTGCCCAAGGGCCTGGCGATCGTCGATGACAAGCTGACCGGGACCCCGACCGTGGCCGGGACCTACCAGTTCGGCGTCCGCGTCACCGACAACCGCGGTGACACCGATATGAATCGCTTCGTCGTGACCATCGAGCCCGATGAGGGCGTGAAGTTCGTGACCTCCGGCTTGCCGCCGGGCGTGCGTGGCACCCCGTACACCGAGGGCGGTGGGGCCATCATCCGCCTCAAGGCAGTGGCCACGGGGGTGATGGGTACGATCTCCTTCCGGCTCTTGGCGGGCGATCTCCCTCCCGGCCTGACCTTGGCCACCACCGGTGAGTTGAGCGGTACGCCCACGGCGACCGGCATCTTCACGTTCACCGCCGAGGCCAAAGACTCCGCCGGCGAGTCCGATCTCCGCGCCTTGGCGATCGTCGTCGATGAGCCGCCTCCGCCGCCCATCCCGCCGGTGACCGACTCCGGCTGCGGCTGTACCTCGACCACGGCGCCGCGAGGAACGCTGGCGTTGCTCGGGCTGGCGCTGGGATTTGGTTGGCTCTTGCGCCGTCGCCGCGCGCTCTTGGTCGGGCTCGGCCTGCTCTCCCTGGCGGCCTTTGCGGCGCCCAGCGCATCGGCCCAACCCGTGATCCCGTACTTCCTGTCGCAGGAGACCGCCCCCTACGTGACGCGCACCGGGACCGTGCTGAGCTTCGTCAGCGACGACGATGACGAGGTGGTGCTGACGCTGCCCTTCGCCTTCCACTTCTTCGATCAGAACTATTCGCAGCTCCACGTCAGCACGAACGGCTACGTGTCTTTCACCGAGTCGGCGCGCTCGCTGGGCAACACCAACTTCCCCGACTCGGCCATGCCCAACGCGGTGATCTCCGGTTTTTGGGACGATCTGCTGGTCAATGAGGTGCTCACCACCGTCGAGGGCTCCGCCCCCAACCGGGTGTTCATCGTGCAGTGGGATTGCAGCCGGCTCGGCAGCACCGGCTCGCAGGTCTTGATG
>Ga0154020_10000626_pt1 | contig 43182 bp, 37 predicted proteins | sample Klosneuvirus_201_FD_109709 | JGI IMG/M metagenome (GOLD analysis project Ga0154020, IMG submission 109709) | Active sludge microbial communities from wastewater, Klosterneuburg, Austria - Klosneuvirus_20160825_MG | ecosystem: Engineered > WWTP > Aerobic digester > Activated sludge | place... | reverse complement strand
TCGTACCTTTGAACGGACCAACAAAACCGCATGAAGAAAAAGGTGGGTGATCAGGCTCGGCTCGTGGAGGCCGTGATCGAAGGGATCCAAGAAGTCAAAGGTAAGGATATCGTGCATCTGGACCTGCGTGATGTGCGCAATACAGTGAGCGACCATTTCATCATTTGCCATGGGGACTCTAGCACGCAGGTCGGTGCCATACTGCGATCAGTTGAGAAAATAGTTCTGGAAAAGACCGGACAAAAGCCTTGGCATACCGAAGGCGCCAACAATGCCGAATGGCTGTTGTTGGATTTCGTGGACGTGGTGGTCCACATTTTCAATAAGGAGAAGCGCTATTACTACGCGCTGGAGGAACTGTGGGCCGATGGTGCCCGCAAATCGTACGAGAACGTGGCTTGACCACATGAACAAGAAGGCAGTGGAGAACAACGAAAAGCAGAAGGAAGGTCCAACGGACAAACGACCCAAAAAGTCGTTCAATTTCTATTGGATATACGGCATCATCATTTTGGTGATCCTCTCCATCAACCTCTTCCAATACGGAGGGGGCATGGTGAAGATAGACCCCACCGAATACCAAAAGATGCTGGAGGCCGGCGATGTGCAACGCATCATGGTGGTGAACGATCAAATGGTGAAGGTCTTCATCAAGAAGGACCATTTGGACAAGGAACCACACAAGAGCAAGATCAAGGGATCACCCATTGCAGGGGAGAATGTTGTGGGCCCGCATTACGCCTTCAACTTGGGCACTTCGAACGTGTTGAAGGACCGGATCGTACAGGATGCCGAGAAGTACAAGATCCCTTACGAATACGAGACGCAGGACAACTGGGGGAAGGAGATCCTGAGCTGGGTGATCTTCTTCGGGGTCATGGTGGTGATCTGGATCTTCGTAATGCGCAGACTTGGTGGTGGAGGCGGTCCAGGTGGGCAGCTCTTCAACATCGGAAAGAGCAGGGCACAAGTGTTCGAAGGTTCGAAGACCACCAACGTTACCTTCAATGATGTAGCCGGTTTGGAAGAGGCGAAGGAGGAACTTCAGGAGATCGTGGACTTCCTGAAGACCCCGAAGAAGTATACTGACCTCGGCGCGAAGATCCCCAAGGGTGCCTTGTTGGTAGGCCCTCCAGGTACAGGTAAAACACTGTTAGCAAAGGCGATCGCCGGCGAAGCGAACGTACTTTTCTTCTCATTGAGCGGATCGGACTTCGTGGAAATGTTCGTGGGCGTTGGTGCAAGCCGGGTGCGCGACCTGTTCAAACAGGCGAAAGAGAAAGCTCCGAGCATCATCTTCATCGATGAGATCGATGCCGTGGGTAGGGCACGTGGCCGCAGCGCGAGCATGGGTGCGAACGACGAGCGTGAGAACACGTTGAACCAGTTGCTTACCGAAATGGACGGATTCGGCACCAACAGCGGTGTGATCCTCATCGGGGCCACCAACCGAGCCGATGTGTTGGACCGTGCGTTGATGCGCGCAGGCCGCTTCGACCGACAGATCTTCGTGGATATGCCGGATCTGAACGAACGGGAAGAGATCCTTAAGGTACACTTGAAGCCGCTTAAGCTCGATATCAATGTGGACGTGGCCTTCCTTGCACGACAGACCCCCGGGTTCAGCGGTGCGGACCTTGCCAATATCTGCAACGAAGCAGCACTGATCGCCGCACGCAAAAAGAAGAACTCCGTGGACAAACAGGACTTCTTGGATGCCGTGGATCGCGTGATCGGCGGACTGGAGAAGAAGAACAAGATCATCACAGCTGGTGAAAAGAAGGCCATTGCCTACCACGAAGCCGGACACGCCACGATCTCTTGGCTGGTGGAACACGCTAGTCCGCTGGTGAAGGTGACGATCGTTCCACGCGGCCAATCATTGGGCGCCGCTTGGTACCTTCCCGAGGAACGGCATTTGACCACGACCGAGCAGATGCTCGATGAGATGTGCTCAGCCCTCGGAGGTCGCGCGGCAGAAGCTGTCATGTTCGGCAAGATCAGCACAGGTGCTTTGAGCGATCTGGAGAAGGTGACCAAACAAGCCTATGCCATGGTTACCATGTACGGGCTGAACGAACGGATCGGCAACGTGAGCTATTACGACAGCACCGGCCAGAGCGAGTACACCTTCGGCAAACCGTATAGCGAGCGCACCGCACAAACGATCGATGAAGAGGTGAGCGGGATCATCGAGGCGCAATACCAACGGGCCAAACAGATCCTAACCGATAACAAGGACAAGCTCACCGCATTGGCCAGCAAATTGCTGGAAAAGGAAGTGATCTTCAAGGAGGATCTGGAGAAGATCTTCGGCGATAGGCCCTTCCAGAAAGTAGTGGAGCCAGCTCCTATCAACGGGCATACCAACGGGACCACCGAAAGCAGTTCCCTATTGGCAGGTGCTTCGCCAGAGGACAAGACCAAAGTCTGACCGCTTTTGGACTTCAGGTGTCACCTGACCTGCCGGCCCGTTCACGCTTGTGGAATGTGTTGCATCTTTGGGCACCTATGAGTTTCGGGTAAATGGCCGATTGGACCCTGATCCACACCGCACGTGATCGCCAGGAAGCCGAGCTCTTGCGCGGCATGCTGGAATCCAACGACATCCATGCGATCATTACGGACCAGCGCTCATCCGTCTATCCCATGATGGGGAATATTGAGTTGCTCGTTGACCGTGACGATGTGTTGCGGGCTTTGCACATTATGCACGAAAGGACCGACCCATGAAGGAGGTTGGGATCAGGGCCGCTACCGGCGCCATTTATGTGGCACTTACCCTGGGCGCAGCATGGGCAGGTCCTTTCACCACCTTCCTGCTCTTCCTGCCCGTGAGCTTGCTTGCTGTGCGCGAGATGCATTTATTGTATTGGGGCACTGAAAGTGGACCACCCATGGCGTGGACGCTACTCATGGCTGCAACCATGCACATCTCCATGTCGATGGGCCTGTTCGATGAAGGTTGGACCGTGAGTTATTCCATCGCGATAGGGTTCCTATTACTTCTTGTCTCTGTTGCATTCACTCTATTGCGAAACGACCCGGCCCCGGCGCGCACGTTCGGTGGCCTCCTCACCTTGTTGCTCCTGATCGTCATGCCTTTCGGACTGCTCGTGGATTTCTTCACGTTCGGCGCTTGGTCCTTCGTGGGTTTTATGATCCTGCTGTGGACCAATGATACCGGTGCCTATCTCGTGGGCCGTGCAATAGGTAGAACCAAATTACTTCCGGCGATCTCACCCAAGAAAACGGTGGAGGGCTTTATTGGGGGCTTGGTGCTCACCATGGGCATGGCGTGGGTCATTGCGCAATTCGTGCCCGAGATCTCCCCCTTGCAATGGGCCACTCTTGGCGGGATCATCACCTTCACTTCCACCTTGGGCGACCTGCTCGAATCGGCATTCAAACGCGAACGCGGTGTGAAGGATTCCGGGACACTGCTGCCTGGACATGGCGGCATACTGGATCGGTTCGATGGTTTCTTCCTTGCTGTGCCAAGCGTGTTGTTGTATCTCCATTTGATCCGCTGAATGGTTCCGGACCCGGAAATTTGACTCCTTCGCCAAGGCAAGTAACCGGGAATGAAGGAGAATCCCGCTTGATGGAATTCTGTTCACGTTCATTCACGGTCCAAGCAACTGAAGAGGTCTTCTATCTTCGCCCCCAACCCAACCAATGAAACTGCACCGTGAAGGCACCCCAACCCTGCTCCTCGTTACTGCGGTGGTGTGCTTCGGGCTCTTTGCCCTGCTGAAGTGGCCCGTCCTGCATCCAGTCCTATCGATCCTGATCGGAGGTGCATTGATCGTCGTACTTGGTATCGTGATCTGGTTCTTCAGAGTGCCGACCAGGATCTGGGAGAATGATGACACTGCGATCGTTTCACCTTGCGATGGAAAGGTGGTGGTGATCGAGGAGGTGCAGGAACCGGAATACTTCAATGGCAAACGGCGGCAGATCTCGATCTTCATGAGCCCGTTGAACGTCCATATCAACTACTACCCGATCAGCGGCACCACCTCTTACACGAAGTACCACCCCGGTAAATACTTGGTCGCTTGGCACCCGAAGAGCAGCACGGAGAACGAACGGAGTACCGTCGTCACGAAGCATCCGCGTCACGGGGAAGTTCTCTTTCGGCAGATAGCGGGTGCATTGGCACGCCGGATCTGCACTTACGCTGAAGTAGGTAAGCCCGCTCAACAAGGAAGCGAGTTCGGCTTCATCAAATTCGGTTCGCGCGTGGACCTCTTGCTGCCGTTGGATGCGAAGGTGGAAGTGGAGATCGGACAAAAAGTAGTGGGCGCACAAACCGTTATCGCATGTTTCAGATCATGAAGAACACTCTACAGACCGTGTTGATCGCCGTGATCCTGTTGGCAGGCATTGCACTGGCCATCGGCAAGTTCATGGAAAAGCCAAGTACCAATGGGCCGAACCTTCTTCCCGAGCAAGTGGTCACTGGTCCACTGAAGGACACACAAGTGCGTTTCGACGGCTACTACCGCAACCAAGTGGGCAATCTGCTGTACCTGATCCGATTCTTTCCGGAAGGCCGCGTGGTCTCAGTGAACGGAACGACCGAAGTGGAAGAGGGTCTGGAAAAATACTTGGTGCGCGAGACGAAAGGCAACCCGTCCTTGGGCTTGCACAACGTGCCCGTGCAAGTGGAGGGCGACAGCATCTTTTACGTGACCCACCCTGAAAAGGGTGAGATCGAATACCGCGGAAAGGTCGAAAGCGGATCCATGGTGCGCTTCCTTCGGCACAGCCACATTACGGGTACAAAACAGCAGATGGAGTACATCTTCTACCCCGACAGCGGCGGTTCAGAGTAGGATCGGACGGAGCTCGCCCAAATTCCGCACGCTGTAGGTGGCCATTGTGTCCACATTTCCCGTAGGTGAGAAATAGGCCTGGTCCCAACCGGCATCACGCGCGCCCTTCACATCGGCGTGCAGGTTGTCCCCGATCATCAAGCTGTTCGTTGCTTGTGCCTTTGCGTGCTTCAGTGCCATGGCGAAGATCTTCGGGTGCGGTTTGCGCGCTGCTGCCATTTCGCTGGTGAGCACCACATCAAAGTACTCACCGATGGCACTGCATTCCAATTTCACCCGTTGCACTTCGTCGAATCCGTTCGTGATGATGTGTAAACGGTAGGTGCTTTGCAGGTCATTGAGTAATTCCAAGGCGCCATCCATCAAAGCGGGTTTACGCGGGCAATGCTCGATGTAATCACGTCCCATCCGTTCCGATAAGCCGCGGTCCTTCACCCCGAAATGAAGCAAACTGTTGCGGAAACGCAGTACACGTAGAACCGCTTTGTCCAGGGTCCCGCTCTCATACCTCGCCCAAAGTCCCGCATTGATCTCCTCATACGCAGCGATGTACTCCGCCGCCGTGGGAATGCCAAGATCGACCAGCCGTTCCGCTTCGTACAGTTCGTTAAGTGTTGCGCGTGAGTTGGTCTCGAAATCCCACAAGGTGTGGTCCAGATCAAAGAAGAGATGGGCGTACTTCTTCATCGTAGAAAACTCCACATGGTGGTAAGCACGACGGACCAAACCAAAATACTGCCGATCAAGGCGGGAAGTGTGCGCTTGTCGTGTTTGAAATATTTTGCGGCAAGCACGGATGTGATCGGTATGCTCAGTATCGGGGGTGTGAACATGACCAGACCCAACATCCCGTACTTGTGCTTGACCCGAACGATGGTCCTGTTCGTTCGTGTGAAGATCTTCTTCGTAGGTATGCCTTTCAACCGACGCGCTTCACGCTTCCGCACATAACGCTGACGGAACCATTCCAATACGGTCTTACCTAAAAGATAGAAAACGAGTGCACCAATACATCCACCGATCGCCATATAGATCATGGTCTCCACAAATGAGTACCCCATGCCGAACGAGATCAGTCCACTGAACAGGAACTTGAACGCGGCCATGAACATGATCGTGAGGACCTGCAAAGCGTGCTGCATGCGCTACATTTTGGCGCCGTACGCCAGATCGCCAGCATCGCCAAGACCTGGAACGATGTAAGCCTGCGCGGTCATTTCCTCATCCACCGCACCTATCCAGAATCGGGTTCCTGCCGGTAGGTGCAGTTTGGCGTATTCCAATCCTTCTACACTTGCAATGGCGACCGCAACGTGCAACGCTTTTGGTTTACCCAAACGCAACAGGGCTTTGTAGACCAGCACCATGCTCCTGCCCGTAGCCAACATGGGATCACACAGTACCACTACACGATTCTCCAGTGACGGGCTGGACATGTATTCCACTTCCACATCAAAAGCATCCTCTCCCTTGCGGTGTTTCCGGTAGGCGCTCACGAATGCACTATCCGCCTTGTCGAAATAGTTCAGCAGGCCTTGGTGCATGGGTAGTCCGGCACGCAGGATCGTGGCAAGAACGGGTTGTTCAACCATCAACCGGGTCTGTGCAGCTCCAAGGGGCGAGGTCACCTCCACCTCCTCGTATTCCATGGTACGGCTCACCTCCATGGCGATCACTTCACCGATCCGTTCCAAGTTGCGACGGAACCGCATCGCGTCCTTCTGCACGGTAGTGTCGCGCAACTCCGCAATGAAATGGTTCGCTACGCTTTGTTCCTTCGCCAATTCCTTCACCATGTTGCTCTATCGCTTGATCCACCGAAGTGGGGCCGGAAGTCGGTTCCGGTGCAGGTGTAAATATACCGAAGACACCGCACCGAAGCCCGCATTGAAACGTGCAACGGACTCCGTGTTCGATCCAGCAAAGTCCAGGATCATCCCGGATCCCGCATGGTGTGCGATGCACTGGTCCACCAAACGGAACATCGCGCGCTGCTCTTTCCCAGCTTCATCCGCAGCCGCTTTAAGGAGTATACAACGGCCCTCCCACTCCATGAAGCAGATGGCCGCGATCGCTGCTCCCGAAGCATTTACGGATGTGATCCGGCATTGGCCTTTCTGCTTGGCTAATTCCATCAGCTTTCGCAACAACACCAAGCCTCCTTCTGGAATGCTGGCGAAACGCGACCCCGTGGTCCGTTGGAAGAGTGATACGAATTCCGGTATCCCAAGGTCTTCGAAGACTTCTGGGAACGCCTCAACTGCCTTTCGCACATTGCGCCGATGGCCGGTTGAGTACGCTGCTCGCATGGTGTCAATGGAACGATCGAGCACCAAGGTCTGGTTCGTGTTCTCCTCGACATTCAGATCACCCAATGGTGGAACGTGCATGGACGAATTGACGTGGATATCCCAGTACTTGAACCGACTCGGAACCTCCTGCAAAAATGCTCGGTGCAACTCGGCATTCGGGGCCTTGGCGAAGACTCCTTGTTGTTGCATTCCGTAAGGCTGATAGAGGTAATCGACCCCTAATTTCCGTCGCCACAATAAGGGCATGATCGCGCCGTGCTCCACATCCATCAGTGCTTCCCAACCCGGGCATGAAACATCGAGCACCCAACTCTGCATGTACCACAGCCGGTCACTGCATTGCAACAACAGAACGTCCCACTGGGCTTTGTCGATCTCGTTATGTCGAAGGTGCTTGATCATTTCCGCGCGGCTTCAACGACTTCTTCCATCACTTCCGGCCAACCGGCGAACTGCTCGTGACCGCTCAAATACCGATCGTGCCACACACTTACGAAGGTGCCGTCAACGGCCTTCACTGCTTTCATCATCGGCATGAATTGCGCTGCTGCTTGATCCAAGGGCACACCCATTTGTTCATGGACCGCACTGTCCATTACCTGGAACGGCCACAACATCAACGGCGTTTCCTCATCCCGTTCCAGATCATACCAAGGAAAAGGAGTACATGTGCCAACGCGAAAACCAACGCGCTCGGTAAAGCCCAAGGTGTGGTCTTCTGCTATGCCGAACTCCACCTTCCTGCGCAGGGTTTCGGGGAGCTGCCAACGCAAAAAGTGCTGACGTGAACGTATTACGGTTGCTTTCAACACTTCTTTCAATTGTGCCAACTCCGCAGCTTCCATGCCCTGCTCCACGCTTGAGTGATACGATGGATGCAAACCTACCTCGGCCTGTTGCGCGGTGGATCCGATCAATGCCCGAAATACCGGATGGCTGGGATCGGCAGCATGATCGAATTCGCCATTCCCACGCAAGAGGAAAAAGGCAATGGCCCGATCCACACGATCTCGGACTCGCGCCAATCGTTCTGGCAGGTTCGCATATGGGTCCGCCTCCGCGCCTGACCTTACCTTCCATCGTTGTGCTACGGATCCCGGTCGCTGCACGAGATCCTTCGCAGTAGCACCCAAGGCACGGTGCAATGGTCGACCTGCGTACTTCAATCCGTTGTCGACATCAACGGTGAGCACATGCTTGAACTTCCGACCCGGCAGCGGCAACACCGGAAAATGGGAACGCAGGTCCTTCGCCAACTGCAGCACCCAGAGGTCAATGATCGGAAGGTGTTCAGCCTTGTGCTTCACCAACAACAAGGCGCTTGCGGGAACGCGGTCGTGAGCATCGCGTTCGGTCGCATTGATCTCGTCGGTCAATGACAGAAGGTGGAAAATGGAGGCGAAGAGATCGTGCTCACCATCTACCAAAGCGATGCGCAATTCAGCGCCGTTGCCGATCGCATTCATTTGCTTGTGCGCTAAGCCCACTTCCTTCAACCAACCGCTTTCCGAAATGCGAAAAGAGCCTTGCACTTCCATGTTCCCATAGTGGAGCTTTGGCCCACTTGCCGAGCGAAATTCTTCCAACGAACCAGCCCACGCCAACGGCCAACCCAACATGCGTTCGATCACGTGGCTAACCACGTATCTCAACTTGGGTGTGGGTCCTTCAGCGAATACCAGCATCACTTAAAAATTGCGCGGACCGCGATGGTTTGGCAGGCGCGAATTGATGGATGGTATCCCGGACCCAATTTCGGAGCGTCCACTTGACGATGCTCCGTGCCTTGTTCGTGCGTATGTCGTTTGCGATAACCGAATGCGCTTTTGCGAGATCCAACCGGAGAAAGGAAAGGCCGCTCTCCTTGCCTGTTTGAAGCAAACCCGTGGCCTCCAATTTCGCTTGCAAGTGCGATAGTTCATTCTCGTGGCCGGGCCTTTTTCCATAGAGCCGGTAGCTGCGTTCCACAGGCTCGTTCCCGCCTTCGGAATAGTTTATCCGAAGTGTTCGCCAACGTCGATAAGGCACTTGCTCCAATTCTTCCACATGGTGGAAATAGGACAACGCGTAGTTCAAGTGCATATCCAGCCCGAGCAGGATGAATCGATGTTCACGGAACAGTGCAAATGGTGACCCAGGACCAAAACTACTCGGATCGTTCGTCGCAAGGAAGCTCTCCTTTAATGCACCAGCCACGGCAAATGAGTGCAATGGATGTGCTGTGCGTTCGAATGCCGGATGCGCCAATGCGGCTTGACCAAGGGTGCCTGTGATCGTTGGAGTTCGAAACCTGTCAAAGTGCTCTCCATTGCGCAGGTCGTAATTGAAGGTAGGCACAACAAGAGTTCCTTCGGGCCCGACATGATCCAAGAATGCATCCAGGAAATTGCGCGGCACTTTGGAAACCCCATCCTTGCGCAGTAGCCATGCGACACGGGTTAGATCAGCGGTCAACAACAGGTTCGCGCCTTTGGGAATGCCCATACGCTGTGGCCACTCACTCGGTGTACTGTTGCCGCTCACAGCAGTTTGCGTAGGCTTGTCCATTCCAATTCGTAACCGAAGCTCTCTGCGAATTTCACCGAGCTCGGATGATCACGCGTTACCTGCGTCTCAATGCTTGTCACGCCTTTTTCCGTGAACCATTCGTGCAGCTTTTCGGACATGGCACGGCTTACACCACCCCGCCGATGGGAAGCGGTAACGTAGAGTTGGGTCCAGTGACCGACCTTGGACCCACCGAGATATTCGGGCGCCAATTTGATCGATCCGCAGGTGAACCCGATCACTTCCTCTCCTTGTTGGGCGACCACCATGCGATTGAAACGTTCCAATCCTGCACGTACACCGTCGATCCACAAGCGAGCGCCGTTGGGTGCCAATTGTTGCATCATTCCGAAACTGTGCATTACCTCATGGAGGTCTTCGAACATGGGCACCAACGCTTCCAAGCGCGGATCCGATGCGTCGGTGATCACGATAATGTTCGGCTCGTTCATTTGCCGTTCAGGAAAAGTTCGATCACACCACCAATAGTTGTTGCACCCGGCCGATCAAAGGCTTTCTCCAGATCCACCTGCATGCCAAGTGCCGTTTCCATTTCGGTGATCAGGTCCACGAATGCCAGGGAGTCCAAAATACCGGTTCGTACCAAGTCCAGATCATTCGTGAATTCATGCTTGGCAAGGCCCAAACGCTCCATGCGCGGCGCCAATCGATCATGCAACATTGTATGAAGTTCAGCACTGTTCATCAACGACCATTGAGATCAATGTAGCCCGGTCCAATTTGCCGTGAGACGTGGTTGGAAATGTGCCAACACATAAGATGCGTTCGGGGACCATGTACGCAGGCAAGTTCGCTCGCAGGTGTTCGATAAGCGGAGCCGTATCCAATTCCATGTCGATAAAAGTAACCAGCCGCGTACTGTCCCCCTTGACAACAGACAAGGTGAGCACGTTACCCGGGGTTACCATTGGTGCAAGCAGCCCATCCACTTCGGCAGGTTCCACGCGATGGCCCAACACCTTTGCCTGATCATCCGTACGCCCTATGAAATGAAAAATGCCGTCGGGGTCCACGCGCACCCTATCCCCTGTTGCATACCACAATTCATTCCCTTCAGGCAATAGGTTGAAGGCCTTCGCAGTTTCTTCTGGTCTACCCAAATAGCCTTCGGTCACTTGTGGCCCACTTAGCCACAATTCACCTTCGTTCGGTTCCGTACCGGGGATGGATCTGGCCTTGTTCCTTCCAATGGCACGACCCAAAGGAACGGTTCCGCTTGGTTGGGAATTGGTCGACGTCAATTCAAATTCCGTGATCGCGATCGTCGCTTCTGTTGGTCCATACAAATTCACCACTTGGCTGTTGCTTGCAGCTTCTCGCCAACTGTTGGCAACGTCCCAGTTCAAGGCCTCTCCGCAAAAGAAAGAGTGTTTCAAAGTGGGCAATGCGCCAGCCCGCAACACACGCATGCGACGCATCAGCGCGGCGAGCGAGGGTACGGAGAACCAACTCGTGATCCCGTTCGCCTCCACGTATGCAGACATGCGCAAGGCACTGTCATCTTCGGGTACACAAAGGCATGCTCCGGAACCCCAACAAACAAAAAGGTCGTGCACGCTCAGGTCGAAGGTGAGCGCGAACAGTTGACTGAACCGATCTTCCGGTGTGAACGAATAGCGGGTCAACATGTGCTCCAAATAGGCGGCGACATTGTTCCTTGAAACTGGCACCCCTTTTGGACCGCCCGTGGATCCACTGGTGAACATCACGTACGCCTCGGTCCCAAGTATTGGCGGGACATGCGCTTCGTTGGACCAATCGTTCAAAATGGGGATCTTCAGTTCATCCGCAATTTCCGATCCAACATTTGAAGGCATGATCCACGCGGCAGCCCCGGACTGCTCCAACACGGAGCGCCACCGCACCGAAGGATGTTCGGGATGCAACGGAACATAGGAGCGGCCAGAGCGAAGGATGCCCAGAATGCCCGCGTAAGCGGACAGTTCCTTCTTTCCGAAAACTGCAATGCGAGCACTTCTTGGCGTGTTGCGTTCGCACCAACCGGCTAAGGCTGCTGCATGCGCCTCCAATTCACCATAGGTCCATTCGCGTTCACCGATACGCAGGGCGATGCGATCCGCATACTTTATTAAAGCTGCTTGGAACACGTTGTAGGGATCGAATGGATGCGACGCGCTCATGCTCTACTTCTTGATCCGTTCAACAGCAAGTAACGCATCGATGAAGTACTTCGTGGCCCAATTCGGAAAAGCGAACTTTTCATACCTGCCCCACAACGGATAGGAACCGGGCATGGCACCACGCTGCTCCAAAGGCCCGACCAACGACGCGTGTTGCACGGTCTTGAGCGCTTCCGTCATCTTGATCGCACCGTCCCGAAATGGTTCTTCACCTGTCCGCTGGAACAATGTTGACCATGTGATCGCCAATTGCGCACAACCGGTCATCAAAGGGTATTCGCTACCGATCCACTGCGCATTGTAGCGACCGTGAAGAGTTCCGTTCGGTAGGAATTGTTGAAGCAATTCACGAGATGCTTTGGCAGCGGCCGAGACCAACTCCGGCCTCTCGAGCAAGTGGTCACATTCAAGCAAGCCATCAATGGTGTACGCAATGGTGTGACTGATCGGTCGGTCGTTGTGGCGAACTGTGTTATCGCAATTGGCGAACCAGCCATTCGCCTGCTGCTGTGTGAGGACCCATTGCAAATTGCGCTCGGCCGCTTCTTTCAAAAGGGCATCACCAGTGATCGCATGCACACGCAGCAAGGGCGCATCCACGTAGGTATCGTACACCCGCGCAACACCAAGAAAATTGCATGCTCGCCATGCCCCGTCCGGGTCTTGTGCGGATGCGATCCACAAGGCCGCCTTTCGCGCAGCTATGAGAAACCGTTCATCCGATGTGTGTGCATGAACAGCCAACATTCCCCGTATGACTTGTGCTGTGTTGAACACGATGCTCGGCCTTCCTTCACCCACCCTTCCTCCTTGCCAGCCGCCATCCGGTTGCTGGATCTTCAACAACCACTCTGCGGCTTTGATCGCGGGCTCTTCCAACATCGGCCATTCCAAGAACTTGGCCGAAGCCAACAAACTCGGTATGGCATATCCTGTGGTCTCCGGGTAGGAAGCACCCCAGCCATGTACCAAGTGATAGCTTCCCATTCCGGCATCGGCGTGTTGCTCTTGGGCACGAACGAGGTATTCCACCGCTGCTTTCAAAGCGACCTTTGGTTCAACGTCGATCACGTTCCCGAAAGGGCGTAAATGTTCCTTCAGCAAACCCCTTGAACGGGTGTCCGACACGCTATGCATGAAGGACTTTCCATAATCAATTGCTGAACGGATCACCAGTGCCGAAGTAGTTCGTTGCAGATCTTTTCAGCGGCATGTCCATCGCCGTAGAACATGGGACTTTCCGGCACTCCTTGTTGGATGAACCGCATTGTTGCTTCAATTATCCGCTGCTCGTCAGTGCCCACGAGCACCGCCTGTCCTGCCTCGACCAATTCAACCCATTCGGTGGAATCGCGCAGTACCACAACAGGTCGCTTGAAGAAGAATGCTTCTTTCTGTACCCCGCCACTATCGGTGAGCACCACACCGGCGTTGCTCTCCAAAGCGATCATGTCCAAAAAGCCAACTGGTTCGATCACGTGGAATGTGGCTGACCCCTGAATGGCCTTAAGCAATGAGGGTTCCAAGTATGCGTCCATCATCTTCCGCGTGCGCGGGTGGAGCGGTAGAACGATCGGTAGGCCATGTTCCGTATGCAACGCGTACAATGCTCGGAAGATCGCATTCAAATTCGCTGCGTTGTCCGTGTTGCTTTGCCTATGGACCGTGGAGAGAATGTATCCAGCTTCCAAACCAAGGTCTTCGAGGATGGTGGACCGTTCAAATGCCTTCTGCGCGAAGTACATGCTGTTGTCGTACATCACGTCGCCGCAATGCACTACGGCAGGATGATCAAGATTCGGTATTCCTGCTTGGACAGAAACTATCCCTTCCTTCTTCAGATCAGCGACGGCAGCCAATGTTGGACAGAACAACCACGTACTGCAATGATCGGTAATGATGCGGTTCAATTCCTCGGGCATGCTCTTATCGTAGGAACGCAACCCCGCTTCAATGTGCACGATCGGCACCTGCAACTTCGATGCTGCTACCGCCCCGGCCAGCGTGCTATTCGTATCTCCGTAGAGCACCACCATGTCGTGCTCTTTGCGAAGTAGCACCTTCTCAATGCCTTCGATCATCCGGGCGGTGCTCGCTCCCTGTGCCCCGCTGCCGACCTCCAAGTTGATATCCGCTGAAGCAATGCCCAACTCCTCGAAGAACGTGCCGCTCATGTTGGCGTCGTAGTGCTGACCTGTGTGCAATATGGTTTCCACGATGCGGCCATCGGTTGCTTCGATCGCTCTGCCCAATGCTGCTGCTTTGATGATCTGCGGCCGGGCGCCGATGATGGTGAGCAATCGAAGAGGCCGTGACATGGTTCAGAACAACTGGCCTTGGTCGGCAAAACTGTAATACCCTGTCGCAGCAAGGATCAAGTGGTCCTGGATGGCAATGTCCAGCATCCGCCCACCCTCAACGAGCTTGTGGGTAAGGGCGATATCCTCCGCGCTGGGACGCAACTGCCCACTGGGGTGGTTGTGGCACAAAATGATGCAACTGGCCCGTTTTTCCAAGGCCAAGTTGAAGATGAGCTTGGGGTCTGCCACAGTTCCGTGCATTCCACCTTGGCTAAGGCGTTGCTTATGCAATAAACGACAGCCGCGATCCAAGAGGACAACCCAGAACTCCTCATGGCTGAGATCACTTAGGTCTGCACGTAGTAGTTCGTAAGCCACAGAGCTACTGGTGACGTGGGGGCGTTCCACATGCGAAGTGTCCCGTCTTCGCTGGCCCAATTCCAAGGCGGCCACAATGCTCATCGCCTTGGCCTCGCCCACGCCATTGATCTGCATAAGTGCTGGCGTGCCCAGGCCGGCCAACTTATGCAGGTCGTTCCCGGCCAAATTGAGGATCGTGCGTGCTAGGTCCAAAGCGCTTTCGCTGGGGGTGCCGCTACGTATCAGGATCGCTATCAGTTCGGCATCGCTCATGGCCTTCGGGCCCCGTGCCAACATGCGCTCACGCGGCCGATCGTCCTTGGACCATTCAGGGATGCTCAACTTGCCAGAGATCGTGGGCTCCATGCTGCGGTGGGTGGGAAAAAGAACAGGTCCCCGAATTGGAGGACCTGCCGAAGATAACGGATGGGATGCGCTTATTTCAACGCGTTGACGTGGCGCTTGATGGAGGACTTCAGATTGGAAGCCTTGTTCTTGTGGATGAGGTTCTTCTTGGCCAACTTGTCCAGCATGGAATTCACAGCAGGGACCAGTTTCTCGGCTTCCGCCTTGGTCTCTATGGAACGCAGGTTACGAACGGCATTACGAGCGGTCTTGCTCTGGTAACGGTTACGCTCGTTGCGGGTCTCGGTCTGGCGGACGCGCTTAAGGGAGGACTTGTGATTGGCCATGTTATCGATTCCTTTCCCGGAAAGGGAGCGCAAATATAGCAGGATCTTTTATTCTACACACGGTCTTCTTGTGGAGAAATGTTCGGTCGTCCTGCTCAATAGGCGTTCGCGTCCTTGCCGAACATGTTGGTCACGGTCTTCACCACGATCTGCAGATCCAGTAAGAAGGACCAGTTCTCCAGGTACCAAACGTCCAGTTCCACACGCCGCTCCATAAGTTCTGGGGTACGGGTCTCACCGCGGAAACCGCTTACCTGAGCCCAACCCGTAATACCGGGGCGTACAAAATGGCGAACCATGTACTTATCTATGATGTCGCGGTACTGATCGTTCAGTCGAAGCGGGTGTGGGCGGGGGCCTACCACGCTCATATGCCCGAACAATACATTGAAGAACTGAGGCATTTCATCCAAATTGCTCTTGCGCAGGAAACGTCCCACTGCCGTTACTCGCGGATCATTCTTCGTGGCCTGTTTCACGTCCGCATCGACATTCATGCGCATGCTACGGAACTTCCAGCAAACGAACTCCTGGTTGTCCTTGCCCAAGCGTATTTGTTTAAAGAAGACCGGCCCACGGCTGCTCAACTTCACCATTAACCCCAACAAGGGGAATAACCAAGTGAATATGAACAGGATCACGCCCATGGAGAATACGACATCAAAGGCCCGTTTCATTCGACGTCCCCACGTATTATCCAACGGCTCCCTACGTAATTTGCTCACAGGGACCTGGCCATGGAACTCCAATTCTGAGGTCTTCACTACTGGGATAAAGCTCTCGGCACTGGGGATCACCCGGAAACGAACGGTGTTCCGCTCACAGAATTCCATGAGGTCAGTGATGTCAGCACGGCGCGTACCGGGCAAAGCACAATAAAGAATGTCGATGCGATTCTGGACGGCGAACGCTTTTGCTGCCTCAACCCCTCCTATCCATCGCTTCCCCAGCTCGCCATCCAAAGGCTCATCATTGAAGATGCCCCGGAACCGATAACCCCTCACGGTCTGGTCCTCGCAATACTGGAAGATCTCCTCCGCAGCTGGCCCTTCACCAACGATGATGAGGTCCTTGACGGTGGTCAAAGGTTCCAGAGTTAGCACTTTGTTGATACCGGTTTGCACGTTTTGGAAGGAAAGACGCCCCGAACGGAGCACCGTTGATAGTTCGGCGCTAAGTTCGGTGGGAACAGTGGTTCGCGGTGAAAATTCTTTGGAAGGGTCAATGATCTTTTCCATGGATGGGTAGTGCCAAGATCATTTCATAAGGTCATCTGAGTGCTTCAAAGATACCTGCATGCTTGTTCGTATGTCAAGTTGGTCGATAATGTTATTCACTTCGTCGACGATATTCCACGTTCATCGAACTAATTCTTGGAACTCTGCGAGTGCCAAAAATTTCTTTGAGTTCACGCATTATTGTTCAACGGTCGTTCATGCCATAGCGAAACATGGGCCAGAACGCACTGCTTCATGTTCTCCTGAACGACCTCCTTACCAATTCTTGCAAGTATAGAATGATGAAAAGACTGTTCGTTACTACATACCTTTTCCACAAACGACGAGGCTCCAGCCACAGACGATACACCCACTCCAACGAAAGATCGCGCATCCACTTCGGGGCGCGCTTGTCCTTACCCGCATAAAGCAAAAAGGCCCCACCGATACCGAGCATGATGCCATTCACCTTTCCTTTCATGGCCGCCATCCATTTCTCTTGCTTTGGACAGCCCAAGGAGACCATGATAATATGGGCACCTGTTGCGTTGATGCGGTCAGCATCGGCGGCGAGGTCCATTTTCTCCAACGGCGCGAACGGCGGGGAATATTTGCCCACGATCCGAAGTGTCGGAAGTTCCTTTGCCGCCCTTGCGACGATCAAGTCCTGAACCTCTTCTGAACCACCCAACAGGAAAACACCTAAACCTTCCCTTGCGGCCTTGGCCAACAAAGCGGGGAAGATGTCGTTGCCGGCAACCCGTTCTTGGCCCACCTTATGGAATTGATTGAGGACTTTCAGAACAGGCATGCCGTCAGGCGTTGCGAAGTCGGCACTGTTCACCACGTTCGCGAAGCCGGGTTCCTTGGCCTCGACGGTCATGTGCGCATTCACGCAACACACATACGAAGAACGATGCGCGACAGCATAATCCGCCATTGCATTGATCTGCGCGTCGAACGCACCCAACGATATATCGGCAGTGAGGACGCGGCGTTTAGGAAGTAGCGGCAATTCGACCATCAAGCTGTGACCGAACTAATACGCACATCCTTCTTTTCGTGCGGAATGATCTTTTCACTACCCCCATCATACCACTTCACGGTCTCAGCGATCCCTTGCTCCATGCTGAACGGTGCTTCGCCCAAACGCTCAATGGTCTTGTCCATCGGGGTAATGTAGTCGCTCGTCATGCTGCGGTATCGACCGCTGGTAATGGGGAAAGGAATATGCATGAACTTCAGCACATCGCCACCTAAAGCCACCATACGAATGAACCAGCCCGGTATGTACCGAACAGGCTTGCCGACCAATGCCTTACTAACAGCCTCAACCCAGACCTTGAGATCGATCGGTTGATCGCCCACATAGAACACTTGGCCATCCATAACCTCCCGTGGCACGCTGAGCATGCGGTTGATCTGCCATACCACATTGCCTACATAACCATACGATCGCACCACTTTCTTTTTGCCCGGATGGAAGTACAAACCTTTGCGCATGACCTTGAACATGACGTCGCGGTAACGCAATGACCACGGTCCCCAAATGGTCGTGGGTCGAATGATACACCATGCGCAATCCAAGGCTGCATCGCGCGTGATCATTTCCATGCGCCGCTTGCTCTCTCCATACACCGTGAACGGCTTGAAATCGAGATCGTGCTTGGGTTGGTAGCCCGCTTCACAAACAAACTGCGTACTCGTTACCACGATCCGCTCCATTTGCGGAAGGGTCCGTACAATGTCCAACAAGATCCGGGTGCCTTCGTGGTTCTGGCGATAGGCGTCCACATCCACAAGCTCGTCGGTATCGGTGCGGGCTGCGAGATGTACAATGTGCGTCGGGTTGAACTCGGTCAATGCCGCCTTCATGGCGGGGATGTCCATGAGGTCGATCTCCTTCCACCATTTGTTCTGTCCCGGATCCAAAGGCGGATTCCAATCCAAGTTGAGCAACGGAATACCCGAAGCTATATGGCTGTCCATGAGGTTGGTACCTATGAATCCCGACCCGCCGGTCACAACTAATCGCATGGTGCTCAATTCTATTCGAAAAGGCCGAGAAGCTCGCGCTCCATGGCCCGGTGAAAGGCGTTCAACGTGAAATCGCGTGTAAAGATGCGCCTTCCCGCTTCGCCCATGCTTCGCCGTAATGTCGGGTCATTGCCCAAAACCAGCATCTTCTCGGCCACGGCCGTAGGATCCTTCACGGGTACAAGAAAGCCGTTCTCACCATCGGTCACCACCGAAGGTATGCCCCGCCAATGCGTGCTGATCACCGGTTTGGCGAATTGCATAGCTTCTACAAGGACCAACCCGAAGCTTTCTGCCTCGAAGTACGACGGGAAACAAAAGATGTCGCACGCTGCGAACCGTTCGAATTTCTCCGTACCGCTCAACACTCCTAGGAACTCAACACGATCTGCCAGACCATGCGCTCGTACCAGCTCCTTGCATTCCTGCTCATACTCCAAGCTCCCCCACTTGCCCATCAGTTGCAAGCGCCCTTTCAAGCCCTGCTTTTTGGCAAGGCTGAATGCATTCAACAAGTCGGTCACCCCTTTGCTGGGGATCAATACGCCGGTAAAGAGGATGGTGATCGGGGCACCAGGCGCAGCCGTCACTTCCGGCACTGTACCGCGCATGTCCTCCACGCCATTGGGCACGATACTGCATCGCGCAGCACCCAAGGCAAGTCCGTCATCGGGGTTTTGTGGCGCGGTGCGAATGGCCAAAGCCGGTTTCCCATATGCCCAGCGGAAAAGGGGGCGTAACACGAAAGGCAGTTCCTTCTCGTAGGTGGAAACACCTCCGGCATGGAAGTGGAACACCACTTTCTTGAAGAACATACGCGTAGACCCCAACAGGATCAGATCTCGCAAAACCGGGACTTTGTTCGGCCCGCTGGGCGGGTAATACAGCACAGGGGTCCTGTACTTGAACCGTGCCCAAATGATACTCAAAATGGTAGTGAAGAGGACCCACAGCTTGCGCGGAGCGAATTTGCCAACGCTCTCCATGTCTTCCGAAAAGGCCATGCGTACGTGGTATAGCGAGATGCGCTCCGACCGCAATTCAAGCAAGCGCGCGATCATTACGGCCTGCCCACCAAAGGGTGGTGGCGTTTGACCTACTACGAGGATGCGGTAAGGAGCTGCGTTAGAAGACACTCGCCAAAAGTATCGTGCGACCCAGTTCTGCATTGAACCGTTACCCGCCTTGCATCAACAAGCCGGCGTGAATGCACATTCCCGGGCCGAACTGTTGGTTCCCTCAGTTTGTCAAGACCCACCTGACCCTACCACTTTGAACCTTCGTCGAAGCGATCCTCCCATTGGTCGGAATATTGGAACTGTATCCGCAACAATCCGGTTCAACAGGCCAGAACCGCCACCTCGGCGAAGACCCGCGAACCATGCGAACACAGATACACACCTTGGCCACCATCGCCCTCGCCTTGATCGGCCAGATCGCTTCAGCCACTACCTACTACGTGAGCCCCGGCGGCAACGACACCAATAACGGCACCAGCCAGGGCACCGCGTGGCGCACCATCGAACGGGTGCAAAGCCTAGGCTATACCATGCAACCGGGTGACCAGGTCCTGTTCGAGCGCGGAGGAAGCTACCCCGGCCAACTCACCATCAATTCGAGCGGAACCGCCAGCCAGCCGATCGTTTTCGGAGCTTACGGAAGTGGGAACAAACCGGAGATCTCCGGCGCGATCTTGCCAACGACATGGACCGTTCACCAAGGCAATATCTGGCGCACGAACGTTGCACAGCCCGTGAAGTACGTGCGTGTCGGCAGCACCATGATGACCTTGGCGCGCTACCCCAACACCGGCTGGATGCGGGTGGCCACCTCCAACAACACGCACCTGACCAGCGGCGATCTTACCCAAGGGAACGGCTATTGGAACGGTGCGGAATTAGTGATCCGCAGTACCGGTTGGTGCTATGAGAATGCGACCGTAAACGCTTCCGGGAACGGATCCTTGGACTATAGCTCGATCATCTTCAACCCCGGCAATTTGCAGTGGGGCTTCTTCCTGCAGAACAAACTGAGCGAACTGGATGCGCCGGGCGAATGGTACCACGATGCCTCGGCCGGTGTCCTCTATTTCCATGCGCCGAACAACGCCGACCCGAACACCTTGCAGGTGAAGGCTTCGGTTCACGAGAATGGATTGGACCTCGGCTGGGAACGCACCTACATCAACGTACAGGACCTCGCTTTTCGGGGACAACGGTATGCGGGTGTGAACATCGGCGGCGCATCACATGTGAACATAACCGGTTGCACGTTCGACCAGACACACCATGGAATTCGCAGCTACGGTAGCTATGGAAATTATAGCAACAATGTGGTACGCAACACGTTCGCATCGGGCCTTGCTATCCTGGACCACCACACCACGATCGAGAACAACACCATTGAGGACATCGCTTTGTTCCCCGGACTCGGTGAACCGTTCTGGGGCTATTTCGGCATGTACTGCCGCGGTCAAGAAAACACGGTGCGCGGCAATACCGTGGACCGTGTGGGCAACTCCGGGATCTTCATGGAAGGCAGCGGAGTCGTGGAACACAACATCATTACCCACGCCTTGGCCACAGTGAACGACGGTGGCGGCATCTACTTCGACAATGCCGATGGGCTTATCATCCAGGACAATTTCGTTAGCGATCTGGACGGCAACATGGAAAGCCAAGCGATGGACGGTGGAGTGAATTTCAAGATCGGGCACGGGATCTACTTCGGCAATGCGGTGATCCACGATGTGATCGTGCGCCGCAATACGGTACACAACTGCCGTGGTGCGGGCATCAATGTGGACCACACGATGGTGAGCAGCGGGATCGAAGTGCGCAACAACATCCTCTACGATAACGACATGCAATTGAGCATTACCGATCTCTCCAACTACAACGGACCCGGTGCCACATGGCCATATTACGTGGCCAGCTACAACGACATCTACGACGGCAACGTTCTCTATTGCACCAACAAGGACCAATTGTGCATGCAACAGTACTTGGTACACGGAGCCCAGCAGGTCGATTTCGGCACACACACCAACAACAAGTTCTTCAACCCGTTCAACGAGTCGAACATCTTCATTATCAATGTAACGAACGGCACCGTGGTGCACCGCACTTTGGAGGATTGGAGACAGGCACGCAACGAGGAGACCGGCAGCACTATAAGCCCGCACCACCAGAATGCGAACGAAGTGTTGGAACGCACTGGACCCGACATGGTACCGAATGGAAGCTTTGGCTCCAATGTGAATGGTTGGACCGGCTGGCCCACGACCGGTGTGTTGCAGCGCGACCCGACCTACCTCGACAACGGTGCCATGAAAGTGACCTACGCACCCACGCCGAGTTCTACCGAATATTACCTGCGCAACGATTTCATGAACACGGTGAACGGCCAATGGTACGAGATGCGCTTCAGCACCCAAAGCAATTTGTACGGCAACGTGCGTGCTGAATTCAAGAGCCAGAGCCAAAGCACCGGACCACTTTCCATGAGCTCCCGCGACATTCCATACAGCCCAGTGCGTCGCGATGTTTCCATCACCTTCCAGAACACGGGTGCCGAACCGGGACTGCTCATGTTCGCGCACAATTCTGCTAGCCCTAGCTATTGGATCGACAACGTTGAACTGTTCCCGGTAACCATTGAAACCATTGACCCTTACGATCGCCACATCCTGTTGAAGAACCCCACCGGTGCCGCCATCTCCAAGCCGATCTCCGGCTGCTGGAGCGATGTGCAAGGCAACATCCACACCAATTCGGTGAACATACCCGCTTGGGGTTCGATCACCTTGGCCAAAGAGGATGATGATGCTTGTGGCCTGACCACCGATCTGGAGGACAACCTTGTGGCAAGCAACAACCAAAGCATCTACCCCAACCCGATGCAACAAGGGGGAAGTTTATTCTTGACACGGCCTGTTCCGGTCCTTACCGATGTGGAAGTATTCGACACCGGCGGCCGTACGATCTACCATGCACGTATGATGGCCGGCACCCGCGAAGTACCTACACGCCCCAATTTGGTCCAAGGCCATTACGTGGTCCAATTACGAGGCAAGGGAGGTGTTGAACACTTTCGGTTGGTCGTGCAGTGAACGAATTCCAATACCAACTTCGGCCAAGTGTGCCGATGAATGCCGAACGGCCTGCATGGATCATGTTGGCCGTTTGGTTTGGGAAGTTTTACGGACCAAGACCGCCTATCTTGTTAGTGCATTTTGTGTACCGATCCGTTAACGATCGATCTTGATCACCTGCTTAGTTATGGGCTGGCCATCCAACAAGAGCGTAACGTAATACACGCCAGGGGCGAGACCTTCCGTAGCCCATTCGTATTGGTAGGTACCCGCTTCGGTGTTGGCTTCCTTCAACACACGTAATTCCTTGCCATCGTTGCTGTTGACCAACAACTGCATGCGGCCACTACGCTCCAGTTGGTAGTGGATCGTGGCTTGGTCCTGCATGGGGTTGGGGACAATGCGGAGGGTGCGGTCGTTCCCGAAAGTGGAAGAATTTCCAGTGCCTTCCTCAGTGGGGTTGCTACGACCACCACTTGGCGTACCTGAACAGCATCCATCCAAACGGGATTCCATTTGGGCAAGACGATCGTTCAGTTCGGCGATGGTTGCTTGTTGCTCTTGGAACGCTGCAACCAACACTGGCGTAAGACCGCCCAAGCTCACAGCCTTGAACGGGATCGCAGGTGTTAGCTCCACTCCGGACGAATCGTAGGACGCTGGATGAGTGGTCTCTATTACCATTTCCGGAAAAACAGCCTGCAACTCTGTTGCTAAGAAGCCATATTGTTGCTCCTGTGGCAACCCCATTGTTGGGAATTCATCGACACGGAAAAGATAAGTCTTGGGATCCAATTGTAGTAAGCGTTCTATTGCGTTGGCCAATGGCTCGATCCCGGTCTTTAGGTTCTCATCCGATGCGGTCCAAGCCATACCGGGTGAGAAGGTACGACCGTTAAAGTAGCCAGCCCAATCATTGGTTCCCGTTCCTGCACTTTCACCGTAAATGCTGTAGTTGAACGCACCAACATTCGCTGTGGCTCTACCATAAACTCCATAGCTGGACCCGATAGCGCCCGCCGAACCTTCCGACTCGCCTTTTACTCCGTAACTATTCGTGACGGACCCCGGAGCAGTAGTACTCGCGTAACCACTTACGCCTATGACTTCTACCGAACTACCAGCCGTAGTGTATACATCACCTCGCGCACCAACGGCCAAGGTATTGGCATTCGGCAAGTTCAATGAAACGCGACCTATTGAACCATTCGATCCTCCAGTCACACCGGTGAGCTCATGAAAAGCGGCGATACCATTGGGTAAGCTACCGCCACCAACTGGACTCATTTTGCAGAAGATCCCTCTCCTGCCACCGAGACCAGTGAACAGTTGTACCCGTAAACCACCGGAAACGGTTTGGAACGATTCATCATGGTAAATGTCCACCTTATAAACCGGTGTGCTGATGCCTACTCCCAACCTCCAGCGACGATCCGTACAAGCCGCTGCAGTGGTTGCAGTCCTGTATGCTGTAGCCATTTGAAATACCCCCGGGTTTAATTCCCACTCACAAGAATTCGTGCCGATGGATCCCGGTGCGATCGTGCGCCACTGCACCACACCATTGTCGTCGACGACCATGTATTTGTTAAGTGTTTCGTTCTGGTTAGCCACAAGCGGGAGTTCGCGTATGCGAACTCTACCATCCAGAACATCCAATCGTTCGGTGGGATCTACCACACTTGCCGTTAGGACTGATTCCCTAAAGAAATCACCAATACCCACATTGGCATTAAAGTCATCTTCCACGAAAACCCGGAAACTCTCCAACCCTTCTTCACTTCGTGCACCGAAGAGCGCGCCGGAAGTGCTTCGTCGGTTCGTGAATAAGAAACGCAACCGGTCCGTGCCATAGATGGCGTCCTCTGGATTATCGCTCCATTGCAGAACGAGGTCACTGTTGTCATCCTCGTTGTACTTGGCACCGATGTAACATTGATCGCTGTTACCGGTCATGGTTACGCCATTGCGCATCCAATCCCGAAAGCCCAATACCTGTGCGTAGTTCACCGGGTTGGTGCTGCCCATGGCTTCTACCAAGTGGATCTTACTGAATGGGCCAGAACCAGTAAAGAAAGCCGGTTCGTCACTTAACCCGAAGTAACCCGTTTGGTTAATGGTGTAACCGTTCACGGTGTTGTTCACATTCGGGTAGAGGCCCATGCGGTGTAGCGCATCGGTGTACCATTGGATCTGCTGGTTGCCATCATGCCGTACCTCCAAGGCCTGCAGCGTTCCGGCATTCCAGCCCAAATGGTCCCCTGGCACACCGCTGTGGCCAGGCACTGAGACTTGTCCCTGTGCATGGCTCGCGCCCAGCACCAACGCACCCCATACGAGGTGCCTAAAACTTCTTGTTGTAAACATGTCCTTTCGTGTTTGTTGTTCTTCGAAAGGACCGGAACGATGCTACCCTATTCAGCCAAAACGAACTTGGGTACTTCAGTGCGTCCCCGCCACTCCAAGCGCAAAACATACGCACCACGCGCCCATGCACCAACGGGCAATACCCATCGATCACTTTCCACCACGCCCTGCCAGACCACGCGCCCTAAGGCATCCATGGCCACGAGTTGCGCCCCGCTCCGCCCGCCCACCACCAACTGGTCGTGTGCCGGGTTGGGGAACAGCACCGGGCGGCCTGCTCCTTCCTCACCCAGACCCTGCCCCAGATCGCAACCCGCCGGGTTGGGCGAAACGCAGACCGCATCGATCAAGGTGTATCCACGTGGATACCAGACCCAAGGGTCGCCTTGCGGTGCAAAGTGCAGCGTATCCGTTAGGGCATTGCTGAAGAAGTTGCCGATCATCAGGTACTGGTAGGCGCTGTCCGCCACAAAGCTGCCGCTCACCAAGGTCCAGCCCACCGTATCGGTCAGTACCTGTGTGTATCGCATATGCGCCTGGTTCAGGGGTGCCGGGTACGGATCGCCAGCATCCCACTGCCTGTTGTAGGTGGTGAAGAGCATGCCCACATTGCTGTTGGCAAGCCATATCTGCGGGTATGGCCCAGTTCCTCCGAATGCCGCATTCGCGCGGAAGCTACAGTAGTACGTCTGGCCCACCGTCATCGGCTCCAACAAGGGCACCATGATCCACTCACGCTGTTCGCTTGACCCATCCGTGTGGTAGGTGATCATGCCCACACATGAACTCCCTTCAAAGGGCTCCTGAAAGGTCAGAAAATTCATGGGCAGCCCATTCACCGATCCATAGGGCAAACAGCTTTGCAGATGATCAAAGGTGAGGTAAGCACGGTACCAGTTGGTTGGCCCTGCACCAGGCGGCAAATAGCCGATACCGTAGAAGCAGCTATCCGTCTCCTCGAACCCCGCGTTGGGTACCAAATTCTGGCTTTGGGCGTGTGGAAGTGATGCGGCCCAGCACACGAGCACTACGGCATGCCACCAAAGGCGTTGGCAAAGCTGGTGTGGGTTGGGGCGCTTCATGTCGAAAATTCAAGTTCGTATGGCCTCCGGCGCTTGGCCGGGAGGCATCGTTCCGGTCCGCCTCCTAGGGATACAGGTTGTCCGTGGCCAAGGCTACTTCCACGTGCCTGCTTGGAAAAGACCGTCCAAGGGCGGCGAACGCTGCCCGGCGCTGCCGGGGAGTCGCTCTATCTTCGCGCCGCTCTGTTTCGTTTACCTATAACCGTGGGTTAGTTGGGACATGAGCGACCGAGGCCCCTGGTGTTTGTAGCACTGGGGGCTTTTTTGTTGCGATGATTCGGTTTCATCATCTTTTGTGTTTGTTGTTCTTCGAAAGGACCAGAACGATGTTACCCTGAGTTTGTCGCAGGGTGCTCCTATTCCGCCAAAACGAACTTGTGTACTTCCGTGCGCCCACTCCACTCCAAGCGCAGCACATACGTGCCCCGCGCCCAATCCCCAACGGGCAACACCCAGCGATCACTTCCTACCACACCCTGCCAGACAACGCGCCCTACGGCATCCATGGCCAAAAGCCGCGCCCCGCTCCGCCCGCCCACCACCAACTGGTCGTATGCAGGGTTGGGGAATAGCACCGGGCTACCGCCTCCTTCCTCACCCAAGCCCTGCCCCAGATCACAACCCGTCGGGTTGGGTGAAACGCACACCGCGTCGATCAAGGTGTAGCCGCGCGGATACCACGGGAACACCGAGTTCGGGTCCGCAAAGTGCAGCGTATCCGTTAGAGCATTGCTGAAGAAGTTGCCGATCATCAGGTACTGGTAGGCGCTGTCCGCCACAAAGCTTCCGTTAACCAAAGTCCAGCCCACCGTATCGGTCAGCACCTGCGTGTAACGCACATGCGCTTGGTTCAAAGGTGCGGGGTAGGGATCGCCGGCGTTCCACTGCCGGTCGTAGGTGGTGAAGAGCATGCCCACATTGCTGTTGGCCAACCAGATCTGAGGGTACTGGTCATTACCACCGAATCCTGCATTCGCTCGCAAGCTGCAGTAGTAACTCTGGCCCACCGTCATCGGCTCCAACAACGGCACCATGATCCACTCACGCTGTTCGCTCGATCCGTCCGTGTGGTAGGTCAATATCCCAACGCATGAATTGCCTTCGTAAGGCTGCTGGAACGTGAAGAGATTCATGGGCAACCCATTCACGGATCCGTATGGCAAACAGCTTTGAAGATGATCAAAAGTGAGGTAAGCGCGATACCAGTTACTTGGCCCTGCACCAGGCGGCAAATAGCCGATACCGTAAAAGCAGCTATCCGTCTCTTCGAACCCGGCATTGGGTACCAAATTCTGGCTGTGGGCATGTGGAAGTGATGCGGCCCAGCACACGAGCACTACGGCATGCCACCAAAGGCGTTGGCAAAGCTGGTGTGGGTTGGGGCGCTTCATGTCGAAAGTTCAAGTTCGTATGGCCTCCGGCGCTTGGCCGGGAGGCATAGTTCCGATCCAATACCGCTTCTTTCAAGCCATTGTCCGTCGCGGGTTGCGGCAATGCTCCAAGACAAGACCATGTATGCATGGTGCGGCGCTGCCTATGCAGGCCTTGGTGCGCCTTACTTTTGTGCTGTTCTGTTTCGTTTTCCTATGCAAGTGGGTTAGGTGGGACATGAGCGACCGAGGCCCTCAGTGTTAGAAGACTGGGGGCTTTTCGTTGTGGCAAGGCCAAGCGGCATTACCTTGTGAAGTTCTAATTTGTAAGGCACTGAGGCACTGAGGCACTGAGGCACTGAGGCACTGAGGCACTGAGGCACTGAGGCACTGGCGCGAAGGCGAACAAGTTCTGTGTAGTCGATGCCTTCATGGTGCTGAAGGTAGAGATCGTAATCGCCATTTCAAAGGATCGTTTACAAATTACCTCGTTGTGTGGTTTTAGTTTTGTGCGTGATCCTACTTCAGGATCGTCGGGATCCGGATCGGAAATCCTGAAGTGGATCAAAATGCCGAACGGCCAACATGGATCATGTTGGCCGTTCGGTTTTGGAAGGTTTTGTTAAGGCGTACAAGACTAATCACTCCAACGCAACACTCCCATCCAACATCTTCTGCTTGCGCGTTATGAAGCGTGGATCCATTACCGCCATGGAAAGCAAGCACATGACCAATTGGTTGCCGAAGTCCATGCCATAGCACACAATGTCGATCTGCCAGATGAAGACCAAGTAAACTGCACCGGCGAATATCGGGGCCTCCAACAGGTCGCTCTTGTATTTCTTCTGGTAGTAGGAATAGACCAACCAATAACACCATACCAACAGCAAGTAACCCACGATGCCTTGATTGGTCAGTGTTTGTAGGAAGGTGCTGTGGAAGTGTACGTCGTAGGAATTTCGCACCATGAAGATCTTTCCCACCCTGTCCCAGCCTCCTAGCTTTGCTTGGCCCTGGTAGCCCATACCGAACAGCAAACCGCGCCGATCCTCCAAGAACCAATCCAAGCCGTTCTCCCAAACGGGTGTGCGATTATTGAACGAGGTGACATCCTCCTTGTCCAACCGCGTTACAAGCGCAGAGAGCGGCGGCAAGGTCATGATCGTGTAGATCAGCAACGCGAAGTTCACCAACAAAGGCATGGTGAACAGGGAAATGGGGAATACGAACTTGGCCGTCTTCATGATCCGGAAAACGAACAACCCGGTGATCATCAAGAACATGAGGAAGGACAACCGGCTGTTCACGTTGATCATGATCGCCACATTGGCCAAGTACAGCAGCAGGGTGAAGAAGAAGGTCTTCGGCTTCTTCACGAAGTCCTTCAAGTAGAAAAGCAACATGAGGTTGATGATCGACAGCAAATGAGCCGCATCGTAGATCCCCATGAGAAAGGGCAGGTTCAAGCGCCCTTCGAACCGGTGTACCACGTTCTGGTATCCGATGGCTGCTCCCGCAAAGTTGACGAACACCAGCAGCAGCATGCTCTTGAGCAGCATAAGGCCGAAGTTGAAATCGTCGTTGTCGCGGTTCCGGATCTGTACAACAATAGCTGCATGGTAGGGCACCAGATAGAGGATCGAATAGCCGATCGCATTCACCAGGATCATTCCCGGGAATTTGTCCATGAACGCCTGCCAGTAGCTGCCTGCCAGCGATACCAGGAAGAACAAGCCCACCCAGTATTTGCGGGTGACCATGCTCTGCGCTTTGCGGTTGTATAGCAGGTCCACGGCATGAACGAACAGGATCAGTAGAAAAGGCAAGATGGAGATCATCAGCCCCAGCGCGAAGGTGGTCCGGTACGCACGCCAAACCCCGATCCCGTAGAACGGGAACGAAAGCAGGAACAAATTGTTGATCAGGTTGCGCTTACTGATGACCACGACGAACGGATCTTAGGATGCGGCGCAAAGATGGGATGTAGAAGGTAGAATGAAGAAACAAGACACAAGTCGCAAGTTGAGGCGCAGCCGAAATCCCGCTCGGCGGGGGCACAATGGGTCAAGGTTCAAGTACTTCCATGGACAACATGCACCTCTAACCCCGTATCGCTTTCTCTACGGCGCTAGGCAGCATGCCCAATACGGCGTTCTTCAGCCTTCGAGAGAAAGGAGGGCGAATGAATTTGTTGAAGTAGAGCAGGTCGCGCACCGTATCCACCACGATCGTTTTGGGGTGTACCAGCGGAAAGGGCATTTCGCAGGCGTTGTCCACATCGCGCACGTCGCCGCCCTCCAATGTGTTGGTGCCTGTGCCGCTGAAGCCAATGTTCCGTACCAAGTTGTATTCCGGGATCACCGTGATGCCGCGATGGACCATCCGCGAGAAATCGTGCTGGAAATCCCAGGTCTTGATGGTGCCGTCCCACGTGGCTTCGAAGGTGCCAAATGCCTCTGTCTTTTCGCCCTTGCTCAGGAAGAAGGAATCCCATTCGGGCGTATTCCGGACCTTTGGCCATTGGACCATATCGCCATCGTATAATTTCCAACTGCGGCGCCAACCGGCCCAACCCCAAGGGGCACCGTAACCGTGTTGGGAGAAGTAGTAGGATGCATCCGGTTTCGGAGCAGGATCGGCCATTAGGTTGTTGCCCAGGATCCACCAGATCTCCTTGGTGTCCCGGAACTTTGCCAACATCTCTTCGGCGAACCAGAAGAAGCTTTGGACCGGCTGTGTATCGTCTTCCAACACAATGCCTTCGGGTTCGTGCTCGAAGAACCAGTCCATGTTGCCGATCATGGCCTTCTTGAGCCCCGCATTCTCCTCGCGGAAGAGCGTCTTCAGTTCGCACGGCCAGTCGACCAGTTCAACCAAGGATCGTACTTTGTCCGTGCGTATTTTCTCCTCGGCGTTGCGCGGTCCATCGCAAGCGAAATAGAGCCGTGGTGGGCGCGCCGCGCGAATGGCTTCCATCACTTTGCGCGCCGTATCGTACCGGCTGAATGCCGTTAGAAGAACGGGAGTCCGAAGCGGTGCTGGAGGGGTGAAGGTGGTCATGCAAGAACAAATTTACCAAGCTCACTTGACACCTCTTATGCGCCAGAACGTGAGCATGCCCATGGTCATCATCTTGAAGTTGATACGCGTTTTGGGGTGGAAAAGATCCACCAGATAAACACTGACAAGGAAGGATACCAAGGTAGCCCACACAGCACCATTGGAACGCATGGTGGGGATCAACAATGCGTTCAACCCGATATTGATCCCAGCACCCAGCACGGCAGTGACAAGTGAGAACTTGAAGAGGCTCTCGTTGGTGATGAAACTGCCTTTCGCCACTCCCATGTAGGAGAAGACCAAACGAGCGGAGAAGATCGCAAGCAAGTGGCCGGCCAATCGGAATTCTTCACCATACAACCAGGTGATCAGCGGTTCGGCCAAGAAGTACAAGGGTAGTGAGGTGGTGAGGTACAACAGGAACATGAGCCGGTATTGGTTCGTGAGCCGGTCCTCGAACAAGGCCCTGTTCTGCACCCGTGCCCTTGCGATCGCCGGGGCCAGTGCCATTTGAATGATCACAGGCAGAAAGGCCGTGGCCTCGATCATCTTAACAGCCACTGCATACTGACCCACTTCTGCGTTGGCGGCATCCTCACCAATTGAGCCGCGCAAGATGTCGAAGATCATGATCTGATCGATCTTCAACTGGGCCTGCAAAGCGAAGCCATAAACGAGCATGGGCCACGACTGTTGAAGCATGTAGATCATCATGCGCTTGGTTGGCTTCCAATCCCTTGCCTGCAGCCCATGCTGGTGGTAGATCACGTAGATCGTGACCGTGAATGCGAGGTATTCCAACGCATAGGCCCAAGCGAACCACAACAGGGGAGCACCCATCCACACCAGCACCAATTTGTACCCGGAACTGGCTACCGTGGCAACGATGTTCACTTGGGCGGAGACTTTGCCCTGCACTTGTGAAAGGAAGTAATACTCCATCACCGAGCTCCACTTGAGCAACTCGCCCGATGCCGTAATGGCGATCAACATCACCGTTAAGATGTCAAGCTGTTGTACCCATGCGAAAATGAGCACGGCCACATTCAGTAATAAGCCGCCGAACAGTTTTAAGGCGAAGCCACTGCCCAGTAATTCATTCCGTCTTTCGGGGTGTTGGACCAGATCTCGTGAAATGATCTCGTTGAGGCCCATGGAAGTAAGCACTGCACCAATGCTCACCACTGCCATGGCATAGTTCAGTTTGCCGAACAGTTCCGCTCCCAAATAACGTGTCACAAAGATCCCGGTTACCAGGATCAGGGCCAGACGCAGCACGCGGTCAGCGAAGAGCCAAGAGAAGCTCTTCAAGTATTTCTGCAACCCTTCGGAACCGATCATCCTAATCTGCACAACTCCGATCGCCCTTGTCGGGCATTGAATGCTCCATAGGTTGGATGTGATATACGCTCATCAAAATCCGCGGGCCCTTGTAGGTCGAAGGGGCTTTGTACGTTGGTATTGACCAAGGAGTTCGCGTGCTTTCGATGAAGACCCATTTCCATTTTAAGCACCGGAAAAAGACCATCCTGGTCACCTCCTGAAAAGCAGGACCCATCCGCTCCATTCGCCAAGATCAAGCGGTGGAACGACATGGATGATACTGGAAACAACAGTGCCATGGATGGCGCGTTGGATCAAGGATGTGTTTTACTTGTTGTAGTAACCGTAGCCATCGCCGCTCTTCGTTCGCACGTCGTTCAGCAAAAGGTCCACGTTCTTCACTTTCCCCTCCTCCACCATTTCGTTGATCATCCTCAGTGCCGTGCGATCGGTCTTGTTCTCACGCACCACGTAAAGGGTGATATCCACCAAGCGCATCAACAGGACATACTCGCTGACCAGTCCCAGTGGAGAGGCATCAACCAGGATCTGGTCGTAACGGCCACGTAGGCTCGTGATCAGCTCCGCCATGCGCGGGCTCTCGGCAAGTTCCAAGGGGTTCGGCGGTATGGGGCCAGCACTGATCACATCAAGTCCTGGAATATCGGTTTTCTTGATCAATTGGTCCATTCCCGCTTCACCGATCAACCATGTTGAAAGTCCGGGCCCATCTTCCATCCCCAAGGTCTTCATCACATTCGGACGGCGCATGTCCGCATCAACAAGAATGGTGCGTTTTCCGGACTCGGCCATCACCGTAGCCAGATTGACAGCGCAAAAGGTCTTGCCCTCGCCACTGCTGGATGAGGTAAAGCCGATCACCTGTCTGTCCGTATTCGCATTGAGATACTGCAGGTTCACACGCGCCGTTCGGAATGCTTCGGCCAGCATGGACTTCGGCTCGTCGGGCAGCACGCGCTTGCGCTTGCTGGCGGGAATTACCGCGAGGATCGGCAGTTTGCTAAGGCGCTTCAGTTCTTCCAAGTCATTGATCCGGTCGCGCAATAGGTCACGGATCAAAATGAAGCCGATCGGCAGGAATAGGCCCATGGCAAAAGCACCGCCCAAGACAAGGATCTTGTTCGGCGAAACCGGCTTGCGGCCAAGTGTGCTGGCAGTGTCCACCACGGTCTTATCGACCTGATCACTTGCGATGGCGATGCCGGCCTCGGCCCGCTTCTCCATCAAATAGTTGTAGAGGTTGTCGCTCAGCTTGAACTTTCGCTCGATGTTCACCAACCGCCGCTCATCCGCTGGCAATTGGGCGGATTGGTAATTGATGCCACCCAAGCGCCGATTCACCTCAGCCAAGCTCATTTCTGCTTGCTGGACAAGACCTTCCGCTGTTTGTGCCAAGGATGCAGTGAGGTTCTTCACCTTGCGCTCCATGGCGATCACCGTAGGGTTGCTACGGGCGCCGGTGCTCAAGTTCTGGGCCGCGAGATCTGCAGAAAGACGCGTGATCTCGATCACCAGATTGTTCAATACAGGGTCATCGATCCCGGAGGACGAAGGTGCCGGAACATTCCGAAGGTCGCTGGAGGAACGTACTTTCTCCAACACGGATGCACAATAGTTCCTGCGACGCATTACCAAGGAGCGTTCATCTTCCAGACGACTGCGTTCTTGGAACAAGGCTTCGGAAGAGGTGGTGGCGCTCATCATGCCACCGCTCGCTCCCCGGAAGTTCTGCATGCTGCTTTCCACTTTCTGAAGGGTATCCGATACAGTGCCGATCTGCGAATCGATGAAGGCGATCGTGTTCTTCCCCTTCTTTTGCTGCTTGTCCAACTCGCTCTCGATGTAGGTCTCCATCAGCTTGTTGAGATACATCTTGCCTTTGTTCACCACTTCCACCTTGATGCCTAGGTTCACGATGTTGCTCTCCCGGCTCAACTGTGAAGCATCTGTCTCTTGCCGGTACGTGTCCACAAGATCTGCGAGGCTGTATAGTTTGAAGAAATATTCCGTGCTGTGGTCATAGACACGATCAGCTGGGAATTCGATGCGGAAGCTCAAATGGTCGCCCACGAAGGGTTGGTCCATGTTCATGGTCTGGTCAATGGACCATTTGTCGATGTAATCAGGCAGCACTTCCTGCTTCATCACATTGTACAAACGCACGTTCTTCCCTTTCGCCTTTACCCGGTAGGTATTGCTCGGTCGGTCGATGTACACATGGATCGGCACATCGATCACTTGTACGGCAACGCTGTCCAACTTGATGAAGAATGGCGGGTAGTCGTACTTCTCCTTGGTCAGGAAATTCTTCGTTTCAAAATAGCCGATCCCGAAGTTCAACCGTTCCAAGGTCCTGGTCAAATTGGTCTTGGAGGTGAGCACTGCCAGTTTATCCTCCAAGTCGGCACTGTTGCTCAAGTAGGCTGTTCCTTTGATGAATTCTTCGTCACCGCCATAGCCCGAGCGCTTGTTCTCACTAAGGAGCATGGTGGCCTGTACCACATATTGTTTTGCGGTGGTCTTGATAAATGCCGCTCCCAGTGCTACTGCGATCGGGACTGTGATCAGGAACCACCACCAGCGGCTGCCGATCTTCTGGAAGACCGCACGCAAGTCAACGGTATCATTGCTCGGAGCCGCCATTATCTGTTCGAATTCTGTATCGCAGTGAATAGGAGCACACCGGTACTCGTTACCGCCAAAAGGATCGAAAGCATCTCCAAGTTCAGACGGGCGGGGCGGGCCCTTAGCGTGGGCACGAAGACGATATCGTTCGGCAACAGGTAATAATATTCTGAACTTAGAACGCCCGTGGTCGACATGTCCACGTACAATGCTTGAACGCCCCGCTCACTCTGGCGCATCAACGTGATGTGCGTCTTATCGGCAAACTCGTTGGGGCCGCCGGCCATGGCCAAGGCATCCAATATGGTGATCTGGTTATTATACACCAGATAAGCCCCCGGTTTGCTCACGTTACCCAAAATACTGATCCTCCAGTTCACCATCTTCAGGATCACCGTGGCATTGTTGAAGTATTCGTTGATCTTGCGCTGAACAAGCTCTTGTGCCTCGCCCACTGTGAGGCCCTGCAACTTGATCTTGCCTACCGTGGGTAACTGTATCTGCCCGTTCTTATCCACTGAATATCCGTTCACGTAAAGCGCAGCATCACTCGCATTGATCATGCCGTTCTGTTGCTCCACGTTGAAGAATCGTGAAGTGGCATCATCAAGGCCCATCACCCTAACGGACATCACATCGTTCACCTGGATCCGGTATTCGAACTTGCGGTTCTCGAACAGTTTGCTCGACCCGTTGCTCAAAGAGGGATCATTCAGGTAGTTGATGCTCCGCCGACCTACACAACCACCCAACAATAGCACTAGTCCCAAACCCAAGATCACCGTGTTCCGTTCTCCCATTCGCTGCCCTTCTGATTCGTTCATTTCAAGCAATGCCCACGTCCTGCTTAACCTGCCGGAACGTACATTTTTGAAATATATTGGCCAAAGGTAAACGGATAAGGCAACTGGAACATGGGTTGCTTTGAACATGTAGGTGCGCGGTCGACCGATGTGACCTCCACTACGTTATATGCCACCGAACAAGCCCCTGAACTGTTAAGAAGCCTTACCCGAAAAAGGTACACACATAAAGACCTGACCTTTGCGAACACTTCGCGCCAAGATCATGAGACTAGCTTTCCAATCGATCAGTTTGACATTGATCCTCCTTGTAGGGGTGATCGGTTGGTTCCACCCCCCTATCCTTTGGGCATTTCTGGTTCTTGGACCCTTGGTTCTGATCGGCTTATATGATGTGTTCCAAACTCGCCATACGATCCTTCGGAATTTCCCGGTATTGGGCTATTTCCGGTACTTCTTCGAATTCATAGCCCCTGAGATCCAGCAGTATTTCATCGAGCGGCATACCGACGGCAGGCCTTTCAGCAGACAACAACGAACCTTGGTCTATACCCGTGCCAAGAATGTTATGGAAACCGTACCCTTTGGAACGCAGTTGGACCTGAACGCTGACGATTATGAGGGCCTTCGCCACTCGATCTACCCTGCAAAGGTCCACGAAGTACCACCTCGGGTGCGTATTGGAGGGGAAAAGTGTACCAAACCTTACTTGGCTTCCCTCTTGAACATTTCGGCCATGAGCTTCGGTTCCCTAAGCGCAAATGCCGTTTTGGCGTTGAATGCCGGCGCGAAGAAGGGTGGGTTTTACCACAATACCGGAGAAGGGGGCTTGAGCGAATACCACCTGCGGAACGGTGGCGATGTGGTTTGGCAGATCGGAACCGGGTATTTCGGTTGCCGCACCAAGACAGGTGATTTCGATCCCGAACTGTTCCGGACCAAAGCCGCCCACGACCAAGTGCGCATGATCGAGATCAAGCTTTCCCAAGGAGCCAAACCGGGTCATGGAGGGGTGTTGCCAGCGGTGAAGAACACCGAAGAGATCGCACGCATCCGGCATATCGAGCCACACACAGTGGTACTCTCCCCTCCCGGCCACTCCGCTTTCCATGATGCGGAAAGCATGCTCCATTTCATCGACAATGTCCGTGAGCTGGCCGTAGGAAAACCTGTGGGGTTCAAGTTGTGCATAGGACGTACAGAAGAGTTCATGGACCTCTGCCGAGCAATGGTGAAATTGGGGCTGCACCCCGATTTCATAACCGTGGACGGTGCGGAGGGCGGCACCGGCGCAGCACCTTTGGAATTCACGGACAGCGTGGGCATGCCGATCGAGCCTGCCTTGATCTTCGTGAACCGTACACTAGAGCATTTCGGACTGCGTGAGAAGATCACACTCATCGCCAGCGGAAAAGTCCTCACAGCCGCTTACTTGTTGAAGATGCTGGCCATGGGGGCCGATATATGCAATAGCGCACGTGGTTTCATGTTCTCCTTGGGGTGCATACAGGCGCTGAGGTGCAACACCAACAACTGTCCTACCGGCGTGGCCACCCAGGACAAAGGGTTGATGCACGGGCTGGTGGTCACGGACAAGAGCGAACGGGTGTACAATTTCCACCGGAATACATTATCCGCCGCAATGGAGTTGTTGGCCGCCTGTGGCAAGACCGAGTTGGAGGAGATCGGGATGGACATGTTCCTACGCGGGAACGAATTCGCGGACCTGGAGGATGCCTATTTTCCGGATAGTTTGAATGATGAGCGACGGCACGAGACCGGGTCAGGGATTGTGAGGAAGTGAAGAGCTTAGGAAGTGAGTCGCGGCAGACGTACCGCAGGCAGGCTCGGAGTCCAGGGCAACAAGTGAGGCGCTTGCCGAAGTCAACAGGCTATTAGTTCGCCTAGTATCCGGTTCGTCAATTCCCATGGCGCATGGACACAAAAAAAGGAGCTGTTCTTGCAGAACAACTCCTTTAATACTGTAGTAGCCCGTAGGGGAATCGAACCCCTGTTTCATCCGTGAAAGGGACGCGTCCTAACCCCTAGACGAACGGGCCATGATGTCAAACGAACAGCGAAGGGTTTCGAGTTCGGGGCTGCAAATGTAAGCAGTTGTTGCGGTTCTGCAAGTGCCTTGTTCCCATTCGAATGTTCCCACGTGAACGGTCAAACCGGTTGTTGGTCATGCTCATCTACTCCGCACCGACCACATCCGCTAGGAATCGGAAGCCCAATCGCTTGCCCGTAACCACTTGCACGTTGGCATTGAGCTCGTTCATTTCGCTTACGGATACTTGGCTCACTTGATCGTATGGCGGTGCCAAGAGGTCAAATTCCAATACGTGTTGAATTACGCTCTGGATCACGGCCTTCAGCTTTTCGGCATCGAGGACGCTGCCTTGTAGATCATTGTACAAGAATCCCAACTGCTTCTTACCCTGCACGAAGAAATGGCCTTCCTTGTTCAAGAAGATCCGGGCGACCAGATAGCCGATGTCCCCCTCGCGATTGAACTTGAAGGAATCGTTCAGGAAATTGTAAACGTTGATCAGGCCGAAATAGCCCCGCATTTCATCCTCTTCCAAGTAACTGCTTTTCCACAGGTTATTGCTCTGGTCCAACTTGAACACGTTGGTGTGCATGTGGAAGATGATGAGATCACCCGCCGCTTTGAGTTCGCAGGCCATTGCTCCTTTGTCCGTGTACGCAATGGTCAATCGTTCGTCGTACTCCTTTACTCCATTGGAAAGATCTTCGGCCACAGCGGAAAGGGTTGTCTTCAATAGTTCAAAGAGCTCGACCGTGCGCTTGTGTACATCCTGCTTCATGCCGGATTTGGCACGAAGTGTTTGAACGATCTGGTCCCGTGGGTCCGGTATGGTTTCCTCCTTGGCCATCAATACGCTCGTGCAAATATCACCCTACGCGCACTCGGCGCTCCGGTAACCATGCATTTCCCGGGTGAAGCCGTGCCACCCAACGGGATGCAGCGGATGGTCGCCTTGGTCTCGTTCTTCACCTTCTCTTCGGTTTCGGCTGTTCCATCCCAATGGGCATAGATGAAACCTCCTTCTTCAATGGCCACCTTGAATTCATCGTACCCATCCACAGAACGGGTGTACCGCTCGCGCAAGGCCAGAGCTTTCTGGTAGAGGTTGGATTGTATCGCCGTGAGCAAGTGATCCACTTTTTCAGCGAGGTCCACGGTCTGCATGACCTGCTTTTCCAAGGTATCACGACGAGCGACTTCAACGGTGCCGTTCTCCATGTCACGCGGGCCAATGGCGATCCGCACAGGAAAGCCCTTCAACTCATACTCCGCGAATTTCCAACCCGGTTTCTTCTTGTCATCATCGTCGAACTTAACCGTGATCCCTTTCGCCCTCATCGCAGCGAGCACAGGTTCTATGTATGACCGGATCGCCGCCAACTGCTCCTCGTTCTTCGCAATGGGGATCACCACCACTTGCACAGGTGCCAGTTTCGGAGGGATCACCAAACCATTGTCGTCGCTGTGCGTCATGATCAACGCGCCCATCAGGCGTGTGCTAACGCCCCAACTGGTGGCCCACACGTGTTCTTGCTTGTTCTCCTTGGTTGTGAAGACCACATCGAATGCCTTGGCGAAGTTCTGACCCAAGAAGTGGGATGTGCCAGCCTGCAGTGCTTTGCCGTCCTGCATCATGGCCTCGATGCAATACGTATCCACCGCACCTGCAAACCGTTCACTGGCGGTCTTGATGCCTTTGATCACGGGCATGGCCAGCCATTCTTCTGCGAATGTGGCATAGACATCCAGCATACGCTCGGTCTCCTCCACTGCTTCCTCCTTGGTGGCGTGGGCCGTATGTCCTTCTTGCCATAGGAATTCCGCAGTGCGCAAGAACAACCGCGTGCGCATTTCCCAACGCACCACATTGGCCCATTGATTGATCAACAAGGGCAGGTCACGATAACTCTTCACCCACCCTCGGTAGGTGTTCCAAATGATGGTCTCGCTCGTTGGGCGCACGATCAGCTCTTCTTCGAGCTTCGCATCGGGATCCACGATTATGCCATGTACAGGGTCGCTCTTTAGGCGGTAATGGGTAACCACCGCACATTCCTTGGCAAAGCCTTCCACATGGCTGGCCTCCTTCGCCAAATAGCTTTTGGGAATGAACAACGGGAAGTACGCGTTCACGTGGCCCGTGGCCTTGAACATGGCGTCCAGTGCAGATTGCATCTTCTCCCAAATGGCATAGCCATGAGGCTTGATCACCATGCAACCGCGCACATCGCTGTGCTCCGCAAGGTCCGCCTTGAGCACTAGGTCGTTGTACCATTTTGCGTAGTCCTGGTCCCGTTTGGTCATCACTTCTGCCATTCCGCTGCGATCGGTATTATTTTTGTACTTAAGGAGGCGGCGAAAGTACACAACCCCGATACGTATCGCAGTTCGCATCAACAACAACGAACGACCATGAAGAAGATGAACCAAATTCTCTACGCGCTGATCCCGATCGGCCTTCTCATGGGTTCTTGCGCCACGACCCGAGATACCGCCGGACCGAACGATGGGGTATACTTCACGCCTTCCTCGCAACCGATCGCGGTAGCAAGCACCGCTGCCACCCCACCCGCACCTAACGGTTCTTCGGACGATTATTACGATTCCAAAACATCGCAGGAGCTTGGTGCGAACCAAGATTACTACGATATGACCTACAATGACCCTTATTATTACAACTACGGGCGATTCGGCTTCAACCAAGGACTTAATTCCGGTTGGAATTCCATGGGTTCGGGTATGGGAATGGGGATCGGAATGGGCATGGGATACGGCTTCGGAAGTTCGTTCGGTTACGGCGGTGGTTTTGGCGGGATGTACGGGAATCCGTATGGCGGTTTCAACAATCCATGGGGACCGGGTTACGGGTACTATAACCCATGGAACAGCGGTGGATACGGATATGGAGGATATGGCGGGTACGGCAATTATTACGGCGGTTCCGGCTACTACGGACCTTACGGCAACTACGGCTCCGGCTACGTTCCAGTAACCTATGGCGACGCACCGCGAACAACGGTCGTGAACCACAGACCATCGATAGGAGCCGGTTCCAGATCATCTATTGAAGCAGGATCTCGACCAAACACCCGCAATTTGATCGGTCTTGGTTCGGGTTACCGTAACGAAGGTGTTCGCAGCACGAACGGCACTTACCGGAGTACCGGTTTGGATCCCGCACGCGATCAACGGTACAACCACGATCAACGCATCGGCAACGGAGCTACCCGAACATCTCCGAACAGAAGTACAGAGCGCCGATCAACCGTTGAACCACGCGGCACTTTTGACAACGGAGGTAGCCGTTCCAGTCCCTCGATCGGCGGCGGCGGCGGTGGTGGTGGCACTCGCGGTGGCGGCGGCGGCGGTTCCATCTCCAGCCCAACTCGGCGCTGATCCGCTTCATGATCGGCGCGTTTGTTGCGTGGGTTGATCCAAACTGTTCGTGATGATCCGTCCTCGCACTTTCTTTAGCAGATCCTTTTCTGCCTGCGTACTGGTTTGCACCGCGTTCTTCACCCAAGCACAGAGTGAAGAAGATGCTTTGCGGCTCAGCACCATTCAACCCGGTGGAACAGCGCGTAGTATCGGTATCGCAAATGCCTTCGGCGCCTTAGGTGCCGATGCTGGTAGCATCGGCATCAATCCCGGAGGGATGGGCCTGTACAGGACCAGTGAAATTTCCATCACCCCTTCCTTCGAGGTGAATAGCGTGAAGAGCAGTTACGAGGGTGCTTTAAGCAGCGATTCCAAGTCGCGGCTCTTCTTCAATAACATCGCGCTGGTCTTCAACAGCCCCTCCAAGAGCGGCGGTGATTGGCGCAGTACAACCTTTGGCGTGGTGTATGACAGGAAGGCAACCCACCATTGGAGCAGGCAAGCGGAAGGGACCAACGTGCGCTTTTCGATCCTCGATGGTTTCGCCTCCGATGCCTACGGATATTACACCAATGAGTTGCTCGATAACCTGCCTTACACTTCCGGATTGGCCTATCAAGCTTGGGGCATTGACCCAAGATACCCAAGCGATACGTTGAATACGGAATACTTCGCGACATTACCGGATGGTGCACTTGTATCACAGGTCCACACGATCGAAACGCGCGGCAGTACCAACAACACATCGTTCTTCTTCAGTGGGAATTATATGGATCGGCTTTACATCGGGGCATCCATGGGGATCGTCGGGTTCCGCTACAACAGCACCACCACGCACACCGAAACCACCATGGATGAAGCGGTCAATTTGAAGGACCTGACCTGGAAAGAGAACCTGCTTACCACCGGAAATGGATTGGAGGTGAAGATCGGTGCAGTTGGCAGGATAAGTGATCGGTTCCGTGCGGGGATCGCCTTCCACAGTCCGATGTTCACCCAACTGAATGATGTGTACAACACGGAGCTGCGGACCAATTTTACCGTGGCGCCCGATTCCCTGAACAGGAGCTTTGATGAGCAGTCGATCGACGGTATTTTCAACTATCGCGTTCATTCGCCATGGCGCGCAGTATTCAGCGCTGCATTCCTGGCCGGAACCCACGGCCTGTTGAGTTTGGATTATGAATATACCGATTACAGTAACGCGCGATTCAGGGCAAGCAATAAATTGGTGGACCCGTACGATTTCGCTGCTGAGAACCGCGTGATCAAAGCTGCTTTCAGAGCAGTTCACAGTGTGCGGGTAGGTACGGAATGGCGCGCTGGCAAATGGTATGTGCGTGCGGGCTTCGGTATTGTGCCCAATGCCTATACCAACGGTGAGGTCCGCCAAGCCGCTGCCATGCAGACCTACGCCGGAGGTTTCGGCTATCGCAGTGAACACCTAAGCCTCGACCTTGGCGTGAACGTGATCAACAACGGGTACAAGTACTACCAGTATGACCCGAGTTTTGCCTCACTCACTACTGAAGATCGGTCCACGGTGAGGTCCTTGGTCACTGTTGCTTTCAGGCCATGATGTATCGTTCGTCATCAACGAAAAAGCCCCGGAAGATCCGGGGCTTTTCAATTCGTTGTTGTTGATAAGGGTCACTTCTCACCGTTCACACGCTCCACCACATACTCATCGACCAAAATGCGGCCGCAGTGTTCACAAACGATCACTTTCTTGTGGCTGGATATGTCCAACTGACGTTGTGGAGGGATCGCGTTGAAGCAACCACCGCAACTACCGCGTTCAACGGCAACAACTGCCAACCCATTGCGAGCACCTCCGCGCACCCGGTTGTATGCATCCAGCAAGCGGGTTTCGATCAACTTGGATGCTGCTTCACTCTTTTTGGTCAGATCCTTCTCCTCTTTCTCCGTTTCGGAAATGATGGAGTCGAGCTCCTTGCGCTTTTGCTCAAGGTCCTTCTTGCGATCATCGTATTTGGCCTTGCTCTCGGCAACTACTTCCTTCTTGCCGTCGATCTGGGCCTTGGCTTCTTTGATCCGCTTCTCAGAAAGTTGGATCTCCAAGTTCTGGAACTCCACTTCCTTGGTCAAGGAATCGTACTCGCGATTGTTGCGCACCTTGGCTTGTTGACCTTCGTACTTCTTGATCTGTGCCTTGGCATCCTTGATCAGGTTCTGCTTTTCAGTGACCTGGCCTTCCATCTCCTCCAACTCGCTCTGCAACTTGGTCATGCGCGTCTCCAACCCGGTCACCTCATCCTCCAGGTCTTCCACTTCCAAAGGAAGCTCACCCCGCTGGGTGCGGATCTTGTCCTTTTGCGTATCAATGTGCTGCAAACGGTACAATTCAACCAACTTCTCAGCTACGCTGACTTCCGCCTTTGCACCTGCTTTGCTGGATTTGCCGTTCGCGGAAGTGGTCTTCACTTCCTTCTCCGGAGCTTTCACCTCGGTCTTCGCCATGGTCAATAATGGTATATGGGATCCGTGACGTTTTCCGTCAAACGGACGGCAAATGTAG
>Ga0154020_10000623_pt1 | contig 43241 bp, 36 predicted proteins | sample Klosneuvirus_201_FD_109709 | JGI IMG/M metagenome (GOLD analysis project Ga0154020, IMG submission 109709) | Active sludge microbial communities from wastewater, Klosterneuburg, Austria - Klosneuvirus_20160825_MG | ecosystem: Engineered > WWTP > Aerobic digester > Activated sludge | place... | reverse complement strand
CATTCCTTTCATCCTAACGATAATGCATCTTCCCCTATGTAAAATTTAAACCCATACCGCTATGATCTCCGTACTTTCAACCACCGGAAAATATTTGCTCCAGCCCAGTTTAATGGAAATGCACCACAGTAGTCTTGAGTGGCTTTCTACCACAGTCCTGTGGAAACAGGAGGTTGCCTTCTTTCAGAAATTACTGGATCAGCATGCCCTTAAGGCAACGTCTTTGGATGATAAGAAGCGAGTAAGTCACTTTCAGAATGTAATTACATACTATGGAGGCGAACTCATCGATACGCTTCGAAAAAAAATAAAAGGCCATGAGCATAAACTGGCCGATCGGTTACAGGAACTTAAAACCACGGACGCGGAATATTACCAGGAACATGGTGAACTGATGGAAGAATTAAGTGCGTTTATGAAAACCTTCAATTCCTTCAAAAGCGACTTCTTTTCATTTATTGATTTAACCCTTTGATTAGTTGGTAATCCGAACATCCATTAGGTAACATTTACTAACTTAGCGCACTATTAAAATTTACAAGCATGCGCTATTCTAAGATTGTGGGTCTGGGACATCACGTACCCGAAACCGTAATTTCAAACGCTCAATTATCCACTATGATGGATACTACGGACGAGTGGATAATTGAACGAACCGGAATTAAAGAAAGAAGGTGGATCGATCCCGCCAAGGATACCGTGGCCAACATGGCTGCTAAGGCCAGTCGTTTAGCGCTGCAACGGGCAAACCTCACCGAAAAGGATGTTGATTTTATTGTCTTTGCCACCATTACCCCCGATTATTTTTTCCCGGGTTCGGGAGTTTTATTACAACGTGAATTAGGAATAGAAAGCATAGGTGCGCTGGATATTCGGAATGCTTGCTCCGGATTTATCTATGCGCTTTCAGTAGCCGATCAATTTATAAAGTCGGGCATGTACAAAACCATTTTGGTGGTAGGTGCCGAAATTCAATCGACCGCCATTGATGCAACGACCCGCGGACGTAACACGGCAGTCATTTTTGCCGATGGTGCAGGCGCGGTTATTCTGAAACCCAGTGATAAACCCGGTATTCTCTCTACTCATTTACATTCCGATGGTCGCTTTGCGGAAGAGCTCTATGTACGCGATCCCGGCAGTAGCAGGCCCAGGGAAGAGCGTCAACCTGAACAAATTCTCGATACAACCCACTTCAAAGTGGTGATGAATGGCAGCCAGGTATTTAAGCATGCTGTAGTTCGATTTATGGAGGTAATCAATGAAGCGTTGACCGCCAATGGAATGAAAAAAGAAGAAATAGATTTACTGGTGCCGCATCAGGCCAATCTTCGGATCAGCCAATTCATTCAACAAAAAATGGAATTGCCAGACTCAAAAGTATATAACAACATTATGCGGTATGGAAATACCACTGCCGCTTCTATACCTATTGCCATGAGCGAAGCGTGGGCGGAAGGTAAAATCAAAGAAAATGACGTAATTTGTTTGGCAGCATTTGGCAGCGGGTTTACCTGGGCCTCAGCGCTTATTCGGTGGTAATCAATCAAAATTCAAGATTTAAAATTTAAGATCTTGAGTATTGAATTTTAAATTTTGAATTCAACCCATGAAAACAACCTCCTACAATCCCAGCCCACTTGAAGTTGATTTTGCCAATGCCCTTACCATTCTTCAAAAAGAAATTGAAAAACATCTTCAAAATAATCAGATCACTCATATCGAGCCTAATATGACGCGCGATAACCCGATGGTGAAATTCAGCCTCATAGATAAAGATGGCGATCCGCATGAAATTGTGGTTCGGATTGTACAAATCCCTGATAAGTTTTGATCACTTCGTGAATTAACCCCTCGCCTGTGTCCTTCCTTATCGTTGTCTTAAGTATTTTATTTCTGGTTTTATTGATCTCCTACTTTAAGGTCAATGCCTTTCTCTCCTTTTTAATTGTATCGATCCTTTGCGGATTATTTCTAGGAATTGATCCTGCAGATATTGAAAGCACCATTCATAAAGGAATGGGTGATATGCTCGGGTCGCTGGTGATTGTGATTCTAGCGGGTTCCATGCTTGGAAAATTAGTAGCTGAAACCGGAGCGGCCCAAAAAATTGCTACTAGCCTGATGTCAATTTTTGGTCAATCGTATTTGCAATTGGCTTTAATGATTACGGGTTTTGTAATTGGTATCCCGCTTTTCTATAATGTTGGTTTCGTCCTTGTGTTTCCGCTTATTGCCTCCGTAGTGTATCGGTACAAACTTCCTGCACTTTTTATAGGCATGCCCATGATTACTGCTCTGTCAGTAACACATGGCTTTCTTCCTCCTCATCCATCTCCCTCCGCCCTGGTAGCCCAGCTTAATGCAAGCATGAGTGTCACCCTCCTTTACGGAACGATGATTGCAATCCCTACAGTTCTCATAGCCGGATTACTTTTCTCTAAAACTTTGAAAAAAATTCCAGCCACCGTTCTTAAGACTTTTCAAAAGGAAGGCTTGCCTGAAGATCAACTGCCCGGGCTTTTTAACAGTGTTCTAACTTCGTTACTTCCCGTTTTGCTGCTTGCGGCTACAAGTCTAATCGATTTTTCTGTTGATGAAAGTTCATCGATTAAGAATATAACTCAGTTTTTAAGTGGTTCCTCTATCGTTATGCTTGTTTCATTAATCATTGCAACGTATACATTAGGTCTTAGTCGCGGTTTAAAGATTCCTTACCTGATGGAAATCTATTCGGATGCCGTTAAAGACGTGCTCATGATCATTTTGATTATTGGTGGAGCGGGAGCATTAAAACAAACGCTGATTCAGAGTGGCGTTGACAAAGAAATTGGAAACCTGCTGGATGGATTAAACATGCATCCATTAATTCTCGGTTGGCTTATCGCGTGTGTTATTCGTGTGTGCGTAGGCTCAGCTACGGTTGCCGGACTTACCGCAGCGGGAATTGTTGCACCCTTATTAACTAGTCACCCGGAAGTAAATCCAAGTTTGATGGTGCTTGCGGTCGGGGCCGGAAGTCTGATGTTCTCACACGTAAACGACTCTGGCTTTTGGCTCTTCAAAGAATATTTCAATCTGAGCATCAAGGACACTATCCGCTCATGGTCGCTTATGGAGTCCATTGTTGCTATCTGCGGATTGCTTGGCGTGATGATTATTAATTTCCTTTTGTAATATTTAAACATTCATAAATCATAAACTTAAATCAAATGACACCTGATCAAATTTTCGAACAACTCAATCTTACTCTCCCACCACCTCCAACCCCGCTAGGTGTTTATAAACCCTTTCTGCAAGTGGGCAACTTTGTCTATGTATCCGGGCACGGCACAGTTAAAGAAGATCGCAGTCTGATTATTGGCAAAGTGGGTGTTGACCTGAATGCAGAAGAAGCAAAGCTGGCAGCACAGCAAGTCGGTCTTGCAATCCTGGCAACCCTGAAAGCTAATCTTGGCAGCTTAAATAAAATTAAACGTGTTATAAAAGTTTTAGGAATGGTAAACGCTGTTCCTGAATTTGAAAGACATCCCTTCGTAATCAACGGCTGCAGCGAATTGTTCGCTAAAATTTGGGGTGCCGACAATGGCGTGGGCGTAAGAAGCGCAGTGGGTATGGGCTCGTTACCGGATAATATTCCGGTTGAGATAGAAGCAATGTTTGAACTGGAATAATACAGAGTCCATAGTATCAAGACGATAGTCCATAGTGAATAGTATAAAATTTTGTGGACAATAGACTACCTACTAAAGACTCAAGACTAACTACTATGAACTCTAGCAATAATTGGTTCCAAATAGAAAACATCAACGAATTAGATTCTCCGGCATTGGTCGTATTCCCAGATCGCGTAAAAGAGAATCTCCGCGTGTTAAAAGAATTTGTTCCTGATGTAAATCGGCTACGCCCGCATGTAAAAACCAATAAAACACCAGAAGTTTGTCAGATGATGATGGATGCGGGAATTAAGAAATTCAAATGCGCTACCATTGCTGAAGGCGAAATGCTAGCCAATATTGGAGCTCCCGATGTTTTACTGGCCTATCAACCTGTGGGACCACGTGGATTAAGATTTATCAATCTGATTAGGAAATTTCCTAATACAAAATTTAGTTGTCTTGTTGATAATGAAGATACAGCCTCTCTGCTTTCAAATGCTGCTCAAAAAGAAAATCTTAATCTTAATGTCTTTCTTGATTTAAATGTAGGCATGAACCGCACGGGCGTCCGTCCTGAGAACGCCTTGACACTTTTTAAGTATTGTGAAACACTAAAAAACATTTCTGCTATTGGCTTGCATGCCTATGATGGTCACAATCGTGAAGCGGATTTAGCCATTCGAACTGCTGGTTGCGATGAGGGCTATCAACGTGTTGAAAAACTACATCAAAGTATTGAAAAAGAAAGTGGAAAAAATCTAATCATTGTAACCAGTGGCAACACAACCATTTCCATTCACGCCAAAAGAAAAAATGTAGAGTGCAGTCCGGGCACGTTTATCTTTTGGGATTATGGGTATCATACGTTATTTGCAGAGCAACCCTTTGTATTTGCGGCTTTGCTGGTAACACGCATAATTTCTAAACCTGATGATGAAACGATTTGCATTGACCTTGGCCATAAGGCTGTTGCATCTGAAAATCCATTAGATAACAGAGTTCATTTTTTAAATGCTCCTGATTTGGTGGCCGCAGGTCATAGCGAAGAACATTTAATCCTGAAAGCAAAGAAAAACAATTCTTATAAAGTGGGTGATGTGTTGTATGGCGTACCTTTCCACATCTGTCCTACTGTGGCCTTGCACGAAACCCTGGCCGTTATTGAAAATCATAAGGTTGTCGGAAGTTGGCAGGTTGCAGCCCGAAAAAGAAAAATTACAGTTTAATAATTGATTGTTTAAATAAGTATTTAACCTTCGTGAAACTTTGTGCCCCTTGTGACTTAGTGGTTCAGTTTTTTTTGAACCACTAAGCCCCCAAGACACTAATTAACACAAAGATGGAATAACCTAACAATACCTCATGGCCTCCTTTATTATAGATGCCCACCTCGACCTAAGTATGAACGCAATGGAATGGAATCGCGATTTACGCGAATCCATTTCCGAAATTCGTGAGCGTGAAAAAGGTATGACCGATAAACCCGATCGGGGTAATGGAGTGGTATCTTTTGACCAACTACGAAAAGGAAATATTGGATTAGTCGTTGCTACACAAATTGCGAGGTATGTTGCTCCCGACAATCCTTTGCCCGGATGGAATTCGCCTGAACAAGCTTGGGCGCATACGCAAGCACAGCGCGCATGGTATTCGGAAATGGAACGTGCAGGGGAATTAAAATCAATTCCCGATTTAAACTCTTTAGAAAATCATCTTAGAAATTGGGAGAGCGACAAAAAAACAATCGGTTATATCTTAAGTCTGGAAGGGGCTGATTCATTGGTGACCCTTGGGCATTTAGAAACAGCTTATCAATATGGATTGCGCGCAATAGGTCTTGCCCATTATGGACCAGGGCGCTACGCGCAGGGCACGGATGCTACTGGTGGTCTAGGACCCAACGGCAAAGAGTTGTTGAAAGAAATGGAACGGCTCAACATTATTTTAGATGCCACACATTTATGTGATGATAGTTTTTGGGAAGCCTTGGATAATTTTAATGGTGCGGTGTGGGCCAGTCATAATAATTGTCGCGCGTTGGTAAATCACAATCGGCAATTCAGTGATGATCAAATTAAAGAGCTGATTAATCGCGGTGCAGTTATTGGTGGGGTAATGGATGCGTGGATGTTAGTTCCCAACTGGGTACGCGGAAAGTCAACGCCAACTAGCATGAATTGTAATTTAGAAAAGCTAATCGATAACTACGATCATATTTGTCAGCTGGCAGGTAATAGCCTTCACATCGGCATTGGTTCTGATTTAGATGGAGCTTTTGGCAAAGAACAATGCCCCACGGATATTGAAACAATTGCCGATCTACAAAAGATTGAAACTCTCCTTTCGCAAAGAGGCTACAAGACCACCGACATCGAGAATGTTATGAGTGGCAATTGGCTACGATTTCTAAGAAAGGCCTGGGGATAAGAACAGATTTCGTCCGGGGTGAAATAAACCAGTCAGCTGATAAAAAGAAGGATTGGCTAAAAAATCGTACTCGGGAGAATCTTTATATGTTTCTGCTCGTTTATGTATTTTTACTCAAACTAATCTGGCATGCGGAAAAAGACAATTATTGGGATATCTCTTCTTTTGGTTAGTGGCGTATTGATCTCCTTTACCCCACCCGCAGAACGTTACTTCGAAATAGCTAAAAACCTCGACATTTTCGCTTCCCTTTTTAAAGAAGTAAACGCCTTGTATGTCGATGAGATAAATCCCAATAAAACAATTCGCACAGGCATTGATGCCATGCTCAATTCGCTTGATCCATATACAAATTACATTTCGGAGGATGAGGTAGAAGATTACCGGACCCTAAACACCGGGCAATACGGTGGCATAGGTGCAGTTACCCGGCAAATCAACAATCGCACAGTAGTTACCATGGTTTATGAAAATTATCCGGCCTATAAAAATGGTTTACGAATTGGTGATGAGGTGATAAAAATGGATGGGATTGAAATGGAACGCTTAACGGTGGAAGAAGCAAATCATCTAATGCGCGGCCAGGTAGGAACTCCGGTTAAACTTACAGTTAAGCGGTTAGGACGGGAAACACCTATCGAAATTGAATTCAAGCGAGAAAAAATTAAGATCAGCAACGTTCCGTATTTCGGCATGTTATCCGAAAACACAGGGTATGTCCAACTAACAGAATTTACACCCGAAGCGGGTAAAGAAGTTAAAAATGCAGTTGTTAGTTTAAAGGAAAGTGGCGCAAAGTACCTGATCCTCGATTTAAGGGGCAACCCTGGCGGTTTGTTGTTAGAGGCTGTTAACATTTGCAATCTATTTATCCCGAAAGGAAAAAAAGTAGTTGATACAAAAGGGAAACTGGAAGACAGTAACATTACCTACGAAACCTTAAACGTTCATGTTGATCTTGAAATACCCGTGGTCGTGATCATTAACCGCGGCAGTGCGTCCGCCTCCGAAATTGTCGCGGGCACTTTGCAGGATTATGATCGTGCCGTTGTTTTAGGAGAGCGTTCGTATGGGAAGGGTCTTGTTCAGGTTGGCAGACCTCTCTCTTATAATTCGCAGGTAAAAATTACTACAGCAAAATACTACACCCCCACTGGTCGTTGCATTCAGGTATTGGATTATAGTCACCGAAGAGAAGACGGCAGCGTAGCCTCTATACCAGATTCAATAAAGAAAGAATTTCGCACAACACGCGGACGCAAAGTTTATGATGGTGGTGGCATAGATCCGGATGTAAAAGTAGAAGCTCTGGAAGCGGCTACGCTTACGCAGGTGCTTTATGGTAAAGGCTTTATTTTTGATTATGCTACTCAATATAGTTTCTCTCACCCCACCCTGCCTGAGGCTAAGAATTTTTCTCTTACCGATCAGGAATACTTAGAGTTTATAACATGGATGAAAGGGAAGAGTTATCAGGCACAGTCGCCCATTGAATTGGAATTAAACGAATTGACTGAAGAAGCAAAGCGTGAAAAATTTTATAATGACCTTAAGCCTCAATTAGATCAAATAAAAACCAAGCTTACGGAGTCGCATAAGAACGAACTCCTTCACCACAAAGACCAGGTTAAACAACTCCTTGAAAAAGAAATTGCCGCGCGCTATTATTTTGAAAAAGGTTCTGTGGAATCCGGCTTTAAATATGATGAAGAAATTAAAACCGCAGTTTCCCTTCTTCACAACACTACAGAATACAAAAGCATCTTGAAGATTCAATAATCCATGCATGCACGAACGCGTAAAGTAATAAAATGGCTATTGGCACCGATAGTCATTTTTTGTTTTGTCCTATTGATGGATTCCTGCTTGCAATTCAGGATGAGCTCCTCGGAAGTCAATACCTACTTTAAAGACAAAGAGAATAAGGCAACGCTTAAGCAGTATGAAATAGGGAAACGAACCTTAAACTATCTGATTACGGATGATACCCAAAAACCCTTAGTAATCTTTGTTCATGGTTCGCCTGGCTCGCTCAGCGCCTTTATTGATTTTATGGCTGACACAACGCTCCTGAAAAAGGCACAACTTATTTCGGTAGACCGACCTGGATTTGGGGCTTCTGATTTCGGCTATGCGGAACCCTCCTTAACTAAACAAGCTGAACTTCTAAAACCTGTTTTGAAAGGAAACAAACATAATCGACCGGTGATCCTGGTTGGTCATTCCCTGGGCGGACCACTTATTGCCAAGATGGCCATTGACTACCCCGAATTGGTTGATGGGTTGATCTTTGTAGCCGCATCCGTTGACCCAAATCTTGAACCTAACGAAACCTGGTTTCGTGCACCATTGGCCACGCCCTTTTTAAAATGGATTTTGCCGCGCTCATTCAGAGCATCTAATGACGAAATCTATAAACTTAAACCTGAGCTGGAACAATTGGTGCCGGAATGGAGTGAAATCAAAGTACCTGCAATTGTTATTCAAGGCACAAAAGATTCGTTTGTACCTGCAGCCAATGCCGACTTTGTAAATCGAATGTTAATCCATAGTTCCGTTCAGATTCAACTTATTGAAGGAGTTGATCATTTTATTCCGTGGAGTCATCCTGAACTCATTAGAAATGCCATCCTTGAATTGCTTCAAAGTAACAGCCTGACTTCCGGCAAATAAAAAAGAACTGCCCAAAGGTGAGCAGTTCTTTAATCTTTTAAACAACAAAGTTATTACCTTAAAAAAAGTAATTCTCTATACTTCACCAAAGGCCAATCTTCATCGTCAACCAACAACTCGAGCTTGTCTACGGCATCGCGGATCTTATCAAAGAATTTTTCTTTCACATCATCGCAATAGCCGATGGCACGCTTGTGGGTATCCTGAACTTTATTGAGTCGCTTGCGCTCATCTACCATTTGGCGAACATTGGTTTTAATGGTTTCGATATGGCCCGAAATTTCCTTGATGGTTGCAACCACCGCGGTATTATCAACCCCTAATCCCTTTAAGCCATTAGCATTTGTAATCAGTTTATTCTGGTAAGCGATAGCTGTTGGAATAATGTGATTCATTGCCAGATCACCAATAACACGGGCTTCGATCTGTACCCGCTTAAGATAGCTTTCCAATTTAATTTCATTACGAGCCTCCACTTCTTTGTGATTTTTCACTCCATACTTCTCAAAAAGATCTAGTGATTTCTTTGAAACGTATGCATCGATAGCACGGGGCATATTCTTAATATTACTCAAGCCACGTTTGGCGGCTTCTTTCACCCAGTCTTCTGAATATCCATCGCCTTCAAAACGAATCGCTTTAGATTCTTTGATGTACTTACGCAATACATTTACAATGGCCAGACGCTTCTCTTCACCTTTTTCAATTTCTTTAGAAACAGTTTCGAAAAACTTAGTCAACTGATCGGCAACAATTAAATTAAGTACTGCCATCGGTATGCCGCAATTGTCAGAACCGCCTACCGCACGGAACTCAAATTTATTTCCAGTAAAGGCAAAAGGAGACGTTCTATTACGATCCGTTGCATCTAAAATGATTTCAGGAATTTGATCTATTCCCAACTTCATATACATGTTATCGCCTTTTTCAATTTTAACATTCCCTTTTTTCTCAAGCTCATCCAACACCGCAGTCATTTGCGACCCAATAAATACCGACATGATCGCTGGTGGTGCTTCATTCGCACCTAAGCGGAAGTCGTTACCTGCTGTAGCTATACTGGCGCGTAATAAATCGGCATGCTCGTGCACTGCTTTAATGGTGGTGACAAAAAATGTCAAAAACAATAAGTTGTCGCGCGCAGAGCTTGAGGGTGCATACAGATTAACACCTGTGTCGGTAATTAGCGACCAGTTATTATGCTTACCACTACCATTCAGGCCGGCAAAAGGCTTCTCATGAAATAAAATTTTTAGATTATGTTTTTCACCCACGCGACTCATCACATCCATCATCAGTTGGTTGTGATCGTTGGCTACATTCACTTCTTCAAACAAAGGGGCAACTTCAAATTGACTTGGCGCAACTTCGTTGTGACGTGTGCGTACCGGTATACCCAGTTTCCAGGATTCAATTTCGAAGTCACGCATGAAATCATAAACGCGAGATGGAATCGTTCCAAAATAATGATCTTCCATTTGTTGTCCGCGGGCGGGCGCATGACCAAATACAGTGCGGCCTGCCATCACCAAATCAGGGCGGGCATTAAACAAAGATTTATCCACTGCAAAATATTCCTGCTCGGCACCTAAAGAAGCCACAACATGCTGTATGTCTTTATCAAACAATTGGCAAACCTGAGTAGCGGCCTTATCAACTGCTTTAAGCGCTTTTAACAAAGGCGATTTTGTGTCTAGGGTTTCGCCAGTATAAGAAACAAACACCGTTGGGATACTTAGTGTCTTACCATATAAAAACATGGGTGACGTTGGATCCCAGGCCGTATAACCACGCGCCTCAAAAGTGCTACGAATACCTCCACTTGGAAAAGAGGATGCATCCGGCTCCTGCTGAACTAATTCACTACCCTTAAATTTTTCGATGCCCGACAAGGCATCAAAGAAAGAATCATGCTTCTCAGCTGTTCCACCTGTCATAGGTTGAAACCAATGTGTAAAATGGGTTGCCCCTTTGGTGATGGCCCACGACTTGGCACCTGAGGCTACTGCATCGGCAGTAGTTTCATCAATTTTCTCATGATTTTTGATGGCATTACTTACTTTTTTAAAGACTGCTGGTGCCAGCGTTGATCGCATTTGCTCCATGCCAAATACATTCTCACCGAAAAATTGCGAGATGTTTGGAGTGCTGAGCTCAACGGGAACTTTGGGGCGTTCATTTAGCCTTTTTAAGGCTTCAAATCTTAATTGAGACATATAGTGGTTGTTTTTTTACTTGATTTGATCAAAAATATTGCTTTTTTACCAATACAAGGTTCATCTACACCCACATTTTTAAAAAATTTATTTCATTCGATAGAAGTTGGGTTTATTGATACCCTAACAACTATTAGTGCACTTACCCTTTGCGGGACTTTATTTCTTCAAATGTTTGATCATAATCCATTCTTATTGTGCCCATCCAACGGTCCCACCACAAAAAATAGAGGCCATAGTTACCCTTAAATGATTGGTGATGTTGGTTGTGATTCACCGATGTATTCACCCACTTTCCTAGCCAGGTTTTAGTAAATCCCTTAGGGTATAGTTCATATCCAAGATGCCCATATACATTGTAAATCATCATTATTAAAAGAAAGAGTGCGATTGAGTAAGCATGGACCGGCATGACTAAAGCCAGCACAAGAATAATTCCGGCTTCCACGACTGACTCTAAGGGGTGAAAGGCAAACGCAGCCCACGGGGATGGATTCGTGGAAAGGTGATGGACTCTGTGGAAAATTGCAAACAGTTTCGAATGATGCATGGCCCGATGAGCCCAATAGAAATAAGTATCATGAATTAAAAGCATGAGAATAATACTGAAGAAAAAATAACCCATACCGTATTCATTTAGCTGGGTGTATAATTTCGTGAAGCTCCTAAAAGGTGTCATGAAAATAAGATAACCTACCAAGGCAAAAATGATTGCTGTAATGATAGAGTAAAGAATTTCCCGGATATAATCGCGCCTCTGTGGGAAGCGAAGTTGTATCTTTTTGTAGCGCCAGACATGCCTTTTTACTTTATAAAAAATAACGAAAGCTGCAGCTGCAAGAATCAGGTATCGCAGCATAACGACAAGAAAGAGCACTAGAAAACGACCATCTTCAAAAAGGGATGTCATAATTTTTTAAAAAAAAATATGAACAAGTATAAACTAAAAGCGGCCTTTTTACGTCTAATAGGCTGAATAATATCAAGCAATATGATCAACTTAGCCCTCTTGCGTCCGGATTTGTCTACTGGCAAAATGGATAGCAACTACTTCAAAAAATTCAATATGGCGCTTATTAACTGGGAATTAAACAGGCAGGAAGATCGCCAAATATTACCAAAAAAGGTCCGCAAGACTTCCAAATAAAAAATCCCGTCTTGGTTTTCAAGACGGGATTTTTTATTCATTCCGCAATTAATTAGACTTTTTCACAGAACCTCCGCTACTCGAGTCCGTATTTGTTTTAGAGGGTGAGCCTCGATACCTGATTGAGCCCCCACTGCTTGCATGAGCCATTAGTTCTTTCGACACGGATACTTTTGCACTTCCGGCACTACTGGCTTCAGCTCTTACTGATTCGCACTCTAACCCATATGCATCGATCTCCCCGGCACTACTTACCTCAATCTCAAGTTGTTTCGATTTACCTTCCAAAACTATATCCCCGGCACTACTGGCATCCACGGAAGTGAATCCAGCATCAATTACAATTTCGATAGAAGCGGCCGATGAGGTACTAATATCCAGGGTATTCGCCTTAATAGTACCATCAGAAAAGATATTTGCAGCAGAACTGGCATGGATACGATCTAATGAAACATAGGTTACATAAACTTTTATATTCCGGTTGCCTTTGTAGCGACCATCGCGCATATGAATTTTAAGATAGCTTCCGGATACTTCCGTTAGGATATTACTAAGGCTTGTACCTGTTGCCTCAACTTTTACACTTTCTTTATCTCCCCTTTTCAGATACACATCAATAGCCTCTCCAGCCTTCACCCCTGAAAACGATCCTACTGACCGAACTTCGCTATCCTGACCACGAACGATGAGTACAGAAAGAAGAAAGATAATAACACCAAAAAACTTTTTCATAAAATCAATAATTTGTCACAATGACCTCGATTGATAAAATAGGTTGCTTCTTAACCGGCAAATTCTAAAATAATAGGTAATCGTGTAAGAAATATTCAATTTTTACTTTAAATTTCGAATATACAGTAGCTAAATTTCGCACAAAACTTATAACACGACATGATTAAGGAGCAATTAAATGTATTAATCAATCTGGCAGCCAGCGATCGGCTGGTTGGTGAAAAAGAAGCAAAGGTTATCCACATGATTGGCAAAGCCAATGGTATGACTAAAGAGGAAATTGAAGGCATGTTAAAAAAGCCACAGCCCATTGGAGATTTGAGCACCTTTTCGGAAGACCAAAAATTTGAGAATCTGTATCACCTGATTCAATTGATGAAAAGCGATGGCCAGGTATTTAAGAGTGAGATTCACTTTTGTGAAGGAATTGCTGAAAAATTGGGCTATAAAAAAGCCGTTGTAGGCGAACTTTCGTCCAAAATCTATTCTGATCCTACCATTACGGCAGACCGTAAAATGCTGATTGAGCGGGCTCATAAATTTTTAAAGTAGCATTACCTAAACCTAAGTCCAAAGGCCTGCACTTTTTCTGCAGGCCTTTATTTTTTCTCGTAAAGAATCTTGCCGCCCAGTATTGTCATCGCGACTTCAGTGGAAAGTATTTCCTTGTCGGGAACCGTCATCAAATCTTTTGTAAATACTGTGAAGTCAGCCAGCTTGCCCGGAGTTATTGACCCTTTAATGTTTTCTTCAAAGGCACCGTAAGCGGCATCCAAAGTGTAAGATCGTAAAGCCTGAGTTCGAGTCATTTTTTCTTCTGGCTCGAAGCCACCTTCCGGTTCACCGGCCAATGTTTGACGGGTTACTGATGCATAATATGATACAATGGGATTGATGGGCTCAACCGGAACATCGGTGCCGTTTACGATTATGGCACCCGATTTAAGTAATGACTGCCACATATAAGCACCTTCTTTTATTCGCTTTTCTCCAAGCCGGTCTATCGCCCACGGTCTATCGCTAGACAAATGATTTGCCTGCATGGCTGGAATAACGCCCATCTTTCCGAACCTCGGAATATCGTTGGGATGCAAGTGCTGTGCATGTTCGATTCTAAACCGATGATCCACACTTTTTTCTGGATTCTCATTAAGGGCAATCTCATACCTATCGAGAATTTCTTTGTTGGCACGATCTCCAATGGCATGTGAACAAACCTGAAAGCCAGCCTTCAATGCCTCACGTGAAGTTTTTAATACTGTATCCATCGGTAACGTTGCCATACCACTAAAATCCGAACGATCAGTATAAGGCTCCAATAACCAGGCTCCGCGTGAACCCAATGCTCCATCGCAGTTTAGTTTAATGGAGCGTATAGTTAAAAGATGGTCTGGATCAATCTCTACGCCCTTCCGGAGCCACGCATAAATCAAATCCCGATCAAATCCTGTAAGCATCACATACAAGCGCGTATTGAGTTTTCCTTCTGCTTTAAATTTTTTAAATAATTCGATGTTATCACTTCCAACTCCGGCATCGTGAAAACTGGTAATCCCGTTTCTAAGACTCGCGGCTATGGCTAACTCAAGCGCTTGGCGATCGGTCTCCTCGGTATTATCTGGAATATATTGTGAGATTAGACTTTGGGCCCGTTCATTGAATAACCCAGTTGGGTTACCTAACTCATCCAAAAGAATTTCTCCGCCCTCACCCATATCCTTACCCAACTTTTCTACCGAGAGTTGATTGACTCCAGCTAGCTGCATGGCTTTCGCGTTGGCAAATCCGGCATGACCGCTTGCATGTTTTAAAAACACCGGATTATCCGGAGATACCGCACTAAGCATTTGATGCGTTTGAAAACCTTTGATCATTTTTTCTGGCTGCTTGGTCCATTTATCCTGATGCCAGCCACGCCCAATAATCCACTGACCGGGCTGGGCCTTCGCTACCGCCTCTTTAACCTTTTCAACCATTTCTTCATAGCTGGTGACATTCATTAAATCGAGATTGAGCTCATTGTAACCCAAGCCCATAAAATGTCCATGCCCTTCAATAAAACCCGGAGTCATTGTTTTTCCCTGAAGGTCGATGACCTTTGTGTTCTCATCTTCAAATTTTGAAATCCCTTTCAAGTCACCGGCATAGACAATTACATCCCCCGTAACAGCAACTGCCTCTACTGTTGGGTTGCTTTCGTCCACGGTGTAAATGGTTCCCCCTTTAATAATCAGGTCGGCTGGAGTTTTTCTTTCCGAACAGCTAGCCATGAAAAATATGCTTGCCAGTAATAAATTACAGATGCTTCTAATTGATACTTGAATCTTCATAGGATTGTAATAAGGACCTAAGGTAAGCATCAAAATAATCATTCCATTCAAAAAATTTTATCAACGGCATCAACACTATTCAATTTCGTATCTTCGCGTTCTGAATGAAAGCGCGTTTAAAATTTTTTGGCCTGTTAGGCTTGTTTTGGATTTCTTTTTTTACGGTTGGCCGAATCCTTTTCTTCCTCTATCTCTATCCACAAACAGCCCAACTATCGTTGCGCGAAATTTTGCTTCCCCTTTTTTTGGGTCTGCGAATGGATGCCGCCATGGCAGGATATTGGTTATTGATTCCGGGGCTACTTTTCATTGCCTCTGCATTCTTATCTAACTTAATCATTTACCGGTTGCAAGGTCTTTTTACAACACTGCTGCTACTTGTTTCAGGGTTGCTTATTATCACTGACCTGGAACTTTACAAGCAATGGGGATTCCGTATTAATACAACACCCCTTATGTATATAGAATCGGAAGCAATCAGTAGTGTTAACCCGATAATATTTGTAGTGCTACTTTTGATTCTCTTAGTGCTAATGGTTGTCTTTCTGTACCTGTACTGGAAAAAACTGGCTCCCTCACTACTTCTATTACCCACCTTGTCAAAAAAGTGGGCGCCAGTTTGGCTCATCATTACCGGATTGTTGATTATTCCTATCCGAAGTAGTTTTAGCGTAGCCCCGCTCAACACCGGGGTTGTCTATTTTCATAAGAGCAAAGCGTTTCCCAATCATGCCGGTATTAATCCTGTTTGGAATTTTTTTAAAAGTTTAACCAGCCGTGGTGAAATCAGATATCCACAGACTTTCTATAATTCCGATCAATTGGATAATCAGTTTACCCAAATGATGCAGCCAAAACACGCTAGTGCAGATTTACTTTCAATTCAAAAACCAAACATACTACTAATCATTCTCGAAGGCTTTACTTCCAAAATTATTGAGCCGTTAGGTGGCTTACCTGACATTACTCCTGAATTTAATGCGCTAACTAAAGAAGGTATATTGTTTGAAAATTTTTATTCCAGTGGCGACAGAACCGATAAAGGGCTTGTTTCTCTCTTAAGCGGCTATCCGGCACAACCACGCAGCTCCATCATAAAGTATCCAAACAAAACCCAACACCTGCCCTATCTTCCCAAGGCATTGGAAAAATCCGGATACCACACTTCGTTTGTTTATGGTGGCGACATCGGCTTTGCCAATATGGAATCTTATCTTATCCAGGCAGGCTTTGGTCATATTACGGACGTAGATGATTTTAGTAGTGACCTAAACGACTCAAAATGGGGTATTCCCGATCATTATGTTTTTGAGCAACTCCTCCATGAAAGTGATTCTGCTACTAACCCTTTTTTTAAGGTAATGTTAAGTTTAAGTAGTCATGAGCCCTTTGAAGTACCGATGGAAACTGTTATCAAAGGTAACGATGAAGGTTCTTTATACTTAAACGCTTGTTACTATACTGATAAAAGTCTGGGTGAGTTTATTCGTCTCGCTAAAAGTAAACCCTGGTGGGATAACACGTTGGTTGTTATTACGGCTGATCATGGGCATCGTTTTCCTAATCCACAAGAGCTGAAAGAAAAAGAGCGATTCAAAATTCCCATGCTGTGGTTGGGTGGTGCCATCAATCAAGCAGACCTTAAGATTAAAAACTTTAGCAATCAAACGGATCTTGCAAACACACTTCTTAATCAACTAAAGTTACCGAATCAATCAGATTTTTTATTTAGCAAAAATCTTTTGGCGGATTCTCTAAACTCATTTGCCGTTTACGTATTTAACAATGGATATGGATACGTAAGTAATCAGGCTGAATCCATTTATGATTTTGATGTGAATAGTTTTCTTAAAGAGAAAGGCAGCGATACCGAACTTACATCGGGCAAAGTATATATGCAGAAATTATTTTATGACTATAATAAAAAATAAATGAAGAATATAATTCTAACCAGTCTGGTAGTGCTGATGGGTATAATCCAGAGTGAGGCGCAGGAAGTAGGTCTTTCCTTCTCATACTTCATACCTCGCAATGGATATTTCTCCACACCCATTAGTCCTTTTTCTATACGGGGATTGGGTGTTGACCTGAATCGATTTTTAGCTATTGAAACCGGGGCTTCCTTATATCGTATGTCGGGTTTAAATGTCGTTGGTCTTCCTTTCGAATCGAAGGACGCTTTACTGGGTCCAAATTTTACACTCTTCGTTCCTGTAGAACTCGTGATTAAGTTTGAAGGCAAGCAAGTAGAGTTTGACATTAAGGGGGGTGGCTTTGCTTTTTATGGATTTGATCAAAAGTTGAATTATGGAAATTTTGATCGGGCCCTTCGCAGTTTCGAAACCTGGGATGTCGCTAATGCTGATTTAAAATATGATAACAATCCGGGGTTTGGCTACCATGTAGGAGCGGAATTTACTTTTTATGTAACCCGGCAATTCGGAATTTCATTAGAGAGCAACTATCTGGTAGGCTCGGCAAAATTTCCACTTACCGGTTCGTATATGGGTGGTACCAATCTCAGTCCTTTAGAGACTATTCCGGTTGACTATAAAGATGCAAAAGTTGATTTTACCGGACTTGAGTTTTCAATTGGGATAATCTTTACGGGAAGGTAGGCTACTCCAGTTCTTCTAACTCAACCCTTCGCACAATGCGCGACCTACGAAAAATAGTTTTCGCATAAATATCTTCGAGTGCCTTGCGGGCTAACTCGTAATCATAGAACCTTCCAGCATACCACTGACTTTCGTTGTTCTCATTATTAAATCGTTCCAATCCATAAAACTTCAAAATCGGGCTTTCCAGAATAAGCGAATCAACTTCGAACTCGTTTAGCTTAATGGAATATACCATCGTATCGATTTTTGTCGTTTGCTTTTCCTCTATGTTAACATTGTGTTTATCTAATAAAGCCCGGGAGTCATAACTAAAAAGCGCTAAAGCCTCGCGCATACTTTTTGCCTTAATAAGAGTTGTATCACCATCAAAATAGCGAAGGGGAAACATCTTAAAATCATCATTCCATTTTTGCACCCATTCCAATTCATATTGGGCTTTTTTAATAGAGGTTACTGCAATACCTTGCCGGGAAACTTTTTGTAGTTCTACCCATAGCATGGCGCCACCATCGCGATACCGTGGCCGCTGACCCGAAACAAAATTTCCCAGCGAATAAGCAATCAATTGATCCGCATTTTTATTCCATACCATAGGTTGTAACACATGCGGATGGGCACCTATCACCAACTTAGCGCCTTCGCGAAGGCATAGCGCGGCTAACCTTTTTTGTTCTTGATTGGGGAGACTCTGATACTCGGCACCCCAATGCATAAACACGATGATTGCGTCTGCGTGTTGAGATCGCGCTTTCTCAAGATCTGCCTTAATCGCAACTGTATCAATAAGATTTACGATGTTGGGTTTTGTTACTGGTATGCCATTGGTACCATACGTATAGTTTAGGAGTGAAAATGTAAACCCATTCTTTTCAACCATTAGCGGATAAACGGAAGATCGTTCCACCGAATCTCTGAAAGTACCTGTATGCAAAATCTCTAGTGAGTCTAACACCGATGACGTGCGCTCCAAACCTTTTCTTCTTCTATCGAGGCTATGGTTATTCGCGGTTACCAAAACATCCATACCAGCTCTTTTTAATTCGACAGCCAGTGCATCGGGTGCGCTAAACTGCGGATAGCCTTTGTAGGGTGATCCCGCCAAGGTTAGTTCTAAATTACCAATGGCTAAATCGGCAGAGCGTAAAATGGGGGCAACATACTCGAAACAAGAAGCGTAGTTGTATTTTTTTGATAGCACATCATAAGCCGCTGCAATATTCGAATCGTGTTGCATAATATCACCAACGAATAACAGAGAAAGGCGTAGGGTATCTTGCGCGGAGGCGGGCAAGCTTAAAACAAGAAACAGTAAAAGCGATTTAAACCTGGCCATGAGAATAGTCTATGATTTTATCTTCTGCAATAACGAAAACTCTGTCCTCTTTTTTTGGCATAATGCGTGCCATTCCGGTAAACGAACCAAATGCTGGAAGAATGCCCTGATTCTTGCCAAAATAGAAGCACGGTAACATAACCGTTTGCTTTCCGGTGCCCCTGAGTTTAACACCAGGATGAAAATGTCCCGATAAATTGTAAAGACCCCTCGGTACTTCAGCCATGGGTTCATGCGTTAGAATAAAGTCGCCTTCGCGCAATTCGTTCGCATAGCATTTCATTTTATTGCGTTCATATTGAAGCGTACTTAAAATATCATGATTGCCCAGTACGAGTTCAAAGGAACAGTTGAGAAAGTGTTTTCGAGTTTGTCCGAGCACCTCCCATTCTTCATTATAATGACTGTGAAATAAGTCGCCTAAAAAAATCACCCGATCAGGTTTCGTGTCTTGTAACAAAGAAATAAGCAACTCGGTATTTTTATTGTTGGCCGCAGCGGGCACGGGGATTCCAGACTTTCTGAAATGGTTGATTTTACCAAAATGGAGATCAGCCAATAACAAGATCTTTTGTTGTTTAAGCCAAACCGCTTTTTGCGGTAAAAGTCGAACCTTAACCTTCCCAATCTTGATCTCCATCCATTTCCATCAGCGAGCAAATTCGTATAATTCTCAGACAGTAAAAAATTAAACCGTTCTGGATATGGCATTGTTATCTGCTGTAAATCAATTCGTTAGTAAATATAGTTTTCTTGCCTTGTCCTATAATTTTATGAAGAGAAAAATAGTAACATTGGGTTAACATTGGCAGATCGGCAACCCAGTACATTTACGCGATTTTTAATTTATGTTCGAGTTAGAGCTTTCGCATTCCATCCTTTTAGTTCTTTGTTTACTGGCTGCCTGCACCTTTGAATTCGTAAATGGATTTCATGACACAGCAAACGCGGTGGCCACCGTCATCTATACAAACACCCTTAAACCCTGGGTGGCGGTTATCTGGTCTGGTGCCTGGAATTTTCTAGGTGTATTTGCCGGTGGTATTGCCGTAGCCATGGGTATTGTCAATCTCTTGCCTGTTGAAACATTGGTAGACCAGAATATAGCGCATAGCATTTCAATGATAATGGCGCTTTTAGTAACCGCTATTTTTTGGAATCTTATAACCTGGTTTTTTGGAATACCCTGCTCCAGTTCGCATACCCTTATTGGTTCTATTTTAGGAGTGGGGCTAGCCTATTCGTTATTGCCAGAAGCAACCAGCGAGGCTGTGAATTGGGGCAAAGCCCAGGAAATTGGTTTATCGCTGCTCATATCACCGCTATTTGGCTTTTCGGTTACCATAATTTTGATGTATGTGCTACGAACAGCTACCCGAAAAACGGAAGCCGGAGATACCTTATTTAAAGAACCTAAGAAAAATCAACCACCTCCGTTTTGGATTCGTTCTATATTATTCATTACATGCACGCTCGTTAGTTTCTTTCACGGTTCAAACGATGGCCAAAAAGGTGTTGGGTTGGTGATGTTAATCCTGATAGGCATTGTTCCCACCTACTTCGCCTTAAATGAAAACTATGCACCCGCTCAGATGCCGGCCTCGCTGGTTAAAATTGAGCACGTAGTTAATTCCATAGATTCTACTTCCTTATCGAAACCCGATAAAATTAAACTGGCCGATGCCCGGACCATGAATTTGCGCTTACAAAAAACATTTTCGTCTCTGGGTGCCATTAACCAGATTCCAAAAGTAGAAAAATTCGAAGTGCGCAAAGATGTAATGCTTATGGACAGGCACTTAAACAGTTTAATCAAAAAGGAAGAAGTAAGAATCAGCGAAAGCGAAAAAAAGTTACTGAAGGACGAACTCAAATTAGTTCGTAAAGTAACAGACTACTCCCCCACCTGGGTTTTGTTTATGATCTCTATTTCATTGGGAATAGGAACCATGGTTGGCTGGAAACGCATTGTAAAAACAGTGGGCGAAAAAATTGGTAAAGAACATCTTACCTACGCGCAAGGTGCCAGTGCAGAAATTGTGGCTGCCAGTACCATTGGACTTTCGACCTACTTTGGATTACCCGTTAGCACCACGCATGTATTGTCCTCAGGTATTGCGGGCAGTATGGTAGCGAGCAAGGGGGTAAAAAATCTTCAACCTGATACAGTCAGAAATATTTTGCTAGCCTGGTTTTTAACGCTACCCGTTGTAATGGTAATGGCCGGTACACTGTTTCTGGTGTTTCGATCCCTTTCGTGATTTTCCAGTCTACTCAAAATTTAATTGCATCCGCTTAATTCTGTCAGTAAGTTTTTCCGAAGTCAATTTTTCGCGTGTACGATCCACCATAATGGGGAAAGCAAAAGGTGTAGGCATTTTCGGTTCTGTTATAACAATTTTTTGATGTGCGATGCGATCTAGCGCCACATGCAACCGGGCTTCTTCCAATTGAAAGTCCATCACTTCTTCAAAAGCCTGTAACAACAAAAGGTTATTCGACTCGTATTCGTTAAATACATTGAAGAAAAGCTGAGCGGAAGATTGTAAATGTCGCTCCTTTATTTTTTGACCGGGTAGTCCTTTGAAGATCAATCCCGAAATAGCGGCAATATCCCGGAATTTTCTTCTGGCCATTTCCGTAGAATTAATACTTGCCTGAATATCATGCATCAGATTTTCGCTTCCCAGTACATTAGTTTCGATCGCCTCATAAATGGGTATTTCCTGATCGGATAATAACTCAAAGCCATAATCGTTCATGGCGATGGAAAAAGTAATAGGTGTTGCTTGCGAAATCCTGTAGGCAATCAAGGCAGCCATACCCTCGTGTACAAACCGGCCTTCAAAAGGATACATAACCACATGGTATCCTTCAGAAGTATGGAAATATTCCACCAGAAATTCATTTCGCTTTGGCAGATGCGAACGTTGCTGTTGCAAATCCATTAACGGTCTCAGAAAACGCATCTCGTCATCGGTTTCATCATGCCGGGCGGCTTCATCGATTTTAACTCTGATCATTTCACTCATCTGAGAAGAAAGCGGCATTCGGCCACCTTGCCAGGAAGGAACCTTACCCGATTTCTTTTTACTCTTTCGCACATGCGCCTCCATCTCCTTTATGCGAACCAATTCCAGACTTTGGCCGGCAAACCAAAACACATCGCCAATATTGAGGCTTGAAATAAAATATTCTTCAATGGTACCCAAATATTTACCTGTAACATACTTCACATGTAAAAGATTGTCGCCCACGATAGTGCCAATAGAAAGTCTGTGTTTCAAAGCAATGCGATTGTTCTCTACTTTATAAATTCCTTGTTCAACAATTACTTTTCTGTATTCATTATAGGCTGTGAGGGCCTCCCCGCCTGTGGTAATAAAACTTAAAACCCAACGCCATTCATCATCAGTAATGGAAGAATAACTTGTTGTAGTTCTAATCTCGGGTAAAATTTCTTCTGGTTTAAACCCATCAGAAACTGCCAGCGTGATCAGGTATTGAATCAGCACATCAAAGGATCGTAAATAAGGAACGCGATCTTCAACAATCTTTCGATTAATACCTTCACGTAAAGCGGCTGCCTCTGTTAACTCAAGTGTGTTAGTTGGTAAAAAATATATTCTGCTTACCGCACCGGGCTGATGACCGCTTCGGCCAGCTCTTTGTAAAAAACGCGCAACTCCTTTTGGGCTGCCCACTTGTATAACCGTTTCCACGGGTCGGAAGTCAACTCCTAAGTCGAGGCTGGAGGTACACACAACGGCTTTCAGTTTGCCAGCATGTAACTGATCTTCTACCCAATCGCGAATTTCTTTGCTTATAGAACCATGGTGCATGGCAATCAATCCGGATAACTCCGGAGCCATTTCCAAAATTTTCTGATACCAGATCTCTGCAAAAGACCGCGTGTTGGTAAAGAGGAGCGTGCTGTTACTTGATTTGATTATCGGAATAACTTTATCGAGCAACTGAATGCCCAGGTGACCCGACCAGGGTAACCGTTCCACTTCATCAGGAAAAATTGAGACTACCTCAATCTTCTTCTCGATATCGGCTTTTACGATTCGCATGCTTTTCTTGTCTAGTGCGTTGCCTACTAAAATCTGTAAGGACTGTTCCATGTTACCGATGGTCGCGGATATTCCCCACACTTTTAAATTTGGCGATAATGACTTTAAACGGGAAAGAGCCAACTCCATAAGTACACCGCGCTTCGAGCCAAGCAAATCATGCCATTCATCCACCACAATAGTTTGCAGATCAGAAAAATAGGTTGCATAATTTTTCTGAGAAAGAAGAAGATGAAGACTTTCAGGTGTTGTGATTAAAAAATCAGGTGGCTTTTCCTTTTGTTTAGCACGTTCGCGGGTAGACGTATCACCACTCCGTACACCTATCTGCCATTTAGTTTTCAATCCATCATTGGCGCGCGTGGCCGACCACTCAATCTCTTTGGCCAAGGCACGAATGGGTGTGATCCAGATTGCTTTTGGGCCGATATTCTTAAATTCCTTTAAATTGGTCTCAAGAAAAATTGGAACAAGCAATGAATACGTTTTACCACTGCCTGTAGGCGCATTAACCAAACCGCTTTGACCCGACCACAAACTTTGCCATGTATCTACCTGAAATGGAAAGGGGGTCCATCCCTGCTGCTCAAACCAATTCTTACCCTTTTCGAGATTGTCAACCATCCAAACTAAAATTAATGTAAAATAACATTTTTGAGTTGGCAGTGTTAATTTGAGCATTAATAGCCACTATGGGAAAGTACTCAATTAAAGAGCTTGAAAAACTCTCTGGAATAAAAGCACATACCATTCGTATTTGGGAGAAGCGCCATCACCTCGTAGCACCTCAGCGAACCGATACTAATATCCGATACTATTCTGATGAGGATTTGAAGAAAATCATCAATGTATCGGCATTAAATAATCATGGTATTAAAATTTCTAAGATTGTTGAGTTGTCCCCTGATGAAATCAACCAACAGGTTTCGGAATTAAGTAATGCAACCAACAGCAATGAACTCTATATAGATCAATTAGTAATCGCTATGATCGATCTGGAGGAGGAACAATTTGACAAAATACTCTCTGGCTTGGTACTCAAATTTGGTTTCGAAAAAACGGTAACCGAAATCATTTATCCTTTCCTTGAGAAAATTGGGATTTTGTGGCTGACCAATCACATTACCCCATCTCAGGAGCATTTCATTTCGAACTTAATACGGCAAAAAATGCTGGTGGCAATTGATGGTTTATCCCTCGCTCCGAAATCAGCACCCAAAGCAATTCTTTATCTTCCAGAGAATGAATTACACGAATTAAGCCTGCTTTTCTTCCACTACCTGGCCAAAAAAACAGGACTGCGAACCTATTACCTTGGCCAATCTGTGCCATTCAAAGATTTGAAATCGGTCGTTGAACAGTATAAAGCAGATATAATCGTTACGGCCCTAACCAGCGGCCCTTCAGCCACCATGATGCAAGCCTATCTGAATAGACTAAGCACCGAGTTCGCATCAATCAAGATATTTGTTACCGGATATGCCTTAAAAAAGGTAAAACCAGAATATCCTGCAAATATTACTTTTTTCGATAACGCCCTGATTTTTAAGGAATTACTGAACGCTAGCATTTGATTGTTTAACTTTATTAATTTTTTGTTAGACATTATTTTGGTATAATCAGGTAGTTGGCTATTTTTGTTTAACAATAACAAATAAACGTTAAACATATGAAAGCAACCGAGTTTGATCTTCAATTAGCTACTCTACGCCCCACGTTAAGAACGTTTACCCGTAGATTTACAAGAGACAGAGATGAATCTTTAGATCTTGTGCAAGACACTATTCTTAAAGCACTTACTTATAGAAATAAATTCCGTGAAGACACCAACCTAAAAGGCTGGTTGTTCACAATCATGCGTAACACCTACATCAATAATTACCGAAAAGTACAACGAGCCAAAACATCCCACGATAATACCAAGGATCTTTATTTTCTTAATGTAGAAGATACACATACATTCAATAGACCTGAGGAAAGTTTTGAATTTAAGGAGGTTTGGCGCAATGTAAATGCACTCAAGGACGAGTTATTAATGCCCTTTAAAATGCATACATCGGGTTATAAATACCATGAAATAGCAGATCAATTAAATATTCCAATTGGAACGGTAAAAAATAGGATCTTCCACGCTCGAAAAGAGATTCAACGAAATTTAGCCGGCTATCAATAGCATCACTTTCCAGTTGAAGAAACCGCTTCTATTGTTTAAAATCGTAAAATGAAAAAAATAGCGGTTATCGGTGCGGGCTTTGCAGGACTTTCGGCAGCTACATGTTTGGCAAAAGAAGGGTACGATGTAACTCTGCTCGAAAAAAATAGTAGCCCTGGAGGACGAGCCAGAAAATTTGAATCAAACGGTTTTACTTTTGATATGGGCCCTAGTTGGTACTGGATGCCCGATGTATTTGAAAAGTACTTTCAACTCTTTGGTAAAACCGTTGCTGATTATTATGAATTAGAGCGTCTTTCTCCCTCTTATAGAATCTACTTTGACAAGAATGACTTTCTAGACATTCCCGCAGGGGTAGAACCGTTATGTCAACTTTTTGAATCGCTAGAGCCAGGAAGTTCGACCCATTTACTCCGATTCCTTGAAGAAGGCAAATTCAAATATGAACTTGGCATTAATAACTTAGTATACAAACCAGGTCTTGCACTAAACGAATTCGCAGATCTTAAACTCCTGGCCGGGATCTTAAAGCTTCACGTATTTCAATCTGTTTCCAGCTATGTGCGCAAATTTTTTAATGAACCCCGTATCATTCAATTGCTGGAGTTTCCTGTTCTTTTTTTAGGAGCCACGGCACAAAAAACTCCGGCCCTTTATTCTTTAATGAACTATGCCGACATGGCTCTCGGCACCTGGTATCCTAAAGGCGGTATGCATAAAATTATTGAAGGGTTAACTGCACTTGCCCGGGAACAAGGAGTAAAGTTTGAATTTAATAGTGAAGTGAGTTCTTTTACGATAGATGAGAATCGTATTAGTGAGGTTATCGTAAACGGACAGCCGAAAAAATTCGATTATGTAGTGGCCGGTGCCGATTATCATCATGTTGAGCAAACCATGCTCCCTAAATCCCATCGCAGATACAAAGAATCGTATTGGGAGAAGCGATCGATGGCACCTTCCAGCCTAATTTTTTATTTAGGTTTAAATAAAAAATTAGCGGGTTTGCTTCACCATACATTATTCTTTGATGAAGATTTTTCGATTCATGCCCGGGAAATCTACGAAGATCCAAAGTGGCCCACGTCTCCTCAATTTTACGTTTCATGCCCATCACAAACTGACCCTACCGCAGCCCCAGCCGGTTGCGAAAATATTTTTATTCTTATACCGGTTGCCCCGGGATTACAGGATGAAGAATCAATAAGAGAAAAATATTACGATTTAGTAATGGCAAGGTTTGAAAGAATTATAGGCGAATCCATTCGCAATCACGTAGTTTTTAAAAGGAGCTATGCCCATAATGATTTTATTTCCGATTATAACGCTTTTAAAGGGAATGCATATGGTTTGGCTAACACAATACTTCAAACTGCCCATTTTAAACCCTCTATCTTAAACAAAAAGGTGAAAAATCTGTTTTATACAGGCCAACTAACTGTACCCGGCCCAGGAGTTCCTCCTTCTTTGATCTCCGGGCAAGTTGTTGCGGCTCAACTTATAAAAAGAGATAGGGATTAAATTGGACAGGCGGTAAGCAAATTTAGTAGATTCTTTATTAGTTTAAGATTAAAGGAATAGGCCAAATGAGTAAAGAACTTTTCGATAAAGTCTCATTAAAATGCAGCAAGATTACTACACGCATGTATAGTACATCGTTCTCGCTGGGCATTCGCTGTTTGCAAAAAGAAATGCGAGGCCCTATTTACTCTATTTATGGATTGGTCCGTTTTGCAGACGAAATTGTTGATACCTTTCATGATTATGATAAGGCCGCATTACTCGACAGATTTAAAAAAGACACGCATCAAGCTATCACGGACAAGATAAGTCTTAATCCTATTCTCCATAGCTTTCAAAAAACAGTTACTAGTTTTAAGATAGAAGTTGAATTGGTTGATCAATTTCTAAAAAGCATGGAAATGGATCTTGCACTAACCACGTATGATCAAAAAGGTATTGAAGAGTATATTTTAGGATCCGCTGAAGTGGTTGGTCTTATGTGCTTACGAGTGTTTTGTAAAGGCGATGAAACGATGTATCAGCAGCTGAAGCCCGCGGCCATGAAACTCGGCTCGGCCTTCCAAAAAATAAATTTTCTTAGAGATTTAAATGCCGATTATAACGGGATGGGTCGTAGCTACTTTCCGGGTGTTGACTTAACAGACTTTAACGAACAAACGAAGAGTCAAATTGAAGAGGATATCGCGAAGGACTTTCACGATGGGTATTTAGGAATTAAGCAACTACCACGTTCAGCACGCTTTGGGGTATATGTAGCCTATCTTTACTACATGGCTCTTTTCGAAAAAATTAAGAATACCCCTAGCCACATTATTTTAACCAACCGTATTCGTGTTCGTAATAGGCGCAAACTCACCATTCTCGCCTACTCGTATGTAAAGCATCAACTTAACCTGTTATAAATGGAACAGGTAATTTTAGTAAATGAAAAAGACGAAGAAATCGGGTTTATGGAAAAGCTGGAGGCCCACCAAAAGGGTCTACTCCATAGGGCATTTTCTATATTGATTTTTAACACCAAAGGAGAAATGCTAATACACCAGCGGGCCAAGACAAAGTACCACAGTGGTGAGCTATGGACAAATGCTTGTTGCAGCCATCCAAAGGCTGGAGAAACAATTGAAGCAGCCGGACACCGAAAGCTACTTCAGGAAATGGGGATTAGCTGCCACCTAACCTATTCACATAAATTCATTTATCGAATTGAATTGGACAACGGCTTAACAGAATATGAATGGGATCATGTTTTAATTGGAAGCTACGATGCTGACCCTATATGCAATCCTGAAGAGGTACAAGCCTGGAAGTATCAATCACTCGAAATTATAAAAGCAGATGCCACAAAACATCCGGATAGATACACAAGTTGGTTTAAGATTATCTTACAACAACCTGAGCTTTCAAAATCGTTAAATCCCTAACTCTATTTGAAAAACAGCCGACCAATACGCATCTGTGAATGAATTCAATTTTAAATCGGTCTGTTCTGTGTACATAATACCACCCTGTACTTTCAATCGATGCCCCATCAGGTATTTAGTAACTCCTAACTCGTAATTCTCAACTTGATTATTCAATGATGCTGTTGTTGCAGCGGGGTTATCATATAAATCTGAAGATGGTTTGGTAGTGGCATAACGGCCCGCAATCTCAACGTTGTTTTTAAAAAGGTAACTCATTTGCGACATTACCCCAAAGCCTGTATAAATGGCACTAAACTGCGAGGAATTATCTGGGTTAATTGTGATTGGATTCTCGGCAGTTCGGTTCATAAATTCTGAATACCAAGCCCACCCTTTGTATTTTGAAAGTAAGTCAACTTCAAAAGCATTCATAGAGCGATTTTCGTATAAATCGTTACCTAGTTGCCCCGCCTCGCGCAATGCTCTTTCATTATGCGAATACGTGGTGGCTAAAGAAACTTTTAACGTTTTTTCGCGGGCTAAATCACCTTCTACATAATCATTTTCTTCTGTAAATTGGCCAAACGGCAAGAACTCAATTCGGCCTGTTGTAGCAAGTCCACTATTTGAAAGAATGGCATTCCTACCTTCTCCTGAAGTTACTGCCCCCCGCAAAATCAAATACTTGGTAGTATAGTGTGCAAAAAAACCAAAGTCACGGTCTATTGTAAAATTTGCATTTACAATTGATCGATCATAAAACTGTTGATCGCCTGACGAAACTACCCGTTGTCTGTTCCCCGGGAGTTTTGTCTGACCAAAGCCTAAACGCAATCTTGGGTTGGGATTATAATAGATAACCGCATCACGAACTACATTCGGACTTGAATTGACTTTTGAATTATCAAAACCGCGCCAATCCATATCTCCACGGGAGAAAGATAATTGTATATAGTAGGTTAGTTTTGGATTGTATACAAAGCCCGTGAACTTCATCCTCAATCGTCTTACGCGAAACTCAAAGGATTCAGGCGTTAGATCTGTATCAGTTTTGCTGGAGTACATAGCCCGGTTTTGCATTCGAAATTGAAAATTAAGTGAGAACAAACTATCTGTTGTGACTAGACCAACTCCCTTGCCTTTTCTTGCATAGGTTTGAATACCCAATTTCGAATCTTGCGCTAATCCCGGAAAGGAAACCAACATGAGAAGTAAAACAAGAAAGAAATTTTTTCTACTACCAGAAACTGGAGCTTGAACGAAATAAGAAGTAATCATAATAAATTGGAGTTTGGCAAAATTATGGAAATAATGCCAAATTGTTGACTACTTAATAGTTAGTTAACCTAACTGAAGTGCCTGCAGAATTTTTAGCGGTGGACTTTAATCCATCACTTCATAAATACCAACGGGGTTGGATTTATTTTTTAAGACAACATCTTCCAGTTTGCGACAATTAAAGGACTCTTTAATTTTTTCGTATGATGATTGATTGATTATAATTTGACTGGGACCGGCCACCGATTGAAGGCGTTGCGCTGTATTTACAATATCGCCAATTACTGTATAATCGAGCCTGCGAAGATTAGCGGAACCAATGTTACCTGAGATCATTTCGCCACTATTAATACCGATTGATACTTTCGGTTTATAGCCAATAGCCTCAAGTGCTGGTTGTTCTTCAATCCGTTTGCGAACAGCCAGACAAGCATCGATCGCGCGGTCAAGGTGATAGTCGCCACGGAATACAGCCATGATGGCATCACCAATAAATTTATCGATGTAGCCACCTTGCGCTATTATTTCTTTTACGATTATATCAAAATAGTTGTTCAACAATTTAACTACCGTATCGGGCGTTTCACTTTCGCTAATCTTGGTAAAACTGCAAATGTCAATAAAGACCACCGAGCCTTCGATGGTTTCATTTACCATAATGCTCGACTCGTACTCGCGGCTGCTCATAAAATTGAGCACCGTTTCGTCCACATACATTTTTAGAATATTGTTTTCCTTAATAGCCTTCATGGTCTCACGCATTTGAACAACATGCTTAAGTGTTTTTTCCATGGTCAATTCAAGGTCTTCGAAATTGATCGGCTTGGTAATAAAATCAAATGCTCCGCGGTTCATGGCCACCCGAATGTTTTCTATATCGCCATAAGCCGATACGATTACTGACTTCAATAGTGACTTTTGTTCACTCAATTTTGTAAGCAACGTCAGGCCGTCCATCTCAGGCATATTGATGTCGCTTAGCACCATGTCCACATCAGAATGCAGTTGCAATTGTTCGAGCGCAATTTTTCCGTTACCAGCAAAAATAAATTGATACTGCTGATCGCGGATTTTTTGACGGAACTTTTGCTTAATAAGAACCTCTAAATCGGTTTCGTCATCGACTACTAATATTTTGGTCATTAGGTCAGCTTTAACTTTTCTTTTAACATTGTGAAATCAACAGGTTTTGTCAAAAAATCATCGGCTCCTAATTCCTTTGCAATTTTATGATTTTCAGCATCGCCATAAGCAGTGATCATCATCACCACAGGAGGCGGCTTCATGTATTTTTTCTTCACGTTTTCAAGCAACTGCAATCCACTCATGCCGGGCATGTTGATGTCAGAAAGAATCAGCATGGCTTCATGTTCCCATTTGTTCAGTTGAACAAGTGCATCTTCTCCCGAAAAGGAAAAAACAAATTCTACCTGACCACTTTTTATTTCTTTTCTAAAACGTTGTTCAAACAGAGTCTTTACATCTTGTTCATCATCTACTACCAGGATTTTCATAGAATATTATTCAGTTAAAATTATTATAAAAGTTGTACCCTCGCCTTGTTTAGTTTCTACTTTAAGCTCGCCACCATGAGCGTTGGTGATTATGTCGTAGCTCATGCTTAAGCCCAGGCCCGTTCCTTGCCCTGTTGGCTTGGTGGTAAAGAAAGGTTGAAAGATTTTATCAACTATGCCTTGCGGAATACCGTTTCCATTATCGCTTACGCGGATCTCTATTTTTTTACCAAGGCGTTTTGTGCTTACGGTTACGGTAGGTTCATATCCCTCACCTTGCTGTTGCTTACGTTCTGTTACCGCATAGAATGCGTTAGTAATCAAATTCAGAATCACTCTGCCAAGATCCTGACCAACAACATTAATACTGCCAACGCTTTCATCAAAATCAGTTTTCATAGAAGCGTTAAATGTTTTGTCTTTTGCGCGCAAGCCATGATATGCCAGGCGTAGATATTCATCGGCTAGCACATTGATATTAGTGGATTCCCTTTTTCCATTGCTGCTGCGGCTATGCTGCAACATGCTCTTTACAATGCCATCGGCACGCTTGCCATGAAAAACAATTTTATCTTCATTATCCGCAATATCTTTTGCTAAAGCTTTTACCTCTTCAAAATTTCCGGCTTCAATTTCTGCTTTCATTTCTCCAATGAGTTCCTTATTCACTTCGGCAAAATTATTTACGAAGTTTAGTGGGTTTTGAATCTCATGCGCGATGCCCGCAGTAAGTTCACCCAGACTGGCCATCTTTTCGGATTGAATCAATTGCGACTGCGTAGCTTTCAATTCGGTGTAGGCCTTTTCAATTTCTTTGGCTTGCTTTAATTCCCGTTCGCGGCTTCGCTCACGCTCACGCAGTTTGATGCCTCTTCGCACACCGCGATCTGTTGTAAAGGCAAAAAGTGCAAATAGAATTGCATATGATGAATAAGCCCACCACGTGCGCCACCAGGGAGGAGATATAATTATCATTATTGATTTACCTTCTTCGTTCCAGATACCAAAGGCATTGGCAGCCCGTACGATAAACTCATATCTCCCCGGATCTAAATTGGTGTAGCCTGCGAAGTTCCGGTTGTCATAAATCCAATCCTGATCATAACCCTTCAGCATGTGGGCATATTGATTCTTTTGTGGATTGGCATAATGCAAGGCAGCAAATTCAAAACTTAAATTATTCTGATCGAAGGCCAACGAAATACTTTTAGCATCAAACAAACTTTCAGTGAGTGGCGAATTTTCTTTCATATCCAAAACAGATTTGTTAGATATAAACAGATTGGAAATTATAATAGCCGGGGGTGTTTTATTGGATGTTATATTACTGAATGTAGTGAGTCCATGGTCGCCACCAAAGTAAAAGCGTCCATCCGTTGCACGGGTTGACGCGAGTTGTAAAAACTCATCTGCACCCAAACCATCCGAAGAGTTGTAATTAATAAAGGTTACTTTGTTTAAATTTTTATTAGAAACCATTTGCGACAAGCCGTTTTGCGAGGCAATCCACATTTCACCCTCATCACCCTCCACAATACCAACTGTAAGATTGGTGGGTAGTCCATCGGCTTCGGTATAGCGGGTAAAAGTTTCCGTTGCCGGATCAAATTTATTTACCCCTTCAGGGGTTGCTAGCCAAATCATACCCTGGCTATCTTGCTGAATATCGAGTATATTATTATGGCTAAGTGAATTGTTATCGTTCGGGTTAAAATAATAATTTTTAACGCTATTGGTAACCGGATCAATCCGATTAAGGCCGCTTCCGGCACCAGCCACCCAAATGAATTTATCAGTTACTTCTATGTCATTAATATTTACTCCGTCAATTGCCAATTCTTCGTGTTCCGGAGCTACTGGGCTCTGAAAGGATTGGAACTGATTTCCGCTTTGCGGTTTTAGTAAAGCAATACCGTATAATGAAGTTTGTGTGGGCGCGGCCTCATTCCATTTTCCAAATGCATGACTATCATCCGTGCGATAGTGCAACACGTATTTGCCGGGTTGCAGTGTTACCGAACTAATCTCTACTCTGTTTTTTGAAGCACCTCCGGCATGAAAAGTATGATCAAAATCGCTCATTAGCCAAACAGTGTCTTTAGCCTCATTTTCAATCCAGCCAAAATCAGCCCGGCTTACACCATCAATCTCACCCACAGCCATTACCCAATACGTTCCCGCTATTCTAATCTCTACGGGTTCTGATAGTCCTTGATTATCAATAACTTTTTCAAGTGCAGCTAACTTTTGATCTGTTGAGATTAGTTTTTCCATTTCAGCAACTAATTGATCAGGGTATTGCTTGAACTGTTTACTAATTACCCGTTGTACAGTATTTGTTTTCGTGTTTAAAATGTTCAATCCGCTATTGGTCCCTATCCACAACCGCTCTTGATTATCGGGCTTGATTACTCTTACTTGATTGTTTGAGATTGAGCTTACACGTGTTGAGTCATACTTGAACCGTCTTACTTCCTTGAAATTTTTATCCAACTCAATTAAGCCATCGCCCCAGGTACCTAGCCAAAGTGAGCCATCTTTTTCTTCGGCTATACTCCTGACTGAGCCTCCAAACATATCGTCAACAACTTTGAATGTTACTTTTTCAAAGGTTTGCTTTTTAGGGTCATAGATATTGACACCTCCGCCCCGTGTACCCACGTAGGTGATACCCGGCTTTACTTTAGAAGCAAGAATGCCAAACGCCCCGCCTGCACTCATGCTGTTCGGATTATTTGCATCATGACCAAGGTGTTGGAAAGGTTTATTTACAGGATCATATTTTACCAATCCAACTTCGCGGCTACCAAACCAAAAAATGCCACTGCGGTCTATCATAAATTGGGTAAACGCAATATTCCAGCCATGCGTGCGCATGTATACTTTACCAGCAATTTCAATTTCAGTGTAGTTGTCGGTGATGCCCTCAAACTTCAACAGCCCACGAAAATTATTGGCGATCCAGATATTACCTTGCGGATCAGGCGAAATACTGTTCCACTGATTCATTGCATCACCTGAAGAATCTGTATATTCTTTTAGCATTTTGAGTATACTTGACTCAGGATTGTATTTGTAAACTCCCGTCCGGGTGGTTATCCAAAGATTATTTGCATTATCAGCGAATAGCGCGGTAATGGTATTTTTTGGATCAACAAAATTAAAGCCGCCAAGTTTTTCAGAAGGTACCGGCTTAAAGGCACTTTCATTTTTTGCCTGCAACATTAATCCATTACTAATAGAACTTAACCAAAGGTTGCCTTTTAAATCTTCTACAATGTCAAGCGATTGTCCGGTCTGGTCTACTTCCAATCGATTGGGTACATCGTATTTTGCCCGCTTCCATTCATCCTTAACAGAATCGTATTGTACTAACTGTGCTGATAAGGTATTTGCCCAAAGTCTGTTTTGTGAATCTTTTAAGAACTTAAAACCCCGTACTTCCGAGTCAGCAGTAAAATTGAAAGTGGGTGCAAAATTGTAGTTCTTAAATTCATTTTTCTGGCGAATGTATTTGGATACGCCAAGGCTATTACCAATCCAGATATCATGGTTGGTATCTTCCAACAAACTGAAGATAAGATTGTGTTGTAAACTGGTAGGATTACCCGGTATATTCTTAAAGGTTTGAAATTTGTAGCCATCATACTTCTGCAACCCGTTGGTTGTTCCAATCCAGATAAGCCCATAGCTATCTTGTATCACCGCATTGACTATAGGCGAAACCAACCCATCCGAAACAGATACGTAGGTGGGCTCAATGATTTGCACCGGAGCCTGGGCAAAAAGCTTAGTACATGATAGAAAAAACAGACTTAGGATGGTCAGGTAGAGAGCGGCCTGCTTTACAGGCGGATGAGGTTTAGCCATTTGTAAATATAAGATCACGGATTAGAATGATGGAAGGATTTCACGGATTTTATTTAGAGAACGAGTCGTTTAAATGTAAGACTTTTACTGCCGAAATTTATTAGTAATCCAACTTCAAGCTTATATGCTTTCAGATAGTTCAACACTTGGGCGAGATGAACATCTTCCAGTTCAATCACAGCTTTTAACTCAACCAGCACTTTTCCTTCCACCACAAAATCTGCTCTCCTGGCTCCAATTGGTTCAGGCAATTGCTTATAGAAAATATCTTGTTCAATCTCCCGGGCAAACGAAAGTCCTGCTTGTTTAAATTCCCAAGCCAATGCGCGTTGATAGATCACCTCCTGAAACCCGTTACCAAGAAACTTATGAACTTCAAATGATGCCCCAATTATTTTCTCTGTGATATCCTTATGTCTTAACTCTGCCATAGTTTTAATCTGTGCAATCCGTTAATCCCTATAATCCGTGATTCAGACAAGAGGAATATTTATAATAAACTCACTCCCTTCTCCCACTTTCGTTTCCACCTTCAACTCTCCCCCATGTGCTTTTACAATATCATAACTTAAACTCAACCCTAATCCAGTCCCCTGCCCGGTTGGTTTGGTAGTGAAGAAGGGTTGGAAGATTTTTTCTTTGATTGAATCAGGAATACCGTTGCCGTTGTCTTTTACAGAAATGAAAATTTTGTCGCTCAGGTATTTTGTGCTTACTACAACTAACGGCTCTCGTTGCTGGCTGTTAGTTGCTGGCTGTTGGTTTACTGCATAGAACGCGTTGTTGATCAAATTCAAGATAACTCTGCCAATATCTTGCGGCACTACATTTATTTTTGGAAGAGACTCATCAAAGTGTGTTTCAAACTTTGCGTTGAAGGTTTTGTCTTTTGCCCGGAGGCCGTGGTAGGAAAGTCGTAGGTACTCATCACATAGGGCATTGATGTCGGTTGGCTCCTTTTTACCAGAACTGCCACGACTGTGTTGCAGCATACCCTTCACTATATCAGATGCGCGCTTACCGTGAAAGCTTATTTTTTCTTCATTTTCCTTAACATCCAAGGCTATCGTTTTAACTTCTTCTAAATTTCCTTTTTCAGCTTCCTGTACAATTTCTTCCAAGAGTTCCGAATTCACTTCTGAAAAATTATTGACAAAGTTCAACGGGTTTTGAATTTCATGAGCAATGCCTGCAGTGAGTTCTCCGAGGCTAGCCATTTTTTCAGATTGGATGAGTTGGGACTGAGTCTGCTTGAGTTCGGCCAGCGCTTGATCTATTTCGTTTTTCTGTTGTTGTAGCAGCGTATTAGCCTTTTGTGCTTTTCTATAATTTCTATAAACAAGAAGCGCAATAAGCAAAGCCAGCGCTAGTCCGGCAACAGTTGCAACTATTCTAAAGCGATTGCGCAAGTTCAATTCCGCCAACTTCATTTCGGATTCGCGTTCCTGCTGTTCGAGTTCGATTGCCTTGGCAGACAATATATTTGCGGCTCCGGAAATATTTTCTCTGGCGGCCTGCGCTATTTTCAGGTATTTCAATGCTTGTACCGGATCGGTCGACTCATACAATTCAGACAATAGAGTTGCGGAAGCTAATTCGGTTTGTCTAGCCGGACCCCGGAGACCCCGTTCATAAGCACGGAGGGCACAGGATATGGCTGAGTCATATTGGTTGCGGTCCTTAAAAAAAATGGAGCGCATTATCAGGTTAGCCGAGCCATTGTTGGATCGGAGGTATCGAAGTGCCAAAGAGTCGTACCCTTTCTTTCCGTAGGCATATCCAAGTGTGGGAACCACGCCTTGTTGTATGAATTGATTTCCTATCTTCTGTGCTATATCTACTGCCTTTTCTGCATAGTAAATAGCAGAGTCGACCTCATTCAATTGGGCAAATGTATCACCCATGCGCCAATGAGCGGCACCGTAGAAGAAGGGATCGGCCGCATCTTTTGTAATGGCAATAGCCTGGTGATAGTAGGACAATGCCTTTTGTAAGTCACTTAAGTTAGCATATACGTTCGCGATTCGAATCAGTAAGGATGCTTCGTCATAGATAAGGTTATGCTTTCTGGCTACCCGCAAGCCTTCCAATCCAAGTTCCAGTCCTTTTGGCAGTTCGCCCTTGGCAAAATAATAGTGGCTTAGCACAGATAGTGCCCTAGCTTCTCCAGACGGGTAATTAATAGTGCGCGAAAGTGTAAGTGCCTTCACACCATAATAGTAGGAGGAGTCCATCCTCCAGTTCCTATAATATTCTGCAAGCCTGGCGAACGTCAGTGCCCGGGTGCTGTCGGCTTTCGCTTCTCTCAATGTTTGCGAGAGTTTATCGAATTGCAGTTCATCCATATTCTGTGCCTTTGCAGCCACAGCGACTAGAATAAGTAGGCTTAATTGAAGATGCTTTATCATATACTTGCTTTTCTATTGAGAAGTTATTGGATTATGACGAGAAGAATGACTATCAAGTGGCAGTTGAATAATAAACTGACTGCCTTCTCCATCCTTCGTCTCCACCTTAAACTCCCCGCCATGTACTTTCACAATATCATAACTAAGAGATAGTCCAAGTCCCGTTCCTTGTCCGGTTGGTTTGGTAGTAAAGAAGGGTTGAAAGATTTTATCAACTATGTCTTGAGGAATGCCGTTGCCGTTGTCTTTAACACTTATCTCAATTTTGTTCCCATGATTTTTGGTGCTTACTCTAACTAGCGGATCACGTTGATCGTTATTCGTTGCTCGTTGTTGGTTAACAGCATAGAACGCATTATTGATTAAGTTTAGAATCACCCGCCCTATATCTTGCGGTGCTACATTTATTCTAGGCAGGGATGAATCGAAATCAGTTTCGAATTTGGCGTTAAAACTTTTGTCTTTGGCACGAAGACCATGATAACTCAAGCGCAGGTATTCATCGCACAGTGCATTAATGTCTGTTGGTTCTTTAACACCACTGCTGCTGCGCGAGTGTTGCAACATTCCTTTTACAATTCCTTCTGCTCGTTTGCCATGATGAAGTATTTTCTCCATGTTTTGCTTTACATCATTAGCGATTTCAGCAGCCAGCGACCAGTTACCAGCGGCCTGTTCGGTTTTCATTTCATCAATAAGTTCATTGCTAACCTCAGAGAAGTTGTTTACAAAGTTCAATGGGTTTTGAATTTCATGCGCAATGCCGGCAGTGAGTTCACCCAATGATGCCATCTTTTCGGCTTGCACCAACTGTTGTTGCGCCTGTTTTAAATCAACCAGTGTTTTATCGACCTGCTGCTTGGCTGCTTCCAGTTTATTGAAATCTTCGTAGCGGGCGTATGCAGTCGAAAAGGCATCGGCCACCGAGTGTACCAAATTCAAATCATTGGTATGCAACGCGGCTGTATTGCCTACGTACAACATGCCTTGCAAGAAAGGAAGGAAGTGCAGGTAAATACCCTCTTTCGGAATTGTGCTTAAATATTGATCACGCGAAGTAATGGCGCCTTGTTTCATCAGCACATCGGCCTGCGCCTGAAAATCTTTATCTACCCAACGGGTAACATACGTTTTATGCTCTTGCCAGGCGGTAATCGCCTCCCTTAAGCTAGTGGCTGCCTCAAAAGATTGATGCGCTGCCGCAATAGCCTTACCATCTGGAGTAGAAAGAAACGTATGAATCTGTTGTTGTTCAGTGTCGATAATAAACACACCACAGCGAACGAATGGAATTCCAAGCGTGGTGAGCTCTCTCCATATTAATGGAGTGATGCGCTCCAGATCTTTTACCGTGCGCATACTGGCAATCTCGGCACGCACACGATCCAGTGATGCCTGCCTAATGGCATCCTTTTCACGCGCTTCTGCATCTTTCAAGTCTTTGTAGCGCTTGTAGGTAAGGCTGAGTACTGATGTAAATCTTCGGTAAACCTGCAATTCATCTTCCGCCAGTTCTTTTTCAGTAACCACATAGAAAGAACCTTCCGTGTACATCGGAAAATGGATATGCTGGATAGCTTCTTTTGGATAGTTGGGAAAGGAAATATGACTGTTTAGAAACTGATAATATTCCTTGATCTCATTTCCTCGCAAGATGTGGTGATATTCTGTTTGTTTAAGCCAATGCTCATAAGTGGCTTTTAGCATGGGATGACCTGCCATATCGAGTTTTCCCCGAACTTCCCTAAGATCACCGTTTTCGGTTTTACTTATAGTAGATAAATCCGCGATATAATTTTCTTTGTTGAGAAGGCCAGCTCCAAGTCGAATAACAGGTACTTTACTTAACCCTATAAACTCATCATAAAATGTTCGAATTACCTGAGCAAGATCATCCGAACTATGCATGGCCATGGCTTTGCCACGCACTCTTTCGAGCGATGCCTCGATAGTAGCTTCACGTGCCTGAGCTTCTGCTTTTTGCAGATCGAGGAAACGTGTATAGGTTTGTTCAAAGACTTGACCAAAGCGCTTAAAAATATTATGCGCTTCTGGTACCGGTTGGTAGGTGATGAAGAGAAGGCTTACTTTTGATCCGAAAACAAAATGTTCATACTGCTCAGTCGGAAATTGAAATCCGGATTCCAGTAGTTTTTCGTATTGCCCTTTTTCACCAAAACTTAAGAGTAGTCGATAGGTTTCCCTAAGCTCCTCACCTTCTTCGTGACCAACAAAAAAATCCTTACCTGCTTTGCGGGCATCACTTACTGATTTCAGAGCAGGCGAAAGTGTAGTATCCAAAGTGTATGGTTCCATGAAATTCCCTTCCGGGTCAGTCACGTAATCGAGATAGGAATTATTGTCTTCGCTCCAGATGTTAAATCCTGTGGTCCATGCTTTGATGCCTAAATACTGAATCTGTTTGAATAATAAACTTGCAACTTCGGTGAGCTCTTCACTCTTATGCATGGCCATAGTGCGACTCCTTACCCGCTCCAATGCTGCTTCTATCTGTGCCTCTCGTGTCTGGGCTTCCGCTTTTTGTAAATCGAGGAAACGTGTATAGGATTGTTCGAAAACATTGCCAAATCTTTTCAGAATTATATTATGCTCTTCCGGAAACGGTTTTCCATCATAATTAGCAACAAGGATTAGCGTGTTTTGCAATAGATAAAAAGAGCCGGCATATGTTGCCTTTTCTAGAAGGAGCGTCTTTCTTTCCTCTGGTATCAGGGTACCAACCACCGTATTGTCGAACAGGTGCTGATAGTATTGTTTCTTATCTTGATCATTTAAGATCAACGTAAAAAAATCTTCTCCTCTTTCAAGGGATTCTTTCACTTTAATAAAAATGGGATTTTCAATATAGGGCACATGTACTTGGTCAGGATAAATCTTACCCGTGCTCAGGCTATAAATCCATAAGTAAAAGTCATGCTCTGCATTTCGAATATTTGTGCCAATATTGACGACATGAAATTCTAAACCTAGCTGGGTAAATTGTTCGCATATAACACTACAAACATCCAAAATTTCTTCACTCTTGTGCATGGCCAAGGATTTGCTGCGCACTCTTTCCAATGCTGCTTCGATCTGCGCTTCTCTTGTCTGCGCTTCTGCTTTTTGCAGATCGAGAAAGCGGGTATAGGTTTGTTCAAACACTTTGGCGAAGCGTTTGAAGATTTCATGTGCTTCGGGCACATGTTCTAATGTGATGAACAATAGGTACCCATATTTAAAGTAAGCAACATGATCTATTTGTCGTGTAGGGAAAGACCCACCGCTTTCCTTTAGTTTCCTTAAGGCTTCACCCATAATAGGAATTGTACACAAGTAATCGTAATGCACGGCACATCCCTTGCCTGCAAATTCTTCAATGATCAATGATTCTCCTTTTTGCCCGGCTTTAAAGTATTTAAGAAAAACATTTTCTCTTGGTGTTTTATAGACAGGCAAAGTTCCGGATTCAGAACTAAACCATTCAGTCGATTCATTTTCACCATAAATATTAAATGCACAGCCCCTCGTTTGTATACCCAACGCTCTGACTTGTTGATCTAATAGAAAGGATGCTTCAGCGAGTTCATCACTATTTTGCATTGCCATCGTTCTAGCTCGTACTCTTTCTAAAGCCAATTCAATCTCTGCTTCCCTTGCCTGGGCTTCTGCTTTAGCAATATCCGTATATCGCTGATAAGAAAGATTGAATACATTCCGAAAACGCTTTAATAACTGTAATTGTGAGTTATCAATTTTTCCAAAATTTGAAATGCCTATGTTTCCAACACCTACTGAAAAAAAATAGTAGTTTATTTCTTTTGCCTTGAGAAGTCTTTTATCATACACTTGACCTGATTTTTTCCTAAAAGTTAAAAACTCAGCCAATGCTTTTCCTTTCACCACCACTTCTGCAAATGAATCATTTGATTTCCTGATTCGTTTCAGAAAAGATTCAACGACTGTATTCCCTTTGCACGGTATTGTTGCAATTTTCCCTCCTGTAAAGTCAGAATAATCGTAATCATCGAAATTTCTTTTTTCATCATTAAAAATATGAATAAGAGCACAGCGCATATCTTTGAAGCCTGCTTTATAAAGCTCTTTAAATAAGACCTCACAAATATTGAGCAAATCATCAGGTTTACTCATGGCCATGGCCACCGTTCGCACTCGCTCTAAGGCTGTTTCAATTTCGAGTTCTCGATTTTTTTCTTCCAACTCAATGGTTCGCCTTTTAATGGCATCTTTGAGTTTGAGGTTCTCTTCTTCTATTTTTTCAATGGCAATATTTTCTCCGTCTTGCGCTCTAAGATCGGGGAAGGATGAATGCTGATGAATGATTTTCCATTTCCCACTCTTTTCATGAAGAGTAGTAGAGGCTCTGAATTTGGAAAAGAAAATCCATTTTCTACCGGACTTCGCGTATAGATCGCACTGCTCATTAATCAACACACTCGCTTCCAGCCATTCTTTCCTAATCACCCGCTTTCGCATTTCCAGTTGACCCGCAACCTGATCAATGGTGTCATGAAGAAACTTGACTGCATCTTTCTTATTGAAAAAGACTTCTGTTTCCGCACTGCCTACCTGCGTGTATTTAGGATCGAGCAAGGCAGCCATACTCGCAATATCTCCTTTCAGATAGCCATCCCAATACGCGTTGTACACTTTTAGAATTTCGGCTTGCTGTTTTTTAGTGAGTTTCATAGAGATAAATAATGCGTTGCGAAACAAGAATTGTATCTCAAGCTCACAAGAATATCCCTCAGGTTAGGTATGACACAATACCTGTATCTTTAAAGATAGAATTTATCTGTGGTTTCTCTGTATTATGGGATGTTTTTAAAGGCTCTACCCTGCCGGAGAAGCAAGAAATAAACCTTCTGGTTAAACCAAATGAAGTCCAAACTGTTATACTAACATGTTTTCATTCCTAAAATCCGACCCAGTCAAGAAGCTGGAAGCCAAGCGAACAAAATTGCTCGAAGAAGCTATGCATATCCAACGATCGGGCGATCTTAAATTGTATGCCCTAAAAATGGATGCCATTGATAAACTTGAAAAAGAAATTGAAGCGCTTCGATCAGGTAAATAAGTTGGCTATTGATTCTTCCACTGCGCTATTCTGGCTTAGAAGAGACTTGCGTTTGCAAGATAATGCTGGCCTCTACCATGCATTGAAAGAAAATACAAGCGTTATTCCCATTTTCATTTTTGACACTGTTATTCTTGAAAAACTGGAAGACAAAACCGACCTCAGAGTGCAGTTTATCCATCAGTCGCTTACGCAGCTGCAACAGCAACTGAATGAGCTGGGCAGTTCTTTGCTTGTCTTCCATGGAAACCCTGTTGAAATCTTTCAAACTCTGCAACCCAAGGCGATTTACACAAACCAAGATTATGAGCCCTACGCGCAACTTCGTGATAGCAAGATAAAAGCGATTCTGGAAAAGAAGAGTGTTCCATTCCACACGTTCAAGGATCAGGTAATATTTGAAAAAGATGAAGTTCTAAAAGATGATGGAAGGCCTTATACGGTGTTCACGCCATACAGTCGCAAGTGGAAATCAAACTTGACTGATCTCCATTTGAAGAAGTATCCCTCAGAGAAATATTTTAGTTCATTTAAGAAAATAAAACCAACTACCCTACCTACCCTTCCAGAGCTTGGCTTCGAAGAAACACTGACTGCCTTTCCCGAGCGGGTTATCAAACAAGCAATTATTGAAAAGTATGATACGCAACGAAACTTTCCCGCTATAGCAGGAACTACCAAATTAAGTGTACACCTGCGCTTTGGTACGGTAAGCATTCGCAACCTGGCCCGTATAGCCCAAAATAAAAATGAGGTTTGGTT